>CEPS01021097.1_pt1 | contig 23440 bp, 19 predicted proteins | sample 530401 | NCBI WGS metagenome assembly CEPS01 (sample SAMEA2620035, study PRJEB7988) | marine metagenome | biome: marine biome (ENVO:00000447); feature: mesopelagic zone (ENVO:00000213) & marine oxygen minimum zone (ENVO:01000065); material: "saline water (ENVO:00002010), including plankton... | reverse complement strand
TTTCAGATTCGAGCATCATCTTGGATCCTATCAATGGCTGAAAGCGGGGTATTCGCTGAAGCCGGATCTTTATCTCAGACCGTATCGGGATGCGGACACTATTTCAAAGTTGCCGGTTGCCTGTAGCTTTGCCAACGAGACGATTTTTATTTCGTACAGCCGTCCCTTGGCAAGAAAAGTTTGGATGACGATGAAGGCCAGGCGTACAACTCAGTTTTACGAATCGAGCTTTACCGAGTTCGACACTGAAATTACAGCCGGCTATTTACGCTTGAGCGCAAAACCGATCAGTCGGCTACAGACTTCGCTTTGGTGGGAAAATGGTGACGGAGATAATACTACTTTTAGAGACGGTTATGCTGCTACTTCTTTAGATCGTTCGTATCGCTATTATCGAAGGGGAGCCAAGCTTGAGTGGACAATAAAACAACGTTTAATGAAAGTTAATCTTTCGATTGATAATGAGAACCGTCGCTATAAAACTGAAAGTGTGGATGATCCTCTGCACAACGGACGAAACCACAGCGACTATCGTTATAAGATGCAGTTAGAAAAGGAATTCATCAACGGTGTGACAGTTGAGGGGGAGATAAGATATCGTGAAAGGGTGACAGATTCTGAGTTTGATTGGGTTACTGACTTGAAAACCTTTCGTAAATATGAGTTTTGGCTTACGTTTGGTTACGAATTTACGTTAGACCTCTTCTACTAAAGTAATAATGAATAAAATCATAAATACCACGATTGCAATGAGTGCGCTCTTATTTTGGGGATGTATATCTCCTTCGGAGCCGTCTGGAGTTAAGGTAGAGAACATGATCACACTGGAGACAGTGGGATACTGTCGTGATTTGGATTTAAATGATTCACTTCTTGTAGCCGCAGCCGATCAAAATGGTTATGTTGTCTATGCCATAGAATTTAGAAGTGACGGCTCGTTTTCCTATGATGAAATGTATGGTATCGATCCGGAAGATCACGAAGGAGAGGAATTCCAGGGTGGTGAAGTTCAAATTGCCAGCCGATACAACTATTTTTTGCTGATGGATCAGGCAGATGCTCTTTATTATGTGAATTTCACCGATGTTGATTCTATTGGACGTATCCCTTATCCGGGGTCGGAAAATCGTGACTATGTACGGGGTTTTAGTCTTGATGAGGCCGATGATGAAAATCTCCTTCTTTTTACGCTCAACCGGGCCGAAGATGGAAATTCCACATTCATCTCCTCTCGTACGCTTTTATACGTTTACAGCGACGAAACAAAGAAAGTGGATTTCTACTTCGCCGAGTTTGATGCCGTCAGCGGTCTTAATCAGGATGCCGAAAACCTCTACTTGGATGACAGTTTATTGGTAGTGGCAAATTCACAAGTGGGTGTGGCAGTATTTCGTCAGAATAGCGACGGTAGTCTGAATGACAGCACTTTTGCTGCGTATGATATCAGTGGGGGGTACGAGGTGCAGTCCGTAATGACTCAGGATGGTGTGGTATTTGCTGGGCTTTCCAATGATGGCGGGTGTCATATTGCCCAAATAAACAGCAGTGGCGGAATTGGTTTTGAGACCCAAATTGCGGAAGGTTACACTGTCAATGGCATCCACCTTAAAAGTGGTATCTTGGCTCTAGCATGCGGTAGTGATGGTCTGTTATTGTATGAATGGAACGGATTCGATTCATCATCACCGGCTGCAGAGGTGGGACGACTCGATTCGGATTATGCTTATAATGTAAAAGTATTCGATGAAAAAAACATTTTCGCAGCCACCCGGGCAGGTGTGCAGCTTTTTCAAATAGGAGACTGAAATGAAATATTTGTCGTTTATTATATTGTTTTTTTCAGTTGCGGTCTCACAGTTTGATTGGCAGGATAACGGTGTACCTCTTCGCCAAGGTGCTCATATTGAGTGGCAGAGGACCGGCACAGTGGGAGAGAACGGAGAAGTCATCCTGGTCTGGTCAGATACTCGAAACGGCGGACGCGATGTGTATGCTCAGAAAGTTGATGAACTGGGGCAAAATGTATGGAGTGAAGGCGGTGTGCCAGTGGTTTCAGCGGAAGGACGTCAAGAAGATCCTCTGGCTATATCCGATGGCGCCGGCGGTGCTTACATTGTGTGGAAAGATTATCGCTATGAACTAGACGACGGTGATGTCTTTGTTCAGCATATACTTTCTGACGGTTCCTTGGATTGGGCAGAAGAGGGGATAGCCCTTTCAGACGTGGAAGGACCACAGGAGTTCTTAAACATGTGTTCCGATGGGATGGGAGGAGCCTTCGTAATTTGGAACGACCGGTCAACCGGATCTTCTACCGGAGGTGACATTTATGCAACGCATCTTTCTTTAACAGGTGAAATTGTGGATGCTGGTACTGGGAAAGCAATTATTACAGACGGAGGTGATCGAGGGAGTATAAGTCTCGAAACAGGCGGGGCAGGTTATGCCAATCTGGTTTGGAGCGAGGCGCCAGACACGGATTGGGACGTGCTTATGGGTCAAAGAGTGGATTTGGAATGTGAGACACTTTGGTCAGAGCCAGAGGAGGGCGGTATGCTTCTCATTTCGTCTTCGTCGGGTGATTTACAAGCGCCAAGAGTTACATATGTCAGCGGAGACACAGCGGCTGTTGTTTGGGAGGATTACCGCAACAATTCTATAAGCGCCGATGTATTCCTCCAATTCATTGATGGCAATGGGAATGAACTATTAACTAGCGGAGGTATTGCTGTCTGTATTGACCCAGGGAAGCAGAGCGTCCCTCGGGTAAAAGCTGATGTAAATACAGCGTACGTGGTGTGGGAGGATTTCCGCAACCATCCTCTGTGGGGTGATATATATGGTCAGGCGGTAAGTTTAGATGGGACAATTCTTTGGGAAGAGGACGGAAAACCTATCTCGCTTGCACTTCAGAAACAGACAGAACCGCGGCTGGTGGTGGATGGCATCGATGGTGCATATTTCATCTGGATGGATGAGAGAAATGCCGAGTATCCGCAAAATGATATTTTTTTACAGAACATAAGTCGTGAAGGTGTTGAGATTTTTGAAGAGGATGGTCTGGCTATCTCGCAGGCGACGAATTACCAGTTCAATCCACTAGTACGCCCGGACGGAAACGGAGGTGCTTTTGCCTGCTGGGGCGATCAACGGACAGGAAGTATCGGACTCTATGTCCAGCACGTGATTCCGGAGAGTGGTATCACTCTGGAAGAGGATGGATTAGAAGTATATTACGGTATCGGTGGAGATGCACTCTATCATCAGGCAGTGACACTGGATGATAATAAGACTCTCATCTACTGGCAGGATATGCGCGCAGGTGGAGAAACTCCCCAGACATATGGTGTGATCGTCACTCCCGATTTTGATCCTGCAGCATCTCTTAATGGAGTCCTACTTTCAACCAATCCACATCAATTGTTTCCACAGGCTGTTGCTACTGATAATCGCATATTTTTATCATTCCAAGGGAAGGATGAGGAAGGAGCGCTAAATCAGTACTACCAGATTCTCGATTTTGATCTAAATACCATAAGTGATTCAACTGGTTTACCAGTGTACGAGAATCTTTTCGGTTTCAATCAGGAGTACGCAGCTTTAACTGCCGGTGAAGATGGTTATATCTATTTTGCTTTTTCAGATCTCCGGGAGTCAGACTACGACATTTATTTGCAGAAGTATTCAACTGAAGGCGACCCTCAGTGGTTAGACGGTGGAATCCTTGTGGGCGGGTTGTCGAATGATGATATTATTCAGGCGGTAGAACCTTTTCCGGGAGCCGGCTGTGTGGTCTCATGGAATGGGGGACCCTGGAATGACTTGAACATCTTCGCCCAAGCTGTGGATGAAAACGGAGGGGTAGCCCCTGGATGGTCTGAGGAGCCCATGGTTGTCTCCGATGCAGAAGGGTATCAGCTAAATGTTCTGATGCATCGAGCAGGCGACAGTTTGGTTTTCATCTGGGAGGATACTCGCAATCAGAATAGCGATATCTTTGCACAGGTCATCAGTTCAGGTGGGGTTGTTTTAGGAGAAACCGATGGATTTGTTGTTACCGAGAAGCCGAACGACCAGAACGTAGCGTCAGCTGTTTTTAATCCTGCCACGAATGAAGTATTTATTTGTTGGGAGGATTTTGAATCTGGTTACGATTTTGATCTCTTGGCTGTGACGCTGGAATTAAGCGACCTATTATTAAGTGAAGAAATTTCTATTGCTTCTGAATCCGGGGATCAACTCGAAACTTCATTAGGGTTGAGTAATGAAAATAACTACCTAATTGTCTGGCAAGACTCGCGAGGCGGTGGAGAACCAGATCTTTATTATCAGCAGCTTGGACCTGAGGATGCCGTCTTTCCCGAAGGAGGTACGGTTATCTGCGATGAACCTTTTGCACAGGGAACTTCACTAATCGTCCGCTATAACAGTACCGATGATTCCCATATTATTGTCTGGCAAGACATGCGCAGTTCAGGAAAGGAAGAGCTCAGAAACGTTTATGCACAGTCCGTTACGATAGAAGAGTCAACAGTAGAACAGGGAGATCTGTATCCCGAATCAATGGTGCTTCATCAAAATTATCCAAATCCGTTTAATCCTAATACTGCGATTAAATTCACTGTTCCTGAAAAATCTAACTTGCGAATTTCGATTTACGATCTGTTAGGCCAGGAAGTAATAACGTTGGTAAACGGTAGGATGGAAGCTGGAGAGTTTAAAGTAGATTGGAACGGGAAAGACAATTTGGGTCACCCGGTGTCCTCGGGAATATTTTTCTGTAAATTAGAAAGCAAATCTTTGGTTACCGGACAAAAGTATCGTCAAACTATCCGGGTGACTTTTATTAAGTAGACAGTTTTTCGTTGCACTTTCTGAAGACGCCGTCTATCTTCGTCTATCATGTATGTTGACATCTCTTTCCCGATTTCCAGTTATACTGTGTTCACTTACAAGGTGCCAACGGAATTATTGGATTCTGTACAGATTGGTGTTAGGGTAAAAGCCCCCTTCGGATCGAGAGGATCTGCCCAGGGTGTAGTAGTTCACCGCCATGAAAGACCGAACTTTGAGGGTCGTATCCGGGCCATAAAGGAAGTAGTGGATGAGACCCCTATTTTTGATGCCAAGTTATGGGAGCTTCTTAACTGGGTCAGCCGCCACTATCTGACTCCTTTAGGTCAGGTAATGCGTACCGCCGTTCCGCCAAAGCTCACTCAATCGTATTCACCGCCTGAGCAACTCATGGTGAAGGCAAAGGCGCTAAGTGACAGTGAATTGGCTGAACTTGAGGAGAAGGCGCCCCGCCAGTACCAAGCGGTTGAATTATTATCTCAATCCGATGGCTCAGTACCCGTTGCGTCATTTCAATCGGTGATTCCTAATCCCTCGTCAGTTTTTAGAGTATTGGAGAAGAAAGATTTCGTTATTCTGGAGAAGATACCGAGACTTCCCGATATGGCTGACTTAACTCTCGATCCTGTTAAGAAGGAGATAGTATTTTCCGAGGAGCAGGATGCAATAGCTCGAGACCTGACACGGGAGTTGGCTGAGAAGCGGTTTGTTCCCTATTTATTTCACGGAGTTACCGGGAGTGGAAAGACGGAAATTTACATCCACCTTGCTCAAGAGGCAGAAGCTATGGGCCGCAAATCCATTCTTCTTCTGCCGGAGATATCCCTGACTCCCCAGATTGCCGCTCGCTTCCGATCCGTATTTGGTGAAAGGGTAGCCCTCTGGCACAGCAGGATGTCATCTGCAGAGCGAGCATGGACATGGAGGCAGATTTGCCAAGGTACCTATAGTGTTGTTGTTGGTGCTCGCAGTGCTGTTTTTGCTCCACTTCAGAATGTAGGACTTATAATTGTAGACGAGGAACAAGAGGGTAGTTATAAACAGGAAAGCCCTGCACCTCGTTACCATGCCCGAGACGTAGCACTTATGCGGGGGAAACTAAGCGGAGCTTTGATAGTTCTTGCCAGTGCTACACCGAGTTTGGAATCTTATTATAATCAAGCTGTAGGAAAATACGAATGCACCAGACTCAAGGTTCGCTACGGTAAAGCAAAATATCCCAAGGTATACTTGGTGGACATGATGAAGGAACGAGAAGAGACTGATGATTACAGCGTTATCGTTTCGAGTTTGTTACGGGATAAAATAACTGAGCGGCTGAAGCAGAATGAGCAAGTCATCCTACTTCAGAATCGAAGAGGCTATTCTCCAGTAATGGAGTGCAGGGATTGTGGTTGGGTTGAGATGTGCCATAATTGTGAGATAACACTCACTTTTCACAAGGCAGGGAATATGCTCCGTTGTCACTATTGCGGTCTTGAACGTCAAGTGATCGCGACGTGCCGAGAATGCAATGGAGCAAATCTGGTGTTGGCAGGTTTGGGGACTCAGAAAGTTGAGGACGCTTTGAGAGACCTGTTCCCGGAAGCTCGACTGATAAGAATGGACTTAGATACCACTCGCCGGCGAGGTGCCCATGTGCAAATGTTGAAAAAGTTTGGCCAAGGTGACTACGATATTTTGCTGGGAACGCAGATGATTGCCAAGGGTCTGGACTTTGAGAATGTCACATTGGTAGGTGTGATCAATGCAGATGCGGGATTGTTTCTTCCCGATTTCAGAGCTGGAGAGCGTACGTTTCAGCTTATATATCAGGTGGCTGGTCGTTCCGGCCGCGGGAGCATACCCGGCGAAGTGGTAATACAGACCAACAATGCAGATCATCCAGCCGTGAAAATCGCAGCTCAGCTTGACCTGGAAAAATATTATAACATTGCCATGAATGAACGTCAGGAACTCAAATATGCCCCTTTCAGTTGGATGGCAAAGATTGAGTTCGCCGGTAACAAACAGACAATTGTCGAGAAGCGGGCAGAATCTATCACCAGAAATCTGCGGAATAAGCCCCGGTTTATTGAGGTGCTCGGACCGGCGCCGTGCCCATTGGAACGAATCAGGGGGAATTATCGTTATCAGGTGGTATTGAAATCGCCGAAAGAAAAAGATAAGAACGGTTCAGCTCTCCACCGGTTCTTAGAAGTCAATCTGTTGAAGAGAGATAAAATGAATACACAGAAAGGAGTTTCCGTCCATGTGGATATGGATCCGGTATCGCTTTTATAGCGGTTTTATCACAGCATGCCTTTTGCTTGTAATTGTTGCTCAGGTGAGAGGAGATGGAGCTTATTCTATTTTGGAGGTGCCGTTTCACACGCGATCACTTAGCATGGCAGGAGTCGGAACCGCAGATCCAAACGGACGAGATGCTTCTGCGTTCAATCCCGCACTTTTAGCTTTAGGTGACAGTGAGTTGCAGCATTTTTTTCTTTCGTTTCTTAGCTTCCCGGCGGGAATTAAATCAGGAGCAGTTGAATGGAGAAAAAACTGGAGAGGATTTCCTTTTGCCATTTCCGTACGGCATATCAATTATGGCGATTTCACAGAGCTCGATGAGGATGGAAATACGACTGGGGATTTTGGTGCAGACGAAAGTTGGATTTCTGCTGCTGCCAGCTATCCCCTGTTGCCCGGAGTTGCACTGGGAGGCTCAGCAGGACTGCTTGTGAGTCAGGTTGAAGACGTTTCCGCTACATTGGGACTGATTTCTGTCGGCACTGCAATAGAAATCCCGCGTTATGATTTACATCTAGGATTTGCCATCAACAATCTGGGTATCACGCTTTCAAGTTATACGCAGTACAACGAAACAATTCCAACAAGTGTGGCAGTCGGTATCACAAAGAAGTTAAAGTATCTCCCTATGGTAATTTCAGTAGATGGCAGTTGGTGGAGCAAGGAAGAGAGAGGAGTAATCCGAGCGGGAGGAGAATTTAAACTGCCACATGATTTATACCTGCGTTGGGGAACAAGTTCGTATAAGCTGGGACAGATGACACAAAATCTTTATCGGGATATCATAACGGAAACAGCTCTAGGCGTTGGACTGAAAATTGACAAACTGATAGTTGATCTGGGGATTAATTATGGAGGAGTAGCAGGTGTTATCCTGGGAGTTGGGACATCTTGGAAATTTTGATGTATAAGTAGTGAGTTTTTTAATTTTATTTTTTACCTTACCGTTCAAATACAATCTCCTCTTTTACCTTTCATATATTCGAGTTTGTGCTGAAACTCCCTTTTCCCTAATGGACGATTGAAGTGCTGTCCGTGGAATAATTAATGGATATTACAGGAAAAAAAGAATCACGCCTGGAGGAATTTAAGGCAAACCCTCGACGGGCTATCTGGGTTCTTGCTCTACCCATGATGATTGGACTGGCGATCCAGACTGCCTATATGGTGGTAGATATGATATTTGTTGGGCAGGTTGGAGAAGAGGCCCTTGCAGCTGTTCAGTTTGCTGGTCCTCTCATGTTTTTCGGTTTAGGAATTGTGTTTGGGCTCGGCTCAGGAATTACCGCAGTTATTGCTAATTTTATTGGAGCAGAAGACAAGAAAGGGGCTGACAACAGTGCTGAGCACGGTGTGGCACTTGGATTGATACTTGGAGCAGTTGTAACTACGGCAGGGTTCTTGTGGGGGAAGGATCTTCTTCTATTGGCAGGTGCTTCAGAGAACACTATCGGTCCGGCTTGGGATTATTTCAGTATAATCGTTATTGGTTATATGTTTATGGTATTGTCCGTTTTTTTCCGCTCTATCCTGACAGGAGAAGGTAACGTGCGTACACCGGTCATAATTCAAGCTATGGGGACAGTAGTGAATATCATTTTAGATCCTATCTTCATGTTTAGTTTGGATATGGGTGTGAAAGGTGCTGCTGTGGCTACTGTTGTCAGTCAGACGGCAGTTTGTTTCGTATTTATTTATATGCTCTTTGTCAAGGAACATGCGTATGTCACTTTTGCCATGAAAGATTTTTCATTTTCAAGCACAATCCTAAAAAAAATATTCCTGATCGGATTCCCTGCATCCTTTTCCATGGTACTCATGTCCAGCGGGAACTTCGTCTTTAACAGGATTATTTCAGGGATGTTTCCCAGTGAGACTCAAATGGGTGATCTTGCCGTTGCAGCGTATGGAGTAGGCAGTCGAGTAGATCATATTTTTCTCATGCCGTCCATTGCTATAGCCACTGGACTGGTAACAGTAGTAGGGATGTTTCACGGTGCTCGCCGGATGGACCTGGTCCGACAGGTTATCTACTACGGTATGAACCGCGCAGCACTTATAGGTATTGTACTTGGAGCAATATTTTATTTTAATGCTGAAGTTATTATATCAGTTTTTACGGATGACACGTATGTTATTGTGTTTGGAAAAGATTACGTTCATATATTGGTATTTGCATATCCGTTCATCGCTATCAGCATGGCAAGTGGTCGCATACTGCAAGGATTAGGATTCGGTATGCCAATGCTGGTAATTACGTTTTTGCGAGTCTTTCTCATTAGCGTAGTGCTTACGGTAATTTTCGTCTATTGGCTCAATAAACCTATCGAATGGATTTGGATTTCAATGGTGATTTCAATGATTTCTTCAGCAATTGTAGCTTCTATTTGGCTTCAATGGGGTTTGCGCAGAGTAGAAAAGCGCATTAGCCAAGTGGCACCTTCTCCGGCATGAATGAGAAAAGCCTTCAGCTAACATACGCACCGGAGAGTATCTGTTTCGGATGCGGTCCAGCTAATGACAGCGGATTACGTATTAACAGCTTTGTGGATGGGGACTATGTAGTCGCTGAGTGGTCTGCCCTGAAGCATCATGAGGCCTTTCCCGGAGTGCTCAACGGCGGAATCATCGGTACACTTCTTGATTGTCACTGCAACTGGACAGCAGCCCACCATTTGATGAAAGCGGCTGAGGAGGACAATGTCCCCTCCACTGTAACTGCTGACTACAGTGTTAAACTTTTGCGCCCTACTCCGTCAGATAGTTCCGTTCATCTGCGGGCATGGTTGGTGGAGCTGGAAGGAAACCGTGCTGTCGTGGAGGGTGCACTATCTTCCGGAGGGAAAGTATGTGCCACCTGCCGCGGTACTTTTGTGGCGGTGAAAGAAGGACATCCGGCTTACTTCCGGTGGTAATGTTCTACTTAAACTTCACATTTACTTTAAAAAGGAGCAAAAATTGATGAAGGTAGCAGTCAACGCTTTCGTTCGCCGTCAAGTTGCCGGTTCAGGCAAGACCTATTCACCGAGCCTATCATTCGAAGATATAGCTCTACATGCTTTAGAGCAGTTGGAGGCAAGCCACTTCCGACAGGGCTACCGGGATGGAGTGTGTATTGTGGATGTAGATCACTCTTTGGTTAAGCATTTTGTCTGTCCTTTCGTGTGCATTGATGAGAACAGTGAACTGAAAGCTGAGGTAGTCCGCCGGAGAGAGGACGAAGAGCCATATATTAGATTAAGAGCAGCAAACGGTGAAGCACTACCGGCCGGAAAAGTCGAACTGATCCTTTACCGCCACGATGTGCTGGCGGAGAGCGATGAACAATCCACCGATGCTGAATGGGAACTCATCAGTATTCATGCTATTCCGGAGGGGGTAAAGGAGTTGCTTATGGGGCCAGTGACGATGATGCGAAATCAGTTGGAGCTGCCGGGCGGTACTAAGGCGCACTATTCATCTGAGGAGTGGGCTGAGGCGGTGCGGTTTTGGCAAAAATACTTGGCGCTGGAAGGGAATTAATTCAAATAGCAGGTTTTATTCTCTGTGTTCGTGAATCATAGGGACAAATCGGACTGGAATAGTTTCCTGAGTAGTAACCTGACCTGTTTTATCTTTTTTAACTACCAGCATATCCTGTCCTAACAATGTCTCCCCCACAGGGAGTACCATCCGACCTCCAGGTTTTAACTGTTCCACTAACTTTTCAGGAATCTGTTCCGGTGCTGCAGTAACAATAATTCGATCAAAAGGAGCATGTTTTTCCCATCCTTTGTAGCCGTCACCAATCCGGACAGTCACATTGTCGTATCCCAGCCGCTCCAGCCGATCGGCGGCTTCTTTCCCAAGTTCGGTGATGATTTCTATTGAATAGACGTGATGAACCAGTTTAGACAATATGGCCGCCTGATAGCCTGAACCGGTGCCCACTTCCAGGACTGTGTGATGGGTATCCGGTTGGAGGATTTCTGTCATGTATGCTACAATGTACGGCTGGCTGATGGTCTGATTATAACCTATAGGCAACGGTCCATCAGCATAAGCTAAATCACGAAGAGATTCTTTAACAAACAAGTGGCGAGGGATATCCGCCATTGCTTTGATAACCTTTTCATCGCTTACACCTCTATCAATTATTTGGTCCTCAATCATAGCCTGTCTCAAGAGTTGGTAAAAAAGTGTGTTATTTTCAATTGGTTGACCTTCAACATTTACACAAGCCAAAAGTATGGTTAATTGTAAGTAAAATGAATTGTTCTTCCATTTCAATTTTCTGCCTCTTCCTGAAGATAGTGTTTGTAATGTTCTTAGTCAAGGGCTGAAGAAAAAATCTTTATTGGAAAAAACCTCAAACTCAGTGAGATTTGTGGTCGTTATGGGCCTCAAAATGAGATATCCCCTCGCTGTTCTGTTTACATTTTTATTATATAACTGCAGTGCACTTACTGAAGCGTCTGTTCAGATATTACCATTGGTAGGACCGTTAGCGGATCGGGAAAGTGAAGTTTCTGGTCTTGCCTGGGATAGTGACCGGCTTGTTTTAATGCCGGAAAACCCCGAGCGATTTCCACACGGTGAATACGGCTCTCTTTTTTATCTAACCCGCTCAGAATTGGAAGCAGCAATAATTGGAGAGAAAGAATATGAACTGTTACCGAAAACTATCCCCTTTGACGACAGTAATCTATCCGGTCAAATCCCCGGATATGAAGGATTCGAGGCTATTGCTTTCATTGATGATGTGGTGTACATGACGATAGAAGCAAAGACAGACTCAGGCATGATGGGTTACCTGGTAAAAGGAGAAGTGGAATCCGGTTTAGAAATGATTCATCTTGATCCGACAACTCTTCAAAAGGTAAGGCCGCAATCTGATATACGAAACATGACATACGAATCACTGGTTTTAACTGGTGATGGATTGATGACTTTTCATGAGATTAATGGTGTTGGACTAAATTCAAAACCTGAAGTTGTGGTATATGATTTTGAGTTATCTGTGGAATCAACGCTTCCTCTTGAACATCTGGAATATCGAATTACAGATGCCACCGATATTGACAGTGATGGAAAATTTTGGGTAATAAACTATTATTGGCCTGGTGATAAAACCATCCTGCCTAACATAGATCCTCTTGCGGGACGTTTTGGAGAGGGCCCAAGTCATTTGAAATCTGAGGCTGTAGAGCGATTGGTTGAGTTTCGAGTTGAGAACAGTCAAGTACGTATAACGAACCATCCTCCAATTCAGCTTGAACAGATAGAAGAAGAGTCACGAAACTGGGAAGGAGTCGTCAGGCTTGATAACAGAGGATTTCTTCTAATAACGGATAAGTATCCAGAAACTATTTTTGCCTTTGTGCGCATTAGTGAGTTAGACCAATAAAAAATCACTATAGACTTAGAATAATTCCACTCTTGCTTATCTCTCTTATTGTTTGGGGATTTGCGAGTGACGATTCGTATGTGGTTCTTGTCTCCTTTGACGGTTTCCGCTATGATTACCCGGATTATGCTGAAACTCCGAACTTTGATCGATTGGCGAGAGAAGGCGTGAAAGCGAACTCCCTTCGACCGATTTTTTTGACAAAAACATTTCCTAATCACTATGCCATCGCTACGGGAATGTATGCCGAGAATCACGGTATAGTTTCCAACGAATTCCGTGATCCCGTGTGGGGCGAACTCTATGAATTAAGTGATAGATCTGCAGTTCAGAATGCCAAGTGGTACGGTGGGGAGCCCATCTGGGTAACGGCTGAGAATCAGGGAGTCAAAACGGCGTCCTATTACTGGGGCGGCTCGGAAGCTCCCATCGGAGGGAAACACCCCAGTTATTTTTATTATTACGATCAGGATGTTTTGTTCAGCGATCGTGTGGAGCAGATGGTAACATGGCTGGAGATGCCGCCTGAGGAACGTCCGCACCTGATACTGCTCTACTTTCACGAGCCTGACTGGACAGGCCATGAATATGGGCCCAATTCACCGGAAACCATCCGGATCGTACAGCAGGCGGATTCTACTCTGGGATTGATCTTGGCAGCACTTGATAAACTGGAAGTTACTGATGATGTGAATTTGATAATTTGCTCCGATCACGGAATGTCAGAAGTCACCTCAGAGCGGTTGATTTATCTTGAAGATTACATTAATGTAGCAGATTATGAGTTGAGCGGGAGCAACCCTTATACATTTGTGGCGCAAATTGAAGATGGCCCTTCGCTCGTGTCTGCGGCAGATCGACTTCGGGGGGCTCACCCTCACATGCAAGCTTATCTGAAGAGTGAATTCCCGGAAAGGTGGCACTATCAAGACAACCGTAGAATACCTCATCTTCTGCTTCTTGCAGATGACGGATGGTACATTGTTTCGAGCAGGGAAGAAGCTTCAAAACTGTGGATGCTGAAGAAAAATCCAGGTGCTGTCTGGGGTACACATGGATACGATAATCGAGAGATGAGTATGCATACTATTTTTTACGCACGCGGTAAAGCTTTTAGAAAAGGATACGCAATGGATACGTTTTCCAATGTTCATATCTATCCGCTAATAGCAGAGATCCTCGATATTGTACCGTATCCAGAAATTGATGGTAGTCTCGATTCGGTTCGGGTTATGCTGAATGATAATTAGAGAGTTTTTCAACAATATTTGAATCCAAGAATTAGAAGTCCTAAATTTACTCCTGTCTAATAGATATGAATTCGCCAATTGGATTCTTTCTATCATTTTATCTGTTAAATCATTTAGTTAATCAATTAAAGGATAAAGAAAATGTCTAATGAAAACCAGATTGTAGCAATTGTAGGTGGTGCTGTAGCCGGTTCGGAGGCTGTGTATCAATTGACCGAACGAGGCATTCGTTGTGTAGTGATTGAGCAAAATGATCTCCCGTACGGGAAAATTGAAGACGGTCTTCCCAAGTGGCATACAAAACAGCGTAAAAAGCAGATGGCACTCATAAATGAAAGAGTGGATCAGGAGCTTGTGGATTTTGTTCCAAATACTAAGATAGGTAGAGATTATTCCATGGGGGATTTGGTAAATATGGGATGCAGTGCAGTCCTCATGGCTAATGGTGCTTGGAAGGATAGAGGATTCCCGGTTAAGGAAATAGCTAAATACGAAGGAGACAACTTTTACTACCAGAATCCATTTGTCTATTGGTTTAACCACCACGAACAATCTACCTACGAAGGCGAACAGATTGATGTGACAGATAATGCCGTTGTGATTGGTGGTGGCTTAGCTTCTATTGATGTGGCAAAGATTCTCCAGGTGGAGCTTGTGTCGAATGTACTCAAAGAGCGCGGGATTGAGCTCAGCACGCTTGAATTAGAACACAAGGGGATTCCCAAAGCATTAGCTGAGTTTGATCTAACATGGGAGGACTTAGGGCTGCAGGGAACCTATCTGCTGTATCGCCGGAATGTTCGTAACATGCCGCTTGCTTCCATTCCTGAAGGTGCTTCAGCCGAGAAGGAAGAAAAAGTGCGCCAGACCCGGGCGAAGATTCTACAAAATGCACAGAACAAATATTTATTCCGATTCAAAGATCAGACACAACCTGTTGGAATCATCGAGGAAGACGGCAAGCTGGTAGGTTTGAGGATGATCGAAAACGATGTCATCAATAATAAGGCAGTTTCCAAAGCAGGGACAGAAAACGACGTCAAATATTCAATGGTAATAAGTTCTATCGGCAGTATCCCTGAACCAATTGACGGGATGCCCATGGAATGGAGTACTTACGATATCAAAGACTTGGAGACAGGTGAAATTAATGGTCTTGACAATGTTTTCGGTGTGGGGAATTCCATCACAGGTAAAGGCAATATTCGTGTCTCACGTGATCATTCTAGGGAGGTTGCCATTTATGTAGCTGAAAACCGACTCCCAGATGGTGGAGTCGATATGGATGCTGTGCGAATGGAAATCAAAGAACTCCAGAAGAAAGCCGGTTATGAGGGCAATTACTCGGCGTGGGTGGCGGCGAATGCCCGGGAGTAATTCATCTTCAGATAAATTTCTGTAAATATTAACGTATTGGTCTGATTCAGAAAGTAAGTGCCAAAGGTCGCTTTATCCCCGTAGAAACATACATGAAGAGGATGTTTGGTATCTCTTCACTGTTATAAAATTCTTCCTCGTAACCGACAGTCAGCTGCACATTTTTCCAGATGGGTATGTTTAATTCAACGGAAAGTTCAAATCGCGACTGATCCACTTCCCCCGATTCACGATCGCTTATTTGTTTGAAGTTCTCGAAGTCAAAAGCGAGAGAATTGCGCCCGATATCAACATCCCAGAACAGTCCCCACTTAAAGTAGGAGGTTTTACGAGTGTCACTAAGATAGTCCGACATGTCGTAGGAGAGGGCTGCTTCCGCCGTAAGGTGAGTAGTGGGTTTCTCGAAAACAAAACCGCCGAAACCCTGGTTGTAGTGGTAGCGTATCTTCAGATCACTGATACTGTTGTGCCGGAGCGACATAACCGTAAAGCGGTAAAATTTAGGTGCTGATGTAAACTTCTGGCTCGATTTGTACCGGGCTGTAGCTATGGTAGCATCTTGAAGGTGCATTCCCAACACCCGCAGATCGTGAAACGTGTTTCCGTGAATACGTTTGATGCGGTAGAAACCCATGGCTCCCGATGACGACTCCTCTTGAGCAGCGCCCATGCGGAGGTAGTGAGTCCATGAAGGAGGTTGATCGGGCAAGTCGTGTGCGTTAAGTAAGCTTGTAGTGAGAAGAAACAGTAAAGGGGTTCTGCGAAGCATCACTGGCGAATCCGGTAGCCCCGATGAAATAGATACGTTCCTGCCACAGTAAACAAAATCGTCATAACTCCGGCAGCAAAGAGGGAAAGTCCGATGGAAGAATCTGCGGCCCCTCCGCCGAGTACTGAGTAGCGCAGTCCATTGATGACGTAGTAGATGGGATTGGCCATGGAAAGGGTACGCCAGAATTCGGGCAGCATGTTAATAGAGTAGAAGACACCGCCCAGGAAAATTAATGGAGTGATAAAGAAGTTTACCATAGTAGCGATGTTATCCCAACTTTCGGCCATGATTCCGATAATCAGTCCAACACTTGAGAAACTCCACGATACCATTAGCAGAAAGAGGAGGACGTAGAACGGATGCTCCAACGGCATCCCTGTAAGAAACATACCGACTAAAAGAACCATGACACCGTTGATGAAACCCCGGGCAGCTCCGCCGATGATAAAGGAAATAGCCAGTTCGAGATTGCTTAAAGGGGTGATGAGCATATCCTGCATTTGTCCTAACAGCTTCATCTGGAGGAGGCTGGAGGCAGTGTTGTTGTAGGCGTTGGTGATGACATTCATCATGACAAGGCCGGGTATAATATAAATGGAGTACGGTACATCGTTGATAGAAGATATCCTTCGCTGAAGGGTAAAGCCGAAGATAATAATGTAGAGAGATGAAGAGATCACTCCCGGGAAGACTGTCTGACGATATACCGAAAGGAAGCGGGTTATTTCCCTCGCTACTAACGTTCTGAAGCCGACCCAGTTAATGTGTTGTATTACTGTTGTCATTTTTTATTTTCCATTGACTATTTTTCGTGTGTTAAATACTATTCATCAAATTCACTCATTTATCGCTTTCCCTGTCAGTTCAATGAAGACATCCTCCAGGCTTGACTTTGTGACCCTTACTTCATGAATGGTGCACCCGTTGGAGGAGAGAGAGTCAACAATTTTGGTTAGTTCCTTCTCAGGGTTATCAACTGTGAAAATAACTCTCCCGCCATCTTCAGACGGTTCGTAGGCAAATGTCAGATTGGTCAACCGTTTTTCCATAGCCTCTTCCCATCCAGAAACGTGTACTTCCACACCGCCTTTGCCCAAGGAGCGGATGAGTTCATTAGGTGTTCCTTCTGTAATAATCTTACCTTCATCAATAATGGAAACTTTTTCACAAAGTTGTTCAGCTTCTTCGATGTAGTGAGTAGTGAGAAGTATGGTTTTTCCCTCACGGTGCAGACCACGAAGGTAGTTCCACAGCATCCTCCGGAGTTCAACATCCACACCGGCTGTGGGCTCATCGAGGATGAGAATGTCGGGGTCATTTACGAGTGATTTGGCAATCTGGAAGCGGCGCTTCATTCCTCCGGACAATTGGCGAATCTTGGAATCGCGTTTAGCTGTAAGTCCGAATTGCTCCAGAAGCCGTTCGATGGTGGGGGCAGCTTCTTTTTGAGTGATTCCGTAGTATCCCGCCTGGAAGTAGAGGAGTTTTTCAATAGTGAAGAACCAGTCGCTGGTGAAGTCCTGAGGAGAAACACCGATCTGTGAACGCGTGAAACGGTAGTCCCGAACGATATCTTTACCGAAGACGGAGACAGTTCCGCCTTGGAGTTTAACCAGTCCGGTAATGATACCTATGGTTGTAGTTTTCCCTGCGCCGTTAGGTCCAAGTAGACCGTAAAACTCTCCTGGCTGAATTGTAAGGTCAATCCCGCGCAGGGCAGGAACATCCTCATACGTCTTGGTGAGGTTACGGACTTCAATGGCTGCGGGCATGATTGGAATTTATCTCATTGGGAGGGGAAAATCAGGGTGTTTGTGAAACTAAGACTAACAGGTGCAATGAAGAATTGCGTTTGTATCCGGTGGATCAACTGCCATTATTTTGCAGATTTCCAGTACCCCAAAGCTTACAAGTTCAGCTTTCACGGAAAGAAAATACGCCACTGGCAAAAGTATGTCAAGAGCAACACGTGTTTACTAAATTCAACCCTATGAGTGTGGTACTTATTACAGGATGTTCCAGTGGATTCGGAATGCTGGCAGCAGCCAGACTTGCTTCGGGAGGTCATACTGTCTATGCCACCATGCGGAATCTGGACAAGAAAGGTGATCTGCTGGCAGAGTCTACCCAGCGCGGCGGGGAAGTCAGAATCCTTGAGCTTGATGTTACTGAAGATGCTTCAACTGTTTCCGCTATGGAACAGATCGAAAGGGACGAAGGGCGTCTGGATGTGCTAATCAACAACGCCGGCTATGCCATTGGTGGATTTTTTGAAGACTTGTCAGAACAGGAAATTCGTGATCAGATGGAGACGAACTTTTTCGGTGTACAAAAGGTAATCCGCGCCGCACTACCACTCATGCGTAAAACTGCCACTGAAGACAGTTGTGGTACTAAGATTCTTAATATTTCCAGTGTATCTGGTCGTTCCTCATTCCCCGGATTGGGGGCATATGGTGCTTCAAAGTTCGCCTTAGAAGGATTCAGCGAAAGCCTCTATCATGAGTTGTTGCCATTTGGTATTGATGTGGTTCTGATCGAACCCGGCTCATACCGAACTAAGATCTTCACAGAAAATGCTCACAAGGCTCAGAAGTCGGAAGATCCTGCCAGCCACTATTTCAAGCACACTCATGCGTTTCGGGATCAACTTCGAAGAATGATCAAATCAAAGAACGGGATGGGAGATCCTGAGGATGTGGCTGCTTTAATTGAGCGAGTGGTAAATACTAAAAAACCCAAACTGCGTTACTTGATCGGGCGTCAATCCCGCCTCCGCTTGATTATTCGCGCTCTCCTTCCGGATCGCACTTTTTCATCCATGATGCACAAACGTATATTTGGGGAATTAGACTAGAAGCAGATTTGGTTTGAGAGAACTCAGTCGTCTTGGCCGCTAAAGCCGATCTGCCGATCGAATGGTGAAGGGAAATCGAACCCTTCTCGGTTGGGAAAGTGTACCAAAGTAGAAATATATTGCCACTGGATTTGTATTGAAGCACAGAACTTTTCCCGCGTCACTTTTCCCGGAGGCAGGGGTTTTCCTTTTGAATCTTCAGAAATTATCACTTCGAAGTTGGGGTGCTCTACCCACAATCCAAATTCATCATAACCGATAACCTTTGCGTAGAATCTATCTTTGTCAATACCGGCCGCCGCCAGTCCTTCACTTTTTTCTACAACAATGAGTACAACATCATTTATGATGTCTTCAATTTTCATCATTTTGTTAATATCTTCGTATGACATTGACGTTTCCTGATTATGTAAAGTAGTAATAAATCTGTTTCTGTGAAACTATCTATTTACTTTTTTCAGCTCATTAATGCCAGAAATTCATCCTCGTTTAAGACGGTTATATTCAGTTTTCTAGCTTTGATTAGTTTGGATCCAGCACCTGTCCCCGCTATAATAAAATCTGTTTTGCTGCTCACTGACTTGGCCGCTCGGCCCCCTAGATTTCTTACCATTTCTTCACCATCCTGACGAGTGAATTGCTCCAGCTTACCTGTGAAAACGAATGTTTTCCCTCTTACCGCCAGATCTGTTTTTTCTGGCGTTTCCGGTACAGATAAAAATACACCACCGGACAGACAGCGCCTGATTGTGTCGCGATTCTCTTTGCTGCCAAAAAAACTCACAATGGACTCAGCGACGATAGGTCCTACTTCATCCACAGCTTCTAATTCTTCAGCCGTGCTGTCCATTAAGACCTCCAGAGAACGGTACTTCCGAGCCAATACGTCCGCCACATGCTCACCTACATTACGAATTCCCAGTCCATAGATGAAGCGGGCAAGAGTTGTCTCTTTGCTGGTATCAATAGCGTCTATCAAGTTTTGAGCCGAGAGGTCACCCATTCGTTCCAATCCCAATAATTGCTCTTTGGACAGATAGAAGAGATCAGCAAAACTGTACACAAGTCCGCTCTCAATTAGCTGACTTACCACTTTGCTTCCCAGGCCGTCAATATCCAAAGCGCGTTTGGAGGCAAAGTGTTCAATTCTTCCTTTTACTTGAGCCGGACAGGAGATATTATGACAGCGAGCAACTGCTTCCTCCTCCGGTCGAATAACTTCAGCACCGCAAGACGGGCACTCTTCAGGGAGGATATATTTTACAGCCTCATCAGGACGTTTTTCCGTGATGACCTTCACAACCTCTGGAATCACATCTCCTGCTCTCTGGATGAGTACGGTATCACCAGTACGGATGTCCTTGCGATCGATTTCATCCTGATTGTGCAGCGTGGCGCGGCTGACAATCACTCCACCCACATTTACTGGCTGCAGATGAGCAACGGGTGTCACGGCTCCGGTTCTACCAATTGATGGCACAATATCCTCTACCACTGTTGTCGCCTGTTGAGCCTTGAACTTACCGGAGATAGCCCATCTGGGCGACCGGCTTTTGATCCCCAGCTGTTCTCGCTCCGAGGTACTGTTCACTTTGATGACAACGCCGTCAATTTCGTAAGGAAGTGTGTTCCGATTCTCCTCCCATTCCTCGTAATAGGCAATGGCTTCCTCAATGTTTGTGCAGTTCGAAATATTTGGATTGACGGGTACTTGCCACTTCTGGAGTTGCTCGAGACTCTCCCCATGGGATGTGTAATTTATCCCTTCTGCTGAGGTTAGTTCATAAGCGAAAAACTTAAGCGGTCTTTCAGCAGTCACTGAAGAGTCAAGTTGGCGAAGGCTCCCTGCCGCTGCGTTACGTGGATTGGCAAAAGCCGGTTCTGCGGCTTCTTCACGTTTTCGGTTTAGCTTTTTAAACTGCTCTTTTTCTATGAATACTTCCCCGCGGATTTCCACAATAGGTGGCACAGCTTGGCCCTGAAGTCGGAGCGGGATAGTGTGGATGGTACGCAAGTTCTGAGTGATATCTTCTCCGGTTCGACCGTCGCCTCGAGTAGCGCCCGTAGAGAGCAGTCCGTTTTCATAAACGAGGGAGATTGCCAAACCGTCGAGCTTCGGTTCGGCTATATAAGTTATCTCATCTTGACTGTCTAGCGCCCGCTTAAGTCGCCCGTCAAATGCTATAAGTTCGTCCCGGTTCATGGCGTTATCCAAACTTAGCATGAGAGACCGATGAGTAACAGATCCAAACTTGGCGAGAGGAGGTGCTCCTACACGCCGGCTGGGGGAATCGGGAGTTTTGAGTGCTGGATGGGTTTCTTCCAGTTCAATAAGTTGTCGAAAGAGTTTATCATATTCAACATCCGAAATTTCCGGATCATCGAGGACATGGTAGCGATAGTTGTGCTGTTCGATCTGCCGGCGAAGATTTTCCCACTTTTGGTGGATAGAAGAGACTGCCATGATCACTTCCTTCTGAAATATTCCAGTGGATCCACCGGTTCCAGCACCTTTGGTGAGATGTGACCTGAGCTGTCTAGTGGTGTAGCGTGGATACCATAGTCGTTTTCGGTTACAACAAAGAAATATGTGAACTTTTCACCAAGATGGATTGCTGGATCGTACTTGTAACGATAGCGACCTCGATACATTTCTAGCGCTTCCTCGCGATATTGAGCGATATGTTTGGTGCTGTAAAATATTGAAGCAGAATTGATTTTATCTGCAGGAGCATCCACAAATAACTCCAAATAGTAAGGTCTCCCTTGAAATACAGGCATTTTCAAATGGTGGAAAAGTGTTGGCGAAGGTTGAAAAGTAGTGGTGAGTAAAGAATCAATATCTTGCCCGGTGAGGTTCAAAACAAAAACAAAAGGTAGTACGAAGAAAAGACGAATGAATACCGCTTTGCTCAGGAGAGAATCTCCTCGAGAGTTGATAGAACGGTGAAGCGTTGATCGTTCTTGAGTGTGAATGTTTTATGGGTGTAGTTTTCATTAACCACATGGTATTTATTTTTATAGAATTCCTTTCGCTCGGTGATATTATTTAACGCTGAGATGAGCATTTTAATATCTTCAGCGGTAGTATAAACTGCAAAGCTTGCTCGAACCATGCCGCGTTTCAGGTGAAATGCAGCTTCGATCTCCTCAATAGGGATATCCTCAGTCGCTTCAAAAAGATCATCCATGATCATCTCTTTTACATACGGGTGAGCGCAGAAACAGTCGTTTCTGACTGCAATGCCGAAATAGTCGTTTAGAACCGCTGCCACCAAACCGTGATCCATATCCTTGATGTTGAAGGAGACAGATGCCGATCGTTTACATATATTAGGATCAGATTCGCCATAGATATGTATTTCTGAATTCGCCTTCATCCCATCTATTACCATGTTAATCAGCCGTTCCTCTTCCTCCTGAAGGAAGTCCATGCCAATGCGGTCCAGTACATCTATGGCCGCTGCAAGAGCGATGGCTCCGGGTATATTGGGGGTCCCCGCTTCTTCACGATCCGGGAAGAAATTTTTCACCTCGTAGCGGTCAACAAACACATCTTGGACCATACCGCCACCCACTTCCTCTGGTTCGATCTGATTAAGGATGTCTTTTCTTGCAATGACCACACCTGGTGAACCGGGGACGTAGGTTTTGTGTCCGGAGAAGACTAGAGCATCTATATTTTGAACAGGGTTATGGGGAATCGTCATATGAACAGGCATATGTGCTAACATTTGAGCTCCATCCACCAGCATGAGTGCTCCATATTTATGAGCTAACTCAGCGGCTTCATTGACAGGATTAACAATTCCGGTGACATTGCTCACCCCGGTGAGAGCGACATAATTAATTTTACCTTCATTTTCTTTCAGGAGCTGCTCAAGTGAATCCAGGCAAACACACCCCATGTTCCCATCCATATCTTTCACCGGAGTGTGAATGACTTCTTTCATGTGTTTTCGATGGGGGAGATCGTTCGAGTGATGTTCCATAAGTGAGACCACAGCCACATCTTTATCCGGTCGGATGTCTCGGAAAACGCGTGCTAATCGGTTTATTCCAGCCGTTGTACCGCTTCCAGTAAAGAAAGAAGTGTAAGTATCACGGTCGGCATGAACAAAATCGAGTATCCGCTCATGAGCCCAGTGGTATTCCCGGGAGGCAATCTTAGCGTCAAAATGGAGTAGACTGTGCGTGTTTCCGTAGTGGTGATAAAAACGTTCAAGCACTTCATGAGCTGCTTCCATCATAAGGGTTGTTGCCGTTGAATCGAGATAAATGCGCCGCTCTGTTTCCCCTGTGGCTAATGTGTATTCAGTGTCAAGTCCGATAAACTGTTTTCGGACTTTTTCGAAGAGAGTGTTGCTATCTTTGTCCTTGGGATTCATAATCGAGAATTTACAGGAGAGGTGAGAGACGGGCAATCGAAACAGATGCGTTGAATTTACACTGTGACATTAGAAAAGTTCTCTGTAAAGCTTCTTTAATCCGACAAGAGCAGCAAAACCTGTGAAGGTTCCTGCAATGGTGTCAATCGTATAGTGAAAGGTACAGGTTACTGTAGAGATGAGTATAAGTAAAACTAAGGTAATAAAGAACCATTTGAGTTTTGGAAACCAGTGAACTGAGTACCATCCGGCAATAACTGCTGC
>CEPS01055171.1_pt1 | contig 23476 bp, 20 predicted proteins | sample 530401 | NCBI WGS metagenome assembly CEPS01 (sample SAMEA2620035, study PRJEB7988) | marine metagenome | biome: marine biome (ENVO:00000447); feature: mesopelagic zone (ENVO:00000213) & marine oxygen minimum zone (ENVO:01000065); material: "saline water (ENVO:00002010), including plankton... | reverse complement strand
TCTACGGTCGGGTGGTCACGGTTCTACGCAGGGTCTGACCCACCCTTCCGGCCCTCAGGAATCGGCCGTCAGCAACCTGGCGAGGGCGTCATGGCAGGCCACCAACGCCTCCCTCTCGATTCGTTCGTCCGCCGTGTGTGCGAGCGTCGACTCACCGGGCCCGAAGTTCACAGCGGGCATCCCCCTGGCGGCAAAGAACGCCACGTCGGTCCAGCCCAGCTTGGCCCGCACATCAAGGCCACCTTCGGACGCCAGGCCCATCAGCAACGCATGTCCGAGTCCCGGCGCCGCAGCCGGTGCATGGTCGACCAGGACCACCTCGTCGCCATCGCCGATGAACGGTGTCAGCACATCGCGCACGTGGGCCTCAGCCTCGTCGCCGCTGCGATCGGGGGCATAGCGGTGGTTGATGGTGAGATCCACCCTGTCGGGTACGACGTTGCCGGCAATGCCACCGTCGATACGCACCACCTGCAGGGCCTCACGGAACGTACAACCGTCGATCTCGGGCTCACGGTGTTCATAGGCGTCGACCGCCGACAAGAGCCCGCCTGCCCGGTGGATGGCGTTGACACCCATCCAGGGCCGTGCACTGTGGGACCGCACACCCGAGAGCGACACCCTGAAGCGCATCGTCCCCTGACAGCCCGCCTCGACGGCCGCCCCGGTCGGCTCACCCAGAATCGCCGCATCCCCCTCGAGCAGGTGAGGAGCGACAGAGAAGATCTCACCGAGGCCGTTGAGCTCGCTCGCAACCTCCTCACGCGCGTAGAAGACCCAGGTCACGTCAACTGACGGTTCCGGCACCGAGGTGGCCAGTGCCATCATGACCGCCAGGCCGCCCTTCATATCGGCGCTGCCGAGGCCGCTGCAGGTGTCACCGTCGATCCGGGCACCGGCAGCAGTGTCGCCGGGGACCGTGTCGGTGTGACCAGCCAGGATCAGCCGCTGCGGTCGACCCAGGTCGGTTCGCGCCACCAGGTTGTCGCCGACCCTGTCGATGCTGAGGCCCGGAACGGCCCTCAACCTTGCCTCGATCAGGGCGACAATCGCCGCCTCCTCATGGCTCACCGACGGCACCGAAACCAGCTCGGCGGTGAGGGCAAGAAGGTCGGTCATGGCAGGCGTTGCGTGGACGGCCGGGACGTCAGGTGGTAACGCCGTGGGTGCGCAGAATGTCGTTGAGGGCGGACTTGTCGTGGCGCTCGCCCGGGTCGAGGCGCCTGATCACGAGCACGCATGGCATTTCGAACCGGCCACCCGCGAACTCACGCCCTCGGCTGGCCTGCACGGCCACGCACCATGGGGGCACCTCGCCCCTGCTCAACTCCTCGCCTGTCTCGGCATCGATGACCGGGATGGAACCCGTCAGGACCGCCCCCGCACCGAGCACCACGCCGTCTCCGACCCGGGCACCCTCAGCCACGATGCAGCGACTCCCGATAAGGCAGTCATCACCGACCATGACGGGAACGGCGTTCGGCGGTTCGAGTACGCCACCGATTCCAACGCCCCCCGAGAGGTGCACGTTCGCTCCGATCTGTGCACAGGAACCGACGGTCGCCCAGGTGTCCACCATGGTGTTGGCCCCCACATAGGCGCCGATGTTGACGTAGCTGGGCATCATGATCACACCCGGGCCCTGATAGCTGCCCCACCGGGCCGACGCACCGGGAACCACACGGACACCACGGGAGGCATAGTCGGCCTTGAGCGGGATCTTGTCGGCGAACTCGAACGGCCCGACCTCGACGGTTGACATCTGTGACTGGCGAAACAGCAGCAGGATGGCCAACTTCAGCCACTCGTTGACGAGCACCCCGCCCCCACCGTCGGGTTCGGCGACACGGGCCTCACCGGTGTCCAGCAGCTCGATGGCGGCATGGATTGTGGAGTTGACGCCCTCGTCGCCTGTGTCCAGCGAATCGCGGGCCGCCCAGATGTCCTCAATCTGTGTACGGAGGTCTGACATGGCGCCGAGGCTACAGGCCGGGATGCGACCGCCGGGACCGGTTTGGGTCAGATCCCTGCCCTCTCCCGCAGGAGGCCAATGCGCTCGTCGCCGGCTACGGCCGCCAGGCGCACATGGTCGGAGCCGGCCTCGCCGAAGAACTCCCCCGGGCTGGCAACCATGCCGACGGATTCTGCGAGATGCCGGACGAACCCCCACGCATCGCCCTGCGGAGCAGGCACCCAGAGGTAGAAGCCGCCTCCGGGCATGGGAACTTCCACGCCGATGGCGGCCATCACCTCGACAAGCGATTCGAGACGGCGCCTGTAACGGTGACGCTGGACGTCCACATGGGCCTGGTCCGAGAGGGCCGCCACCGCTGCCGCCTGGGCCGGGCCGGGAACCATGAAGCCCTGGTGCTTACGGACCTCATGCAGGTAGGTGACCAGGTCGGTGTCTCCTGCGTAATAGCCGACCCGCAGGCCCGCCAGGTTCGAGCGCTTCGAGAGTGAGTGCACGGCCAGCACGCCGTCAAAGCCATGGCGGAGTACCGACCTGGGTGAGCCATCCCAGGTGAACTCGGCGTAGCACTCGTCGGAGAGGACGGTCACGCCGTGGTCACGCCCCCACGAGGCTGCTGCCTCAAGGTCGTCGAGCCCTCCGGCCGGGTTGCCGGGAGTGTTCACCCACAGGGCCAGCGCCCTCTCCGCATCCGACCCGTCAATCGCCGACAGATCGAGGCACCACTGGGCATCGAGGGGGACAGCCACCGCCCGACACCCGGCCAGTTCGGCCCCCATGGCATAGGACGGATACGACACGGCCGGGTACAGGATGGTGTCCAGTTCAGGGTCCCTCAGCCTGAGCAGGTGAGGCAGGCCGGCTACAAGTTCCTTCGTTCCGATGCACGCCCCGATCCCGGCCGGATCGAGGCTCACACCCAGGCGCCTGTCCGCCCAGTCGGCGACAGCCCGCCGAAGATCACCGCTTCCGATCGAAGGCGGATACGTGCGTGCCGGATCCGGGTCGGCAAGGGCCGCAGCCACGACCTCGGGTACGGGGTCGCTCGGGTTGCCGATCGAGAGGTCCACGGAACCGCCGGGTAGCGACGCAGCCGACCTCCTCAGGTCGTCGATCCGGTCGAACGGATACGGAGGCGGTTGGAACCCGGAAGCCATGTCTTCTCCCCCGCTATCAGGCCGACATCTCAGGCCGGTCAGAGGCAACGACGAACTCGGCGAGACGCCCGGCCGAACCCTCGTCAAGGCGGGCCTCAACGCTCCACCCGTCCTCATCGGCTGTCTCTGACAGGACCTCCCCCTCACGGTGTGCCATTGCCAGAACATCGCCCCTGTCGAACGGGACCAACAGTGAGTAGAGGCTCGTGACGGCCCGCAGCCTGTTCGCCACCTCGGCCAACAGCTCTGGAATGCCGTTTCCGGTGACGGCCGACACCACAACCGAGTCGGGCTCTCGGGCCGCCAACCGGGCGGCCTCGACTGGTGCCAGGTCGGCCTTGTTGAACACGTACAACTCGGGTACGTGGGCGGCACCGATCTCGCTCAGGACGTGGCGTACGGCGTCGACGCTCCCCACCGGGTCTGGGTCTGACGAATCGACCACGTGCAACAGGAGGTCCGCTTCAACCACAACGTCGAGGGTCGACTTGAAGGCATCAACCAACTGGTGCGGCAGCTTTCGCACAAAGCCGACGGTGTCGGTCATGTAGACCGACTCACCGCCGGGAAGGTCGAGACGCCGGGTCGTGGCATCGAGGGTCGCAAAGAGACGGTCCTCGACGAGCACCCCTGCATCTGTCAGGCGGTTCAACAGCATGGACTTTCCTGAGTTCGTGTAGCCCACGATGGCCACCGACCGGTTGCTGGTGCGCCGCCGGGCCTTGGACTGTGTGGCCCGGTGGCGTCTGACCCGCTTCAGGTCGGCTTCGAGGCGGCTGACACGACGCATCAGGCGCCGCCTGTCGACCTCGAGCTGGGTCTCGCCGGGGCCCCTCGTTCCGATACCGCCACCCTGCTGGCTGAGCACCTTGCCCATGCCACGCAGCCTCGGCAGCCGGTAGTGCAGCTGTGCCAACTCGACCTGGGCCTTTCCCTCGAGGCTGGATGCGTTCTGGGCGAAGATGTCGAGGATCACGGCCGTGCGGTCGAGCGCCGACCGCTTCAGGATTGCGGTCAGGTTGCCCTGTTGTGCCGGGCTCAACTCGTCATCGAACACGACGGTGTCTGCATCGTGTTCCTCTGAGACGTCACGGATCTCTTGGGCCTTGCCGCTCCCCACATAGGTGGCAGCGTCGGGGCTCTCACGCGACTGGTGAACCCGTGCGACGGCATCGGCCCCGGCCGTGTCGACCAGCTGCGCCAACTCGTCGAGAGATGCCTCGGTGATCTCCGTGTCTCCCCGGTTGAGGGTTACTCCGGCAAGGACGATGCGCTCACGGAACGCACGGTCGATCAGGCCGGTGCTCTCACCGCCGAACTCGCCGAAGGCACCCCTGTGCGAGTCGTCGCTGCGGCTGACGCGATCTTCACCCATCGGCCACCTCGCTGTCACCAACGAACGTCGACGTCACGCTCAGAACCATCGGATCTCCGACGACGACGGTCGTCTCACCGCCCGGCATCCGAACCCTGACGAGGTCGTCAACGGCGCCCCAGGAGTGTGCCGTGGCTGCTGCGGCACAGGCACCGCTGCCACACGCCTCGGTGAGGCCGGCGCCGCGCTCCCAGGTCCGAAGCCGGATCGTGGACCTGTCGGCCACCGAAACCATGTGAACGTTGCATCCCACGGGCAGAAAGTGGGCCTCGAGGCGTGGGCCGACAGTTGCCAGATCGATGACAGCGGGGTCGTCCACCTCCACCACGAGGTGCGGGTTACCCATGTCGACGCTGGCCACCCGTCCGGCCTGAGGCCCTCCCAGATCGACCGACAGCCCTCTGAGGTCGGGTCCGCCGGCAGCCGCTCCCATCTCAACGGTGACAGACACCACCGGATCAGTCGGAGTGCCGACCACCCGGATGCGCCTGGGTCCAGCAGCGGTGTCGACCACCACATCCAGGTCCTCCTGTTGAGGACCCGTCCGGAGGATTGCATGGCCGAAACAGGCGAGGCCGTTGCCGCTCACCTCGGCACGGCTGCCGTCGCTGTTGAACAGGGTGAACGTGAGCCGTGTCGAGTCGACCCGGCTGGTCGGTGTCCCAAAGACCATGCCGTCGGCTCCGATGCCGTTGACCGGATCGCAGAGGGTGCGTGCCAGCTCTGGAGCGTCGACAGGCACCTCGTCGGTGAAGGCGATGAGGAACTGGTTGCCGAAGCCGTGGCAGTGGAGCAGGTTCACAGGACCAGTCTCGCCCACAGGAGAGCCCCCGTCACACACGGTTTGGGTCACCGACGGTCACTGCACCCGTCGAAGTACGCGAGCACCTGGTTGAGGACCTCCATGGGGTCATCCTCGGCATCCATCCAGGTGACCCGCGGATCGCGCCTGAACCAGCGCTCCTGACGACGGGCGAAGCGTCGGGTCGCCACTACGGCGGCGCCGACCGCCTCCTCGAGGCTGCACCGTCCCTCAAGGTGCTCAAGGACCTGCCTGTAGCCGAGAGCCTGGCTGGCCGTCCTCGAGAGCCCACCGGGCAGGGAGGCCAGGGTCCGAACCTCGTCAACGAAGCCCTCAGCCACCTGCTGTTCGTAGCGTTCCGCTATCCGCCGGTCGACCACGTGCCTCGGCAGGTGGACCCCGACCTGGGTGAACGGACTTTCCGGATACGAGCCCAATCCGGGGCCGAACGACGAAAACGGTCGGCCTGCGCCGATACAGACCTCCAGGGCCCTGACGACACGGCGGCGGTTCGTCGGCTCCATCCTCGCCGCCGCCACGGGGTCCAGTTCTCTCAGGCGCCCATGGAGTACCGCCGTGTCGGCTTCCGACTCAAGGTCGTCCCGGACCTCTGGAAAGCGACCGGGAATCTCCAGGTCATCGACCACTGCACGGACATGGAGGCCGGTGCCGCCCACCAGCACGCCCCGTACACCCCTGTCGTCAAGATCTTCGACAACGGCAGCGCACATCTCCTTGAATGCCGAGACAGAGAACTCGTCACCCGGGTCCACCACGTCGAGGAGGTGGTGTCGAACCTCGGCCTGCTCCTGAGGAGTCGGTGTGGCGGTCCCGATATCCATACCCCGGTAGACCTGCATGGAGTCCATTGACACCAGTTCCACACCGGGACGCATCCGCGCCATCTCCATGGCGAGCGCAGACTTGCCCGACGCGGTCGTTCCGACGAGCACCAGGTGCCCGTTGGCAGTGGTCATTGTCGTAGGGGTGCCCGGCCTCAGGCCGACGCAACCGGAATCCGCCGCCGGTGCAACGGTGCCGCCGTCACCTCGACCAGCTCTGCGTGCAGGTAGTGGGCTGCAGCCCCGGTGATCTCCACGACTGCATAGGCACCGGCACGAAGTCCCTCGCCTGCCGCAAGGTGAACGAGCTTGTTCTGTCGGGTACGCCCGGTCACCTGGCCGGCATCGCGTTTGGATGGCCCCTCGATGAGGACCTCCTCTGTGCGACCGACCCTCGCCTCGTGACGCATCCTGGCCGAGCGCTGCAGCACGTCCTGGAGGCGCTCGAAGCGGTCCACAGATACCGCGTGTTCAACGAACTCGTCGGTCATCCCGGCTGCCTCGGTGCCCTCTCTCGGGGAGAAGACGAACAGGTAGGCGGAGTCGTATGCGGCCTCGGCGGCCACCTCCAGGGTTGCTTCGAAGTCGGCCTCGGTCTCTCCGGGAAAACCAACTATCAGGTCAGTGGTCACGGCGAGGTCCTCGATGCCCGACCTGGCCTGCGCTAGCCGCTCCAGATACCTGTCGGCCGTGTACCCGCGGTGCATGGCGGCGAGCACCCTGTCGCTTCCCGACTGGACAGGAAGGTGGAGGTGTTCGCACACGGCCGGCGTGTCGGCCACGGCTGCCACCGTCTCGGGACGGAGGTCCTTCGGGTGGGGGCTCGTGAAACGCACCCGCTCGATCCCGTCGACGGCTCCCACAGCAACAAGCAGGTCTGCGAACAGCGGCCTTGCACGACGCCGGTCATCGCCCGCCCACAGAGGACCCGCCTCAACGGTGTCGGCAGGTTCAGGCGCCATGCCCCTGAGGCGGGTGGTCAGGTCGCGACCGTAGGAGTTCACGTTCTGTCCGAGCAGGGTCACCTCGGTTACACCGTCTGCGACCAGCGTTTCGATCTCGGTGACCAGGTCGCCGAAATGGCGGCTCATCTCCGACCCCCGGACCGACGGCACGATGCAGAAGGCACAGGTGTTGTCACAGCCGATCTGGATGGTCACCCACGCCCTGTGGTCCTGTTCCCGCCGCGCTGTGAGCACCGATGGAAATGAGTCTGCGTCATCACGGGCAGTCTCCTCGAGGATCTCCATCACCGGGCCCTCGTTTCGTGCCCGGTCAAGCAACTCGGCTGCCCTGTGCACGTTGTGGGTGCCGAACACAACGTCGACATGGCCCGCCCGTTCCTGGATGAGGTCACGGTCCTTCTGGGCGAGGCAGCCACCGACAGCCACCTGCAGACCGGGTCGGGCCTCCTTGCGGGCCTTGAGGTCGCCGAGTGCGCTGTAGAGCCTGTTGTCGGCATTTTCCCGTATGCAGCAGGTGTTGAGGACGATCACATCGGCGTCGGCCTCAGATGCGGCCTGAACCATTCCATCGGCCTCGAGGAGCCCGGCGAGACGCTCGCTGTCGTGCTCGTTCATCTGGCACCCGTAGGTACGCAGGGAGTAGGACCGGCTCATGCACCCAAGGCTAGGTGTTGCGGGACCCGACGTCCCATCCGTTGGTTGCCGGTATTGGTTCCGACCGGGTCGCCGCCCCGGGAGGGGAGGCGGGGCGACGACCGTTGGCCGGAGATACCCGAGGAGGGGTTCAGTCCCCTATTGAGATGGGTTCATCGTCGGCCGCTGTGAACTCGTCGTCGGCTTCGGGCTCAGGGGCTGCCAGAACCTCGGGCTCGGGCTCGACGGGGGCGACCTCGCGCCAGACCCGATCGGTAATCTCAACCATGATCTCGGGGTTCTCAACGAGGAATGTCCTGGCGTTTTCGCGGCCCTGGCCCATCTGCTCGCCCTCGTAGGTGTACCAGGCGCCCGACTTCTTGACGATGTCGAGGTCTACGGCCAGGTCTATGACCGAGCCCTCCCGGCTGATGCCCTTGCCGTACATGATGTCAAACTCGGCCTGGCGGAACGGTGGGGCGCACTTGTTCTTGACGACCTTCACCCTGGTGCGGTTGCCGACCACCTCCAGCCCGTCCTTGATGGCCTCGATCCGGCGAATGTCGAGACGGACCGAGGAGTAGAACTTGAGGGCCCTTCCACCCGGCGTGGTCTCAGGTGAACCGAACATGACGCCGATCTTCTCGCGCAGCTGGTTGATGAAGATGCAGATGGTGTTGGACTTGTTGAGGTTCGATGCCAGCTTGCGTAGAGCCTGGGACATGAGCCGGGCCTGCAGGCCGACATGCGTGTCACCCATCTCGCCCTCGATCTCGGCCCGGGGGGTGAGCGCTGCCACCGAGTCGATGACGATCACGTCGATGGCGCCCGAACGGATGAGCATGTCGGTGATCTCCAGGGCCTGCTCACCTGTATCGGGCTGGGAGATGAGTAGCTCGTCGACATCGACGCCGATGGCCCTTGCGTAGACGGGGTCCATGGCGTGCTCGGCATCCACGTAGGCGCAGATGCCGCCGTTGCGCTGGGCCTCGGCCACCACGTGGGTGGCGAGGGTGGTCTTCCCGGATCCTTCGGGGCCGTAGATTTCGGCCACCCTGCCCCTGGGCAGGCCTCCTATGCCGAGGGCCAGGTCGAGCGCCAGGGCTCCGGTGGGAATGGACTCGATGGCCATGGAGCCCTTGTCGCCCATCTTCATCACAGCACCCTGACCGAACTGCTTTTCAATCTGGCCGAGTGCCATGTCGAGGGCCTTGTCGCGCCCCTCGGGGGATGCCTGGACCACCGGGTCCTGGCTGGCGCTCTTGTTCCTGTTGTTCTTTGCCATCTTGTTCTCCGTTTCCGGTGATCTTCTGCTTGTCGTTCCGGGATGTGATGTGGTTTGACCGGTTGCGGACGAACCTACGGACAGGGTGTGACAGTGGCCCCGTACGGATGCCCCTCCGCGAATGACATCATCGTAATTGCGAACAGGCGTTCGATGCAAGCACCTTCACCAATTCATGGCATTCCCGTGCCTGATCGCACTACCGTCCGTCCCCATGGCCACCGGAGAGACCGACGACGAACTCCACTCACGCCTGACGCCCATGCAGTACCACTGCACCCAGGAGGCCGGAACCGAAGCCCCTTTCACGGGCGAGTACTGGGACGACGAACGCCCGGGCACCTACAGCTGCGTCGTGTGCGGCGAGCCCCTGTTCGAGAGCTCCACCAAGTTCGACGCGGGTTGTGGCTGGCCCAGCTTCTGGGCGCCGATCAGCGACGACCTCATCGACGAACGGCCTGACCACAGCCTCGGGCGGGTGCGAACCGAGACCACGTGCGGTTCGTGTGGCGCACACCTTGGCCACGTCTTCCCCGACGGCCCCCAGCCGACCGGTGACCGCTACTGCATCAACTCGGCCTGCATAACCCTCGAACCCGAGGACGGCGCCGGGTCCTGAGGCTCAGGCTGTTGCCGATCAGGACCCTCGCCGCGCCTGAAGCCGCAGGCGCAGCAGGTTCAGCACGGAGATGACCGTGAACTGGCGTGTCCGGGTCCGGTCGAACGGAAACAGGACCCTCACCGCCTCCACCTCGCCGTCCACGCACGTGGCCATCCAGACCGTTCCGGGTTCCTGCCCGTCCTGGGGGTCGGGACCAGCCACACCGGTTACCGCCACCGAGACCTCGGCGCCCAGCAGGCGGCACACACCCGCTGCCATCGCAGAGACCGCCTCCTCGCCCACCACCGGGCCCTCCGGCACGCCCAGCAGTTCCCGCTTGACATCGCCTGAGTAGGCGACCACAGATCCACGGAAGGCACGGCTTGAACCGGGCACGTCGGTCAGCCGGGACCCGATCAACCCTCCCGTCAACGACTCGGCGGTTGCGAGGGTGAGGCCCTGGGAGACAAGTTCGTCGAGCACCACCGACTCCATGTTGGCCCCGTCCATTCCGAACACGATGGGGCCGATGACCGCACGCACCCGTGCCTCCTCGACGTCCAGGGTCTCCTCGACCTCGGCTGAGGTGGCAGCCTTGGCCGTGATGCGCACCTTGAGGCCCTCCATTCCGCTGGCAAGGAATGCCAGCGTGGCTCCACCCTCGACATCGAGGCGTTCGATCTCGTCGGCCAGCATCTCGGCCAGGCCTGACTCGGACTGACCCCACGTTCTCAACGTGCGCGAGCCGATCACCGAGACCGTTCCGGACCGGCGCCGCAGGTCGGGCAGAACCGAGCCCTCGAGCATCTCCTTCATCTCCCACGGCACCCCGGGAACCGTGTAGAGCACCTTGTCGCCGATGGGGCAGATGAGCCCGGGTGCGGTTCCCGGCAGCTCGGGCATCGTCGTGGCACCCACCGGCACGTCGGCCTGGCGGAGGTTGTTGGTCGGCATCTCCCGGCCCCGGCCGGCGAACCTGGCCTCGATGCGGTCCACCAGTTCCTGATCGCGCTCCATCGCCACGCCCATCAGCTCGGCAACCACCTCACGGGTGATGTCGTCCTGGGTGGGGCCGAGGCCGCCGGTCACGATCACGGCGTCGGCCCTGTCCAGCGCCCCGCGAAATGCCGCCATCATGCGCTCACGGTTGTCGCCCACCGCCGTGTGGCGGTGGCAGTCGATGCCCGACAGGGCCAGCTGTTCGCCTATCCAGGCCGAGTTGGTGTCGACAATCTGGCCCAGCAGCAGCTCGGTGCCGACTGCGACTATCTCACACAGCACGCTGCGGCCGCCTTCCTACGAACCGGTCCGGCTCGTGGCACGGCTGCCGTCCGCCAGATACTGGAACCCGGTGACCAGCGTGAACACAACGGCCACCCAGAGCACCCCTTCGACAAGGAGGTCAGCCCCCTCGAGGGGAGGCAGCACCGCCAGCATCAGCGCCAGACCCTGCACGCTGGTCTTCCACTTGGCCGACCTGCGTGCCGGAACCGCCAGACCCCGGCGCACGTACCACAGCCGGTAGAAGGTGATAACCACCTCGCGTGCGGTCAACAGCGCTACGGGAACCAGGGAGTAGCGGTCCACGGCCACGAGGCTGAGTGCCACACCGATCACGACAACCTTGTCGGCCAGCGGATCAAGGAACGCCCCCCACCGACTGACCGTGCCGCGGCGGCGAGCCAGAACCCCGTCGAAGAAGTCGGAGGCTCCGAGCACCCCACCCAGCAGGAACCCACCCCAGGAGGTACCGGCACTGTCGTCAGCGGCGAGAACCATCCCGAACAGCACCGGGGCGAACACCAGGCGCGCCAACGTGACGAGGTTGGCAGGGCTGACGACCGTTCCCAGGTGGCGTGTGAGCCTCATGAGGCCACCAGGTCGGGGCCAAGGGCGCCGGTCACCGTGACCGTGGCGAACTCCCCCACCGCAAGTTCAGGGGGAACGCCCACCACGCCGTCTATCTCGGGGGCCTCACGGTGGGTACGCCCCACACCGGGTTCGTCAACCAGCACAACAACCTCACTGCCGATGAGGGCGTCACGCCGCGCAGCCGTTGTGGCATCCTGCAACTCGCCCAGTTCCAACAGGCGCTCGGCAACAAGGCCGGGAGCGACCCTGTCAGGAAGGCCGGCCGCATGGGTCCCGGCCTCGTCGCTGAAGGCGAAGAACCCGCACCAGTCCAGGCCGACGTCCTGGACGAAGGCCAACAGATCGTCGTGGTCCTCCTCTGTCTCACCGGGGTATCCCACGATGAAGTTGGACCGGAATGTGGCCGTAGCGTCAAGGTTCCTGATGTGGTCGATCCTCTCACGGAAACGCCCGCCGTCGCCCCACCTGCGCATGTTCGCCAGCAGCGGCCGGGACACATGCTGGAGAGAGAGGTCAAAGTACGGAACACCGGTTGCGAGCATGGCGTCCACGAGCCCGTCGGTCAGGTCCGACGGGTAGAGGTACAAGAGGCGCACCCGGTCGACACGGTCGGCGACGGCCTCCACCAGCGGCACGATCGCCCGCTCACCCACCCCCTGGTCGCGCCCGAAGGAGGCAAGGTCCTGGGCGACCAGCACCACCTCACGCACACCGAGGGCATCCACCTCATCGAGAATCACCGGCACCGAGCGGCTGCGTTGCGGGCCCCGAAAGGTGGGAATGGCACAGAACCCACACGCCCGGTCGCAGCCCTCGGCCACCTTGACGTAGGCCCATGGCCGCGGGCTTGCCGGCCGGGGCAGGTTCAACAGGTCCAGCGTGGGCAGAGGCTCCGCACCGGGTCTACGTCCCAGCGTGACCGGCACCCCGAACCCGGAGACCGAGTCGACCTCAGGAAGCGTCCCGGCCAACTCGTCGCCGTATCGCTCGGCCATACAGCCGGTCACCACCAGGCGTGCATCGCCAACCCGCTCGTCGGCAAGGGCCAGGACCGTGTCGATCGACTCCTGCCTGGCCTCCTCGACAAATGCACAGGTATTGACCACGATGAGGTCCGCGTCGCCGGGGGCGTCGGTCTCCACCATGCCGTCGGCCACCAGCGTGCCGGCCAACTTGTCGGAGTCGACCTGGTTCTTGGGGCAACCCAGGGTCACCAGGTGGTAGCGGTTCACGGACATGCCCCGGCAAGGCTACGGGAGACTGCCGCTGGCCAACTCCCCAACCCGGCCTCAGGCGGCTCCCAGGCCCCTCGCCATGAACACGATCACCCCCAGGTAGGCACCGAGGAGCACCGCTCCCTCGATCCTGGCGACCCTGCGGCTTGTCGCCATCACGATGAGGACCGCCACGGCCCCACACGACAGAGCCCCCTATCGCAACAGGCCGTCGCCGATCACCACCGGATGGACGAGGGCGGTCGCCCCGAGAACGAGCGTCAGGTTCGCCGCATTCGAGCCGACCACGTTTCCGACACCGAGGTCCACCTGGCCGTCGAACGCCGCGATCGTTGACACGACCAACTCGGGTGCACTGGTGGCGAACCCGATTACCAGGGCCCCGATGACGACGGTCGACACTTTCAGGCGCGCCGCCAGGCCAACTGCCCCTGCGACGAACTGGTCGGCGGCAACGGTCAGCACGGCCAACCCCACAACGAGGGCCACCAGGTCGACTAGCACGGATGCGAGGCTACCGGCGGGCGCCGGCGTCCTACAGGCCCTGTTCGTTCAGGTTCTCGAGATCCTCGCTGGCCAGCAGAACCTCGCGTGCCTTGGAGCCGGTGGACGGTCCCACCACACCGGCCTCCTCCAGCTGGTCCATGAGCCGGCCTGCCCTGGCAAACCCGACACGCAACTTCCGCTGGAGCATGGAGGTGGACCCCAGCTGGCTTGACACCACCAGCTCACGGGCCTGCTCGAAGAGGTCGTCATCGTCTCCGGAACCACCCGTCGGGGACCGGTGCGAGTCGTCGGTTATCGAACCCGTCGGTGAGTCCAGAACCGGAACCTCGGCTGTCACCGGAGAGTCGTCGTCGCCTGCTGTGAGGATGTCGTCGACCTGTCGGGTCCATGCGGACACAACCTGTCTCACCTCGGACTCGTTCACCCATGCACCCTGGATCCGCTGGGGCGTGTTCGAACTCGGGCCGAGAAGCAGCATGTCGCCCTTGCCGACCAGACGTTCGGCACCGGGCTGGTCCAGGATCACCCGGCTGTCGGCGAGGCTCGATACCTCAAACGCCAGGCGCGCCGGGATGTTGGCCTTGATCACGCCCGTGATCACGTTCACCGAGGGGCGCTGGGTGGCGACAACAAGATGGATGCCGACGGCTCGTGCCATCTGGGCGAGGCGACAGATGGAGTCTTCGACATCGCGTGCAGCCACCATCATCAGGTCGGACAACTCATCGACGACGATCAGGATGAACGGCAGCCTCTGGTAGGCCATCGGTTCACCGTCGTCGTCGGTCACCCCGAGCGGTGCCTGCAGCTCGCCGCGGTCGTGTGCGGCGTTGTAGCCGGCGATGTCGCGGAACCCGCAGTCTGACAACAGGCCGTACCGGCGCTCCATCTCGCGCACGGCCCAGTGGAGGGAGTTGGCGGCCTTCTTGGGGTCGGTCACAGGAGCCGTGAGCAGGTGCGGCACGCCCTCGTACTGGCCCATCTCGACCCGCTTGGGGTCGATCAGGATCAGGCGGACCTGCTCGGGGCTGGAGCGCATGAGCACAGATGTGACCAGCGAGTTGATGCATGACGACTTGCCTGCGCCGGTAGCTCCGGCAATAAGCAGGTGCGGCATGGTGGAGAGGTTCAACAACACCGGCTTGCCGTCGATGTCACGCCCGATTCCCGCCTCGAGCGGGTGCTGGGCCTTTGCCGCTGCCGTCGACGACAGGATGTCGCCGAGGGCAACGACCTCGCGCTCCTCGTTGGGCACCTCGATGCCGATCGCCTGCTGGCCAGGGATCGGAGCCAGAATGCGCACGTCGGCTGCCGCCAGCGCATACGCGATGTCCTTGTTGAGGCTGGTCACCCGGGCCACCTTGACGCCGTCGCCCAACTGCAACGCGTAGCGGGTGACGGTCGGACCGACTGTCATGTCGATCAGGCGGGTCTCGACACCGTGCGCGGAGAGCGCCTCCTGGAGGCGGTATCCCCGCTCCTCGATGGCCTTGGCGTCGATGTCGTGGGTCTCGCTGCGGGACAGGATCGACAGGGGCGGAAGCCGCCAGGTGGAGCCGTCGACAGCAGCGCCCAGTTCAATGGTGAGTTGCTCACCGCTCCCCGCTGCTACCTCTGTTCGATGCCTGCGCTTCTTCGTCACCGGCTCGGGTTCTGGTGCATGCCCGTCGGGTTCGGCCGCAGACACCGGTTCCGAGGCTGCCTCGGGGACCGGTTGAGGTGCTGGTGACTCGTGATGTACGACAACCTGTGGGTCGTCGGAGCCCGGGGCGCTCAGCAGGTTCTGCACCCAGTTACGCAGGGCGCGACCCAGCGGCACCAGCCCGGCCAGCAGGGCGCGCCCGACCCGGCGGGCAACCACAACGACGCCGCGGGCGGCCTGGCTTGCCGAAACACGGGTGATCACCGCCAGCCCCACCAGACCCGTCCCGATCAGGATCAGCACCGCACCGATGGTGTCGATGGCAGCATCCAGCCCGCCTCCGACAGCCAGGCCCAGGAGGCCTCCACCTGCACCCAGGCCGTCGGCTCCGTCTGAGATGCCCGGCCTGCCCCTGCCCAGGTGGAGCAGACCGGTGACGCTGAAGAGGGCCATGAAAGCCCCCACCGGGAGGCGTCTCGTCATCTCGTCGAACTCGATCCGCTCCCTGAACATGGCGAGGCCGACTGCAACCATCGCCACGGGCAGGCCCACCTTGGTGGTTCCAATGGTCCAGCCGGCACCGCTGTCGATCAACCGGCCCACGATTCCCGCCTTGCCGAGGTAGACCGACAGGCCCGTCAACAGGCCGCCCAGTACCAGGACGAGGCCCAGCAGTTCATCGGTCCGGCCAGCGAAAGCGGCCCTGGCCATGCGGCGGAGGAGGGCCTCGCGGGGCTCCCCGCCACGATCTTTCCGCCGCCCATCGGGGGAGTCTGACGGCTCGGGACCGTTGTCGCGGTCTGTCCGGTCTCGGTTCTTGCGCCTCTGGCGCACCGACCTGTCGGACGGCCCAGAACGCTCAGGTTTTGTGCTCACAGCAGCCTAAACGTACCACCAGCCGGTAACTGCACAGGTCACGTCCAGGCCCCGGGAAGCCTCACCGGACCTCCACAACAGGCACCAGTGCCGGCCGTCGCCCGGTGCGGCGCGACACGAGGCGTCCTGTGGCCCGTCGCGCCAGCCGAGCCAGCTCCTGCGAATCGCGTTCACCCTCTGCGACAACCGGCTTCAGCACCCCGGAAACCGCCTCGGCAACCTCACCACACCAACTCTCGCGATCCGACGGTTCAACCCAACCCCTGGTCTCAACGAACGGCTCACCCACCAGCTTTCCCCGTCGACCGTCAACGACGACCCTCACGACTACGAAGCCCTCGCCGGAGAGGTTGCGTCTCTCCTCGAGCAGGTCTTCGCTGACCGGGTTGCCGGACTCGTCGACCATCACGTAGGTGTCAGACACACGACCACGGCGTGAGATGCCGTCGTCATCGAGTTTCACCCGGTCGCCATCGGTGCACCGCAGCACCCGATCGGGTGCCATGCCGCGTTCCAGCGCCAACTCGTGGTGGGCGACCAGATGGGAGTACTCGCCATGGACTGGAATGAACAGGTCAGGGTCAGCGGCGTCGTGCAACGCCAGCAACTCCTCGGCCTTGCCGTGCCCGGTTGTGTGGATTCCGATCTGACCGCTGTGAACCAGTTGGACTCCCCTGCGGGCCAGCGCATTGTGGAGGCGCCCTATACCGGCCTCGTTGCCGGGAATCGGATGAGACGAAAAGACGACGGTGTCATTCTCGCCGACCGTCACGAACCGGTGACGGCCCTGCCCCATCAACGACAGCGCCGCTCTGGTCTCGCCCTGTGAGCCGGTGCAGACAATGCAGGTCAGGGCCGGGTCCAGGTCATCGAGGTCATCCTCGGTCGCAAATACCGACTCGGGGATACGCAGCAGTCCCAGGTCGCGTGCAAGGCCGACATTGCGGACCATTGACGGGCCGAGAACCACCACACGACGGCCGGTCGCCGATGCGGCATCGGCGATCTGTTGAATCCTGTGAACATGGCTGGAGAACGCCCCGACGATGATGCGCCGGCCGGCATGCTCCTCAAAGACCGACATCAGCACCGGGCCGATCTCGGATTCGGAACTCGACGCACCCGCCGAGCCGGCGTTGGTCGAGTCGGCCAGCAGGAGGCGGATTCCCTCTCCGGCGGCTAGTTCCCGAAGCCGCGGAAGGTCCGTGACCCTTCCGTCGACGGGATTGTCGTCGAGCTTGAAGTCACTGGAGTGCAGGAGGAGGCCCTGCGGCGTACCGAACAACGTCATCAGTCCACTCGGAGTCGAATGGGTGACGGGAAGGAACTCGCAGTCGAAAGGCCCGATCCTGTGACGGGCACGGTCGTGGAGTTCGATCAGCTCGGGCACCGGCACGCCCGCCGCCTTCAACTTTCCCCGGACCATTCCCAGGGTGAACGGTGACCCGTAGACCGGGAACGACATCTCAGAGAGCAGGTACGGGAGGCCACCGATGTGGTCCTCGTGGGCGTGGGTGATGATGCAGGCCTCGATGCGGTCCGCCCGCTCCCGCAGCCATGTGAAGTCCGGCAGAACGGCATCTACCCCGGGGAGGTCGTCGGGGAACAACTGCCCGCAGTCCAACATCACGATCCGACCGTGGGCCTCAAGGGCGGCGCAGTTGCGACCGATCTCTCCGAGACCACCCAGAAACGTCAGGTGTACGGGTGCTGCCATGGTTGTGTCCCGGACGGCTCGCTGCGGCTTCAGCCGCGCCCGAGGCCGACGAGAACCCTGCGGGCCTCGTCCTGGAGGCCTTCGGGCTCGGGACCCATCGGAAGGCGACAGTCGCCGCCGGGAAGGCCAAGCACCTTCATCATGGCCTTCGTGGGGACCGGGTTGGGCCGCAGGTCGCCCGACTCGAAGTCATATGACGGGATCAGTCGTCGGTTGATCTCTGCAGCCTCGGCCGCGTCTCCGCTGAAGAACGCCGTCATCATCGCAACCGTCTCGGGGGTGCACCAGTGCGATGCCACGCTCACCGTGCCGACGGCACCGACAGCCAGGAGGGACAGCGTCAGGCAGTCCTCGCCGCTGTAGACCTCAAAGCCCTCGGGTGCGGCCGCTATCAGGCGTGCGGTCCCGGCCACGTCGCCGGCGGCGTCCTTTACAGCCACGATGTTGTCGACCTCGTCGGCGAGTCTCAGGATCGTGTCGGTGTCGATCTTGCGGCCCGACCTGGGGGGAATGTCATAGAGCATCACCGGCAGGTCCGTGGCCGCTGCCGTGGTCCGAAAATGCTCGACCAGGCCTGCCTGCGAGGGCCTGTTGTAGTACGGGGTGACGTCGAGGATGCCGGCGACACCGACCTCGGCACACCTCTCGGCGTTGCGGACGGCAGACCTCGTGTCGTTGCTGCCTGCCCCTGCTATGACAGGAACCTGCACTGCCTCGACGACAGCGGCGATCATGTCCACCTGTTCATCCTGGGTGAGGGTGGGCGACTCACCGGTGGTCCCGGCCAGCACCAGCCCGTCGTTTCCCTGCTCCTCCAGCCATCTGGCGAGGGTCACCGCCCCGTCGATATCGAGGGAACCATCGGCGGTGAAGGGGCTGATCATGGCTGTCAGCACCCGTCCGAATCTGGGTTCCATCACAATCCTCTCCGGCCAGCTTCAGTTGGCCTGTGCCTCGCTCGCCCTCGGTATCCCGAGGGTTGCCAGGAAGTTCTCGTGCAACTCGAACCAGACCGTGTGGTACGACTCGATCATCGGCTTCGTGAACCAGTCGTGGTCACCGGCCCGGACACGCCCGAGTGCGTCTCCGAAACGCCGACCGTAGCCGTCAAAGCGGTGGAGCAGTGTCGCCAATTCGGTCGAGATCGGTTGAACGGTCCCGTTGATCTCAACCAGGCGGGCAACGACAGCTGCATCGTGGTCCGGGTCTGAGTGGTCGTTGACGACCTTTTCGCCGGTCGGGTCATGGGCCGGAGCGCGCAGTTGCCAGTCGGTACAGAGTTCCAGGAAGCCATGGTTCACGCTCAGGAACTCCTGATAGGCGGAGTGGACCCCGTCACGACACCCGGCCTCCTCCAGTTCAGCGGCCAGCAGGGTCTCGCCCCTACCCCGTCCCTCGGTGGTCAGCATCCAGCCCGACATCCGGCCATCGCGGAAACGGACGTCTCCCTGAGACTCGAGGCGAACCAGCCACTCCTCGACCTCGGGGACCTCCATTGCGGACGCCTCGGCAACCAGGGGGGTGTCGACGAATCCCCGCACGCGCAGCGAGTGCAGGACGCGAACCTCCGGGTGACTCTGGTACGGCATGGCTGTCACGCTAGCAACTGCCCCTCAGGACGATTCAATCCCGGATGGCTCGTCGCGGGCGATTCGAACCATCACCAACGGGTAGCCGATGAGGGCGATCAGCGCGAACACGAACCACTGGATGGCATAGCCGAGGTGGGGACCGTCGGTGAGGTCAGGAGGCCGGGGCACGAGCGGATAGTCGGCGACAACCGCACCCGAGGTGGCCTCGATGTACACCGGCAGCAGCGACACGTTCCAGCGCTCCGACAGCACCGCCAGGTCGATCACATCAACCTCGTCGCCGAGCCCACCCCGACTGCTCCGGGTTGTCCGAAGCCGTCCCGTCACAACCACCTCACCGTCCGGGGTGGCCCAGTAGTTGTCCTCACCGCCGAGATACGCCCGCCTCGGGAGGAACCCCCGGTCGACCACCACGGCTCCCGAGTCAAGTTCCAGAAGCGTCACGACGTTGACACCGGGACGGCCATCGCGGGTGCGGTTTGCCACGTAGACCTCCCTGCCCGGGTCAAAGGTCCCCGAGGCATGCACGGTCATGTGGACCGAGGCCTCGGGATCATCAAGGTCAATCACATCGAGGAGAGGCCCGGCCGGCTGGGCCATGCGCCCCTCGACAACGGCGTTCTGTGCCTGACGGTCATCGAGGCGTCTGAGCTGCCACATCCCGAAGCCGACCATCACGAACATCGCCGACACCACCAGCAGGTGGGTGACCAGCCAGAGTGGGCGCAGGAGGCGGCTGACAGACAATCGCCTGAGAGGCCTCAGAGGGCCAACAGTGCGTCGAGACCGACCGAAAGGCCGGACAGTCCGGCGACGTTGCGCACGGCCAGCAGGACACCCGGCATGAACGAGCTGCGATCGGTGGTGTCGTGCCTGATGACGAGTGTCTGGCCGGTCGTGCCGAGCACAACCTCCTGGTGGGCCACCATCCCCCGCATGCGTACCGAATGGATCCTGATGCCGGCCGGGCCGACGCCGCCCCGTGAACCGGCCACCACCTCGCGCTTCGTCGGGTCGTCGGCCCAGTCGGCCGAAGCCGCCGCCATGCGCTCAACGGTGGAGAGCGCCGTACCGGACGGTGCATCGACCTTCTCGTCGTGGTGGAACTCGATCACCTCGGCGGTCTCGAACCACGGTGCCGCCACCTCCGCGAAGCGCTGCATCAACACGGCTCCGATGGCGAAGTTGGGAACGATCAGGCAGTTGCTCGCGGTGAATGTCGACCGGAGTTCCGACAGGTCGTCGTCGGTCAGGCCTGAGGTGCCCACGACGGCGTGAACACCTGCAGCGGCGAGCACCGGAAGGTTGCTCCGGCTGGCATCGGCAACGGTGAAGTCGACAGCCACATCTACGCCCGTGTCGACCATGGTCGCGATCTCGGCCTCGACGGTCACGCCGTTGAGCACCTCGCCGGGAGAAACCGGGTCGACGGCTGCGACCAGAGCCATGTCGTCGGCATCGGCTACCGCCTCGCACACAGCGGCACCCATGCGGCCTCCGGCACCAATCACCCCCACACGGATTCCACCGGGGAACCGGTCCGCAGCGTCGCTCATGCCGGCGAGGTTAGCGGTCGACAACCCGGCGAGAGGGGCCGGTTACGCGAAACAGGGCTCAGGAACCCGGTCCGACCCGGGCTTCCGTCGCCGCCGGCGTGAGGAGTTCGGCGAGAACCGCGTTCACGTCATCGAGGGTTATCCCACGGAGGAGCCGGACGTACTCGTCCAGTGCAAGCACCCGCCCCAGAAGGCTCTGACTGGATCCCAACCGGGCCATCCGGCTGCCCGTTCCCTCAAGGCCCAACAAGATCGATCCCTCAAAGCCGTCCCTCGCTATCTCGAGTTCTTCGGCCGTGATGCCCCGGGCCGCCACCTCACCGACCTGGGCTGCAACGACGGTCGACAGCTCATCGGCCTTCTCGGGAGACGTCCCGGCACTCACCGTCACGAGGCCCGTGTCCTGGTAGCCGCTCATGCCGGCAAAGATGCTGTACGCGAGTCCGCTGTCCTCCCTGACCGTCTGGAACAGGCGACTTGAGAGCCCCCCACCAAGCACGTGGACTCCAAGGGAGAGTGCGTGGCGTCTCGGATCATCACGGCGCAGGCCGCGCCATCCCCATGCCATGTGCACCGCTTCGGTCTGGCGCGACACGGACCGTCCCTCACCGGCCTCGGAGAGCCGGTCCTCACGGGTGGGGTAGTCAGCACCACCGCGACCCTCGAAGGCCTCAGAAACCTGGTCAACCAGCATGGCGTGGTCCACGTCGCCCGCGGCTGCCACCACAAGGTTGGGTGACCTGTACCAGCGATCGTGGAACTCGACGATGTCATCGCGCTCCATGGCCGTCACGGATTCGGTGGTTCCAAGCACCTCACGCCCGAGCGGGTGGGCCGGGAAGGCCTCTTCGTACAGGAGGCTCCCGACCACATCGTCGGGGTCATCGGCAGCCAGGTTCAACTCCTCGAGGATCACGCGCCGTTCGCTGTCGACATCCTCAGAGCGAAGCGCCGGCGAGGTGATCACGTCGGTCAGTAGCGACGTGGCGAGTTCCTGCCCACCTGCCGGGACACGTGCGTAGAAGGCCGTGTACTCCTTGGTGGTGAAGGCGTTCATCTCGCCACCGGTGGCATCCACCAGTTCGGCAATGGAACGCGAGGACCTGGTTTCGGTTCCCTTGAACAGCAGGTGCTCGAGAAAGTGCGACGCACCGGCGATGCGATGGTGCTCGTCGCGCCCGCCGACGCCTACCCAGACACCCACCGACACCGAGTGGGCATCCGGCATGCGCTCGGATACCACACTCGGACCATCGGTTGACCCGTCATTGGGCACGGTCAACTCGACCGCCGGAGCGGCGGCCGACCTGAGTCCCCGCGGAGGACCCGTACCTGCGTTGGTGCTCAGCAACCCCGCCTGCGACGGCCGCCACCACGGTTGGTGGGGGCAGCGACGCCAAGGTCGCCGTGGACGGTCTCGAGTTCGGCGCTGAACGCCGCCTCGAAACCGACCTCGACAGGGCCGGTTGACGCCGGTGCCTCGTCAATGCTGTTGTAGTCGTCATCGTCATCGTCGGATCCGGCGTCGACGTCGTCGTCAGCCGGGTCACTGTCAGACGACTCGACCTCGACGAACTCATCGGTCTCGGCGGGAGCGTCAGCGGCCTCGGCCTCGTCAGCCTTTTCGGCGGGCTCGTCACCTGCGGGCATCAGCGAGATCTTGCCGTTCGGATCGACGTCTTCGACGACGACCGCCAGGGGCTGTCCCAGCTCCAGCACATCCTCGACCCTGTTGATGCGCTTGCCTCCACCCAGCTTGGAGATGTGCACCAGGCCGTCGCGGCCCGGAAGGATGTTGACGAACGCACCGAACTTGGTGATGTTCACGACACGGCCCTCGTAGACGGCTCCGACCTCGGCGGTCGGCGGATCGACGATCAGCTGGATCTGACGCTCGGCCTCGGACACGGCACCACGGTCGGGCGAGGCAATCGCCACGATTCCCACCATGCCGTCGTCGTCGACGCTGATGTCGGCACCTGTCTCAGCCTGAATGGTGTTGATCATCTTGCCCTTTGGACCGATTACCTCACCGATCTTCTCGATCGGAATCTCAAAGCTGACGATCTTCGGAGCGTTCTCGCCGACGTCGTCACGCGGCTCCGGAATGGCCTCGGCCATGGATGCCAGGATCGCCTGACGTGCCTCCTTGGCCTGGTTCAGGGCGGCAGCCAGGACATCGGCGGGGATGCCGTCGATCTTGGTGTCCAACTGCAGGGCGGTCACGAAGTCGGCCGTACCGGCCACCTTGAAGTCCATGTCGCCAAAGGCGTCCTCGGCTCCGAGAATGTCGGTCAGGGTCACGTACTCACCGTCGAGGTAGACGAGACCCATGGCGATTCCGGCTACGGGAGCCTTGATCGGCACACCGGCATCCATCATCGAGAGGCTCGACGAACACACCGAAGCCATCGAGGTGGAACCGTTTGACGACAGAACCTCTGACACGAGGCGCAGCGTGTAGGGGAAATCATCGAAGGCGGGCAGGACGGGCACGAGGGCACGCTCGGCGAGCGCACCGTGTCCGATCTCACGGCGCTTCGGGCCCCGCATGAAGCCGGTCTCACCTGTTGAGAACGGAGGGAAGTTGTAGTGGTGCATGTAGCGCTTACGGTCGACGGGGTCGATTCCGTCGATCATCTGGTCCATGCGACCGGTGCCGAGCGTGGTGAAGTTGAGCACCTGGGTCTCGCCCCGCTGGAACAGGCCGGAGCCGTGTGCCGTGGGGATGACAGCCACATCAGACGAGAGCGGACGCAGGTCGGCGGTTCCACGACCGTCGATACGGACTCCGTCGGACACGATGCGGGCCCGGACCACGTCCTTGGTGACCGACCTGACAGCTGA
>CEPS01018085.1_pt1 | contig 24226 bp, 23 predicted proteins | sample 530401 | NCBI WGS metagenome assembly CEPS01 (sample SAMEA2620035, study PRJEB7988) | marine metagenome | biome: marine biome (ENVO:00000447); feature: mesopelagic zone (ENVO:00000213) & marine oxygen minimum zone (ENVO:01000065); material: "saline water (ENVO:00002010), including plankton... | reverse complement strand
CAAACAAACTTTTGAAATTTATTTTGTCAGATATTTTAAAGAAAATAAAAGTTATTAAAAATAATGATAAATAAACAAAAAACATATGTTTATAAAATCCAATGAAAATATCCACGAACAACATGGAAATTATCAATACAATAAAAGACAATTTTATATTTTTAAAAAAATAACCACTCATTATTGCGGCAGCCACTATTGGAGTAAAATTAGGTGGATGAGGTATAAATCTAGAAAATGCTAATAACAAAACTAAACCAATGGGAAATATTTCTTTCCCTGAAATTATTAAATATTTTCTCATTCTCGGAATATATAATACATAAACTTGTTTAAAACTAGTCTTAATTATTCAATTTTCTCACTAATAAGACCTTTTTATTCCAAAATTAAAAGATCTGTCCATTTGATTGTATTCAAAAGCAGTGTTGTAAACTTCATCGAAGATGTTATCTATTTTAAAAAAAGCTTTATATCCGTTAGCCAATTTGTAATCAGCCGTTAGATCGTTCACCAAAAAAGATTTTAATCTTTGATCCCCGCCTACCGTACTATTTACATTTTCATAATCTCTCATTTCATCAGACCACTTTGTTTGTAAAGTAATATTTAAATCTTTTACAGGCGATACTTTGCTGGATAAATTAATGAAATGTCTGGGAATTCTAACTATTTGAGAATTTGTGAATGCGCCGTTGCTCTGTGAGCCCATATCTGGATCATCAAAATCTGCACCATCGTAGGTGGAGTTATAAGTATAATTCAGATCAAAATTTAATATATCGCTGAATTTATATTGAGAAAATAACTCAATACCTTGTGACCTAACTGTGCCGGAAACATTTTGAAGCACCCAGCCAGTTCTTTTTTGGCCTTCAATCATATCTTCATATTTATGATTGAAATAAGTAATATCAAATCTAATACCTTTTTCCGCAAAAGATTTTTCTATGCCAAAGTCATAACTTCTACCATGCTCAGCTCCCAGTGAAGAGCTGCCTGCATTTTTATAAAATTCATAAAGGGAGGGATATTTTATTCCTGTGCCATAAGAGCTTTTAAGTTTAGTATTTTTATCATCAAAAAGATAAGCTACGGAAACCCGCTCGCTATGCTCGCGTCCAGCTGCGGTATGATCATCAAATCTTATACCAGCTGTGGCGTATAAATTATTTGTTAATCTCGATTGAAAATCAACATATTGAGAAATAACTTCTTCGGCATATTTACGGTCTATGGCATCATCACGACCATTGTATTTTTCATAGTCCATTTCATTCCATTCTTTCTCAATTCCAAAAACTGCACTGTTATCTAAATTAAAATTGTATATTCCTTTATAGTTAATGGCGTCTCGATATGACCAGAAACCATTTTTTTGAAATCTACTGTCATAAACGCTCTGTATATCATTACCCGTTCTGCTGTTATAAGCACTTGTAAAATTTAAATTGTTTGTAAACTTTACATTTGGTTTATATGAAAAACCAAAATTAACAGTAGACTCTTTTTCATGAGAATTATCCCAATCATTTCTATAATCTTTGTTTACAGAATCGTATTCTAATCTAGCATTGACGAATCTGTAGTTAGTAGTAAATCCGATTTTATCTGAAATTTTATATCCGTAATTTGCAATTAAAGTATGATTTTTGTATGCATCATCCTCATCATTATGACTCATCTGTGAAATTCCATCTGTTTGATATCTCTCCAAACCAATATAAAAATCTCTTTCATCATTCGCTCCATCTAATGAAAAACCTAAATTATGAGTTCCATGAGATCCGGTATTATAAAAAAAGTCTTTTTGAAATCCTGGTTGACCTCTTTTAGTGGTAATATTTATTGTACCACCCATCGCTCCACTTCCATAAACCGAGCTCTGGTTACCTTTCAATATTTCAACCCTGGAAATTTGACCAGACAAAATATCATCAAAATAATAATCGTTTTTTGGAGTTGAGTTATCTGACATTTTAATCCCATCAATATAAACCGTCGAATAGGCCTTTGGTAAACCTCTTAATTGAATTCCAGAAATTGTTCCTGCTCCACCACCCTGAAAAAAATTAATTGATGATCCATCCGATAAAATATCCCCTAAAAAAAAATCTTCATTATCATCTAGATATTCTTGATCATAAACCGTCACCGATGAACCAACTGTAGAAAGAGATTGTGCTTTTTTACTTGGCGCAATAACTATAACTGAGATATCAGCAGCAAATAATTTACCTAAAGAAAGAACCAAAACTAAAATTGATATTATTATCCTTGGCATAGTTAGCATTTCATAATCATCAATTTTTTAAAGTTTTAACTTTAAAAAATTTATTACCATCTCAATGCCACTGCTAATTTTTCATTGTAGAATTAGACTCTTCTCGGTCTTCATTCGACAGAGGGCTATACTGGGTGGTGCTCGGACTTGTACTTCACGTTCTTTTACCGTTGCGAGAACAGTTAATGTTTTTCACATTATTTCCCACCGAACTAGCAGTATTACTTTCCGTATTTAGTCGAATATATTGATATGTCAAGATTATTTTTAAAATCAAATTTTGTGATCAAAATGCTCATAATAGAAATTTAAGGTATTATAGAAAAAATGAGAGAAGTCATTAATCTGGTGGTAGATAAGCAATTTTCTGGTAAACGTTTAGATGTTTTTATCAGCTCTAAAATAACTGATCTTAGTAGAACCAGAATAAAAAATTTGATTTTGGAGAACATGGTAAAAATTAATAATCAAATTTGTTACGAACCATCAAAAAAAATTAATTTGGAGGATAATCTTATAATCAAAATTCCTCCACCAAAAAAAACTAATATTAAACCATACAATTATAATTTAGATATAATTTTTGAGGACAATGATATAATCATAGTCAATAAGCCAGCAGGTCTTGTGGTGCATCCTGGTGCTGGTAACGCTGAAAATACTTTAGTTAATGCGCTTGTCAATTATTGTAAGGGAAGTTTGTCTACGATTGGTGGGGAATTAAGACCTGGCATCGTACATAGATTGGACAAGGACACAAGTGGACTTTTGGTTGTTGCAAAAAATGATGTGGCACATATAAATCTTTCAAAACAATTCAGTGACCATACGATAAATAGAAAATATGAAGCTTTGGTATGGGGAAGTTTAAGGCCTCAAAAAGGAATTATTAAAAGTTATATTACCCGAAGCAATAGAAATAGACAGTTAATGGAGGTAAGCCAAATAAAGGGCAAGTCAGCTGTTACAAATTATAAAACGTTGAAAATTTTCCAAAATAACAAAGTCCCGACCTTGAGTTTAATTGAGTGCAAATTGGACTCCGGAAGAACTCACCAAATTAGAGTTCACATGACTTACAAAGGCAACCCGATAGTTGGAGATAAACTGTATAAAAAAAAAAATAAAAAATTTAAAAAGATAGACATGGAGTTAAATTCGATTATGAAAAACATTGACAGACAATTTTTACATGCAAAATCTCTTGGATTTGTTCATCCATTAAGCAACAAAGAAGTTCATTTTGAAATTCCATTACCGAAAAATTTGTCAATATTGGTTAAAAAACTAAGAAATCTTGGCAAATAATACGCCTTGTTTTTGACAAATAATTTATTAAATAGTATTCAAATTAATAATTATGACAACTAAAACAGCAACTTATAATCTGCCAAGCCTTTCCAGTGATGGAGGCTTATCTAATTATCTTGTTCGAATAAAAAAATTTCCAATGCTTGCTGCTGAAGAAGAATATATGTTGGCAAAAAGTTGGAAGGATAGAGGTAATTTAAAATCTGCAGAAAAACTTGTAACCAGCCATCTAAGACTAGTTGCCAAAATTGCCTTGGGATACCGAGGTTACGGTTTGCCGGTAAGTGAATTGGTATCAGAAGGAAATGTTGGTTTAATGAAAGCAGTAAAAAAATTTGATCCAGAAAAAGGATTTAGGCTTGCGACCTATGCTATGTGGTGGATTAAGGCCTCTATACAAGAATATATTTTAAGGTCATGGAGTTTAGTTAAAATAGGCACAACTACTGCGCAAAAAAAACTTTTTTTTAACTTAAAAAAATTAAAAAATCAAATAACCCCAAAATCTGAAGGTGATCTAAAAAAAGAACATGTAGATGAAATTGCCGATCGTCTGAATGTTAGTAATGAAGAAGTGATATCAATGAATAGAAGGCTTATGGGCCAAGAAAAATCACTAAATGATTTAGTCGGAGAAAATGGAGATGAGTGGCAAGATTGGTTAGCTGATAATTCCATGGACCAAGAATTGAAAATTTCTCAAAATCAAGAACTTAAGCAAAGAAAAAGTTTGTTCGAAGAGTCTATAAACGTTTTAAATGATAGAGAAAAAGAAATTCTCTATGCAAGAAGACTTAATGATCAGCCAATTACTTTAGATAAACTAAGTAAAAAATACAAAATTAGTAGAGAAAGAATCAGACAAATAGAAAACAAAGCTTTTGACAAACTTCAAAAGTGCATGTTGAATGCTGCTAAATCAAAAAATTTACTACCAGCTGATTAGTGATTAAACGGATCCTCAATTAAAATTGAATCTTCTCTGCTTGGGCTAGTAGAAATACTAGATATTTTAACACCGCAAAAATCTTGAATAAACGAAATATATTTTTGAGCATTTGTGGGAAGATCGTCCCACTTCTTTATACCTTTTGTATTTTTTAACCAACCATCCATTCGTTTATAAATTGGCTTTACTTCAATCTGATCTTGTAGTGCGCTTGGAAAATAATCAATTTCCTTTCCATGAAGTTCATAAGCAACGCATATATACAACTCTTTAAATTCATCTAATACATCTATCTTTGTTAAAGCTATTCCATTAATTCCAGATATAATGCAAGATTGTTTAACTAGTACAGCGTCAAACCAACCACATCTTCTTTTTCTATTAGTGACTGTCCCAAATTCTTTTCCTCTTTCACCAATTTTTTTTCCTACTTCATTTTTTAATTCAGTTGGAAATGGGCCTTCACCTACTCTAGTAGTGTAAGCCTTAACAATTCCAAGAACGTAATTAATAGTATCTGGACCGCATCCAGAGCCAACCAATGATGCACCTGCAACTGTATTTGATGAAGTTACGTAAGGATATGTGCCATGATCAACGTCCAATAAAATACCTTGGGCACCTTCGAAAAGTATGGTTTTGTTTTTTTTCTTTAATTCTTCTATTTTTTTCCAAACTGGTATGGAAAATTTCAAAATTGCAGGTGAAATTTTTATGAGCTCTTTCATTAATGCTTCTTTATCTACCGTTTTTTTTCCTAGCCCCTTTCTTATTGAATTATGATGAAACAAAATAGCATCAATTTTTTTTGACAAATTTTTTTCGTTAGCTAAATCCATAACTCTAATTCCTCTTCTTCCTACTTTATCTTCGTATGCCGGACCTATTCCTCTCCTTGTGGTGCCTATCTTATCTGTGTCTTTTGAATCTTCTCTTATTCCGTCTAGCTCTTTATGAAATGGTAAAATTAACGTAGCATTCTCTGCAATAAATAAGTTTTTGTCACTAATTTTTATTCCTAAATTTTCCACTTGTTTAATTTCATCTAGCAGAGCCCAAGGATCAATAACTACACCGTTGCCAATAATTGAAATTTTATTTTTTCTAACAACTCCTGAAGGTAAAAGTTTTAATTTATATGTAATGTCATTTACTACCAGTGTATGTCCGGCATTGTGACCTCCTTGGAATCGTACTACAACGTCCGCTTTTTCCGAAAGCCAGTCAACAATTTTTCCTTTACCTTCGTCTCCCCACTGGGCACCTATAACAGCTACATTAGACATTTATATTTCTTGAGTTAATTAATACCAGGTGATTTAAAGGTCCAAAACCTTTACCATAACCTGGGGCATAAGTTATTGCACGATCTACGTACTTTAGGGAAATTTTACATGATTTAATAATACTTTTTTTTTGGGACAAACAGGTTGCTAAAGCCGAGGATAATGTACAACCGGTACCATGGGTATTTTTTGTTTTAATTTTTCTTTTTGGAAAAATTTTTATTTCTTTCTTCGTGGCTAAAATATCAAAAATCATTTTACTTCTTAGATGTCCGCCTTTTAATAACACATTTTCTGGTCCCATATTTAGAATTTTTTTTGCAACTTGGATCATATCTTTTTTATTTGAAATTGAACAACCGCTCAATACTTCTGCTTCGGGTATATTAGGTGTAATAAGTTTTGCCAAAGGTAATAGCAGTCTTTTTAAATAAATAATTGAATTTTTGTTTATTAATCTTGCGCCTCCTTTTGCAACCATAACTGGATCTATAACAATATTTTTTAAATTATATTTTTTTAAAATATGATAAACGCATTTAATTGTACTCACACTATGTAGCATTCCAATTTTTACCGCATCAACTCCAATATCATCTAAAATCATTGTTATTTGTTTTTGAACATTTTTTTTTGGAATCAGTGTAATTTTTTTTACACCCATGGTGTTTTGTGCTGTTACGGCGGTTACTGCTGTCATTGCATAGCTACCGAGCAATGTAACTGTCTTTATATCCGCCTGAATGCCTGCACCCCCACCCGAGTCGGAGCCGGCTATAATTAAAACTCTAGATTGTGGATACAAATTAATTCCTATGAATATTTTTTAATAGCTGCTGTTATAATATTTATATTTTTTTTCAGATTCTGATAATTTTGCGATTCACCCATCACTCGTATAATAGATTCAGTCCCTGATTTGCGCACTAATATTCTTCCATTTTTCGATATATTTTTTTCAGCCTCTAAAATTGCTTTCTTAATATTTTTATTATTAATGACGTTTTGATTCTTAACTTTCATATTCTTTAAAATTTGTGGTACTGGCTGAAAAGCCCTTAAAACTTTGCTTGGTTTTTGTTTATATTTTTTTAGTATGTATAACACTTCTAAAGATACCAATATTCCATCTCCTGTGGTCGCCATATCACCAAGAATAATATGTCCTGACTGCTCACCACCAAGATTATAATTAGTAGTTTTCATTTTTTCTTTAACATATTTGTCGCCAACTTTTGTCCTTATAAAATTTATTTTATGCTTTTTTAGAAAATTTTCTAAACCAAGGTTGGACATATGAGTCGCTATCACACCTCCTTTCAAAATTTTTTTATCTTTCCATCTCTTTGAAATTAAGGCTAATATTTGATCACCATCAATCAACGAGCCTTTTTCGTCACATATAATAACTCTGTCTGCATCACCATCTAAAGCTATACCTATATCTGCTTTATGTTTCAAAACAGTTTTTTGCATTAATTTTGGAAATGTTGATCCACAATTTTTATTTACATTAAGTCCATTGGGTGAAGTTCCTAAAGCAATAATTTGAGCACCTAATTCAGTAAAAATTGAAGGACCAGCTTTATATCCAGCGCCATTAGCGCAATCTAAAACGATCTTCATCCCATCAAGGTTAAAATTTCTTGGAAAATTATTTTTAAGAATTTCAATATATCTTGCATTAGCATCCTCCAGCCTTTTTGCTCTACCAAGTTCAGTAGGTATAACAAGATATTTTTGTATCTTTTGATCAATCAATTTTTCAATATATTTTTCTACTTTTTCTGATAATTTTAATCCATCAGGTCCAAATAATTTTATACCGTTATCAACATGTAAATTATGAGATGCTGTTATCATTATGCCAAGATCTGCCCTCATTGACTTTGTTAACATCGCAAGACCATTTGACGGTAGTGGGCCTAAAAGAAAAACATCTATTCCGGTAGAAATTAAACCTGAAACCAAAGCTGCTTCTAACATATAGCCTGACAATCTGGTGTCTTTCGCGATCACAGCTTTTTTATTTTTTTTTGTCTTAAAATATGCTCCAGCGGCAATACCAAATTTAAAAAATTTATCTCCTGTAATATTAATCTGATTGACAGTTCCTCTAATGCCGTCTGTTCCAAAATATTTATTTTTCATGGATTAATTTGTATGCAAAATTTTATTAAAAACTAATATCCCTTGATTAATTTCTTTAACATTGTGAATTCTGAATATCTGAACTCCCTGAGAAAGTCCATGCAACACTGATGCTAATGTACCTCCGGTTCGGTCAGGAGTATCAAATTTTGTTACAATTTGTTCTATAAATCTTTTTCTAGAGGTTCCTATTAAGATTGGACATCCTAAACTGTGAAAAATTGAGATTTTAGATATTAGTCTTAAATTATGATCTAAATTTTTTCCAAATCCGATTCCTGGATCCAGAATAATAAATTCTTTTTTATATTTTTTTTTTAAACAAAAACTAATTTTTTCCTCAAAAAAATCAAAAATATCCAACAAAACTTCATTGTAAATTGGATTGTTTTGCATTGTTTCTGGAGATCCCTGCATGTGATGCAAAATAAAAGGGAGTTTTTTCGAATTAATAAGATTAAATGATTCATTGTCAAAATTTAAACCAGATACATCGTTGATAATATCAACTCCATTTTGAATACCCTTGCTCATAACATATGATTTTCTTGTATCTAAGGATAAGAAAACTTTTGGAAAATTTTTTTTACATTTAACAATAATGTTTTTTACTCTTTTCCATTCTTCTTTTTCATCAACGGTTTTCGATCCTGGTCTAGTCGATTCTCCGCCAATATCTATAATTGCGGCTCCACTATCAACCATTAGCTTTACCTGTTCATATGCTTTGGTTTCTTCAAAAAATAATCCACCATCGGAAAAACTGTCTGGTGTTATGTTGAGTACCCCTATTATTTGAGGTTTGTCTAATCTCAATCCCAATATACTTTTTCTTTCCAAGGTTATATTTTTTATATCTTTTTCTATTTCAGGCAATATTTCTTTATCTAACTTTTTAATTTCTTTAATTGAGTAAACTTTGCTTTCAACAACTTGATTTTGTTTTCTTTGAAAAATTTCTATTTGATCAAAAGCTATATTCTGTCTAGAATTTAAAGGTAGGGCCTTATTATTTAAAATTAAATTTCTTGCTATCTCCCCATAGCAAAAATTACACGCCCTTGTGTAATATTTTCTCATCCATGAACGCTTAATGTGCAGATTTAGGTTTTAAACCCAAAGAACCTAATGCAGAAGTTTCTTTATTTTTGTCTTCTTTTAGATCTTCTCCTCTTTCGGGAGTTTTGTTATTAAATATTAAATCTTTAATTTCATCACCAGTTAGCGTCTCATACAACATTAAAGCTTTAGCCAATTTATGCAAATCATCTATTTTTTCTGTTAATATTTTTTTTGCCTTTTTGTAACCTGCGTCTACTATTTTTTTAATCTCTGTATCTATTTTTCTTGCGGTATCTTCTGACATTTGTTGATGTCTTGTTATTGATCTTCCAAGAAAAACCTCATCTTCATTATCTCCATAAGTTAAGGGACCTAATTCTGAACTCATTCCAAACCTTGTAACCATTCGTCTTGCTGTAGAAGTAGCTTGTTTTATGTCCTGCATAGCACCTGTCGTAATTTTATCATGTCCTAAAATTATTTCTTCTGATACCCTTCCTCCCATAGCCATAGCTATGATTGAATGAAAATATTCTTTTGAATGATAATCTCTATCTCTTTCTGGTAATGGCATAACCATACCCCCAGCTATCCCTCTTGGTATAATTGTTGCTTTATGTATTGGATCACAAGCTTTTTCGTTTAGAGAAACTATAGCATGTCCAGCTTCATGATAAGCGGTAATTTTCTTGTCGTCCTCTGATATTACTTTAGATTTTCTTTCTGCCCCCATCATTACTTTATCTCTTGCTTCTTCAAATTCAGATTTTGTAACAATTCTTTTATTCGTTCTTGCTGCCAATAATGCAGCTTCGTTTACTAAATTTGCCAAATCAGCTCCTGAAAATCCCGGAGTTCCTCTAGCTATTGTTTTCAAATTAATATTAGGTCCTAGTGAAATTTTTTTAGCATGTATTTTTAGAATCTGTTCTCTTCCAACTATATCAGGCAACGGAACAACTACTTGTCTGTCAAATCTGCCTGGTCTTAGTAGCGCTGGATCTAATACATCGGGTCTATTGGTTGCGGCAATTATAACTACACCTTCGTTTGTTTCAAAACCATCCATTTCTACCAGTATCTGATTAAGAGTTTGTTCTCTTTCGTCATTGCCTCCGCCTAGTCCCGCACCCCTACTTCTTCCTACCGCATCTAATTCATCAACAAAAATTATACATGGGGCATTTTTTTTTCCTTGTTCGAACATATCTCTCACTCTTGAAGCACCTACACCAACAAACATTTCAACAAAATCTGATCCGGATATTGTAAAAAATGGGACGTCCGCTTCACCTGCAATTGCTTTGGCTAACAAAGTTTTTCCTGTCCCAGGAGGGCCTACAAGTAATGCACCTTTAGGTATTTTTCCACCAAGTCTCATAAATTTTCTAGGATCCTTTAAAAATTCTACAACTTCCTGCACTTCCTCTTTTGCTTCATCAACACCTGCTACATCAGCAAAAGTTACTTTTTTTTTCGAGTCACTTATCAGTTTTGCTTTGGACCTTCCAAAGCCCATCGCTCCACCTCTGCCTCCTTGCATTTGACGCATGAAAAATATCCAAACACCAATTAGAAGCAACATAGGAAACCAAGACAATAGCACACCAAGTAATGATGGCATTTTATCTTCTGTTGGAGTAGCAGTAATACCTACTCCTTTATTAGATAATTTTTCTACCAGGTTAGGATCATTTGGTGCATAAGTAGTAAAATTTTTTCCATTCGAAAGTATTCCGCTAATATTATTTCCTTCAATATTAACCTGTGCCACTCGTCCGTCATCAATTTCTTTTAAAAAATCTGAAAAAGATATATCGTTTTTTTGCTGTACGTTCTGTGGATTTTTAAACATATTATAGAGACCTATCGTTAGGAAAACTATAATTGCCCACATTACCAAATTTCTAAAGTTCATAATAAATATCCATATATCTATACTATACTATTAAAATAAGATTTATTCTAAGTTAAACAAGGGGCCAACTAATATAATAATATATAAAATAAGCACACAATTTAAAATTAAGCCCCAAACTCTTTTCTGAATATTAGGATATTATAGGTTTTCTCAATTATGCACCCACCAAGTGTTGATTTCTTGAATTTTTTTGATTTTATTCTAGTAATCAAATTTTTAACATATTTTCCTCTTGGTGGATAATAATTGTTAGAAATTTTTGAGATAATATCGTTAATCGTTCTAAAAATAACCTCTTCAGATTCATAATTAAATAAACCATAACTAACAAAACATGCATTGCATTGCAAATATCTTACATAGTTTTTGATAGATTTTTCTTTATAAAAATTTATAGATTCGTTTGCTGATCGTAAATTACTTAAGGTTAATTTTATTTTATTAATATCCAGCCCATCCAGTTTAAATTCATCTAAATAATTTCTAATTTTTGTACGTAAAAATTTTTCATTAAAATTTGATGGATCGGTCAAATAAAATTTAAAAATTTTTTTTGAGATATAAATTAATTCATTTTTCTTAATATTGATTAAGGGTCTAATCAAATTTAAAATATTGTCTTCCGAATGTCTTTTTATATTTAGTGAAGATAAGCCTTTTAAGCCACTTCCCCTGAACAGCCTTATGAAGAAATTTTCTATTAGATCGCCTTCGTGATGAGCCAAAACTAAGTTTTTAATGTTCAATTTGTTACACTCTTTTTTCAACAGAAAATATCGAATATTTCGAGCATTAAATTGAATATTAGATTTTGGAATTTTGCCTTTCCAAGTTAGTATTTTGGTTCTAATTTTGTGCTTTGTTAAAATTTTTTTAACTTTTCGTGCTTCAATTCCGGATTGTTTTCTTAAATTATGATCAATTATTAAAGCTACAAATTTACTATTAAATTTTTTTGAAAAAATTTTACTTAAAAACGCTAGAGCAAGACTATCTGGTCCTCCGGATACACCAATGCAAAATTTTTCATTTTTAATTTGGAAATATAATTGTTTCTTAAAAATTAAATATACTTTCTCAATTTTTGGATCCTTAAGATATTTACTATCGAATTTAACTTTTTTTTGTTGGGCAGTCGAATTTTTTTTCTTCATATTTTGCTCTTTGAAGAACAGATTGACTTGCTTTTGGATATTGCTTGCTTACTCCAGTAATCATTGAGCAGCCCTGATCTTTTTCTCCAATTTGAACTAAAGATACTCCAAGCTTTAGTAAATTGACAGGAGCTTTGACACTTTTAGGATATTTTTGATAACCATCTAAATATGCCGTTGCCGCATCTTGATAGAGCTGTCTAATTCTGAACGTTTCCGCATACCAATATTGTGCACTACCAGCAAGTTCATCTTTGGTATTCATATCAACAAATTCTTTTAGTGCAATTTCTGCGGTTTCATAGTCACCAACTTTTACAAAGCTGAGTGCAAAATCATATTGTTCTTTTGGTGTCCCTTCAGGCAGAATTTTTTCCTCGCTAATATATTTTTCGGTTACAACGGCACTGGTAGATTCCACAGATTGAGTGCTTTGTACTATTTGAGTATCTTTTAAATCTTTATCACTAATTCTACCGAGAATTTGGGCTTCCGAAGTACCAGGTAGTTGCTTTTCTGGTTGATCACTTACAATATCAGTGGACTGTAAACGACCTGATAACCTAGCTTTTTCTAAATCTTGAAATCGTAATTGACTGTCAGCCTGATTTTTTGAAATTCTATTTGAAAGTTTGTCAATTTTAAAATTTATTTCCTCAAATTTGCTTGTAAGTTCTTGAAACTGTTGCTCGATATCCGAAAGTTTTAATAAATGTCTTGTGAGTGTATCTTGGGATAGATTTGAATCGCTTGATTGTGATGTAGAAAAAGAATCTCCCGCATAAACTGCCTTCTCTAAAGTTCTCAAATCTTTTTGTATGACATTTAATATATCATAAATTTCACTTTCCTCACTAAATGATTTATTTTGAATATTTAATATAAGAATAACTGCAAATAAACATATTAGGTATTCCTTCAATCTATACATTTTTTTATTACTAATTAAAATAATGGCAAAAAAAAGACCCTGGACAAACGTCTCCAAGGTCTCCAAGGTCTCCTTTAAAACTTTAAATAAAAAAAATTTAGTTAGCTTTGACCGTTACAGATCTTCTATTTTGTGACCAAGCTAAAGGACCAGAGCCAGCATTTACTGGTCTTTCCTTTCCGTAACTTATTACAGAAATCCTATTACCAGATATTCCATAAGTCATAAGATAATCTTTTGCAGCATTTGCTCTTCTTTCACCTAAGGCTAGATTATATTCCCTTGTACCTCTTTCATCGCAATGACCTTCAACGGTTACATTGATATTTTTATTTTCTCTTAACCATGCGGCTTGTTTTCTCAATGTATCTCTTGATGCTGTTGTCAAGATCGATTTATTAGTTGCAAAGAATACTCTATCCGGAACACCTGTAGCTAAATATTTAACAGTTTCATCACCAGTAAAAGTATCTCCTGAAATTTTCGATATCTCATAATCTCCAACTTTTTTTGTTGTCTTTGTAGCGCAGGCGGACAATATGATTGCCGCCATAATAACCAATAATACACTTCTAATTGAATTCCCTAAAACCATATTTGAACTCCCTTGATTTTTTTTTAACATTAATGTTTCTAGATACATGATGCAAGTCAAATTTCAACCAAATAATGCCTACTTTGATAGTAAAGATGACCAAGATGGGTCTGATGCATCTGTTAAGGTTTCGATCAATCTTTCATTATAGCCTGTTAGATCAATCGACCACAATGTAGCCGAAAATCCCTCTCCCTGACTTCCAGATTTCGTTTCCCTATAAAAAATTAAAACCCTTCCATTTGGTGACCAGGATGGAGCTTCCTGATAATAATTTTCGGTTAGTAATCTCTCTCCCGACCCATCCGTCCTCATCACTCCAATATAAAATCTATTTTTGTACATTTTTGTAAATGCTATTAAATCTCCTCTCGGAGACCAAACTGGTGTACCGTATATTCCTTGTCCAAATGTAATTCTTTTAACACCAGAACCATCGCTTCTCATTATATAAATTTGTTGATAACCACTTCTGTCAGAGTTAAAACAAATATATTTTCCATTTGGAGAATAAGAGGGAGATGTATCTATTGCGGGATGTTCAGTTATTCTTTCAACTACTCTTGTTTCTAAGTTCATAGTAAATATGTCAGAATTACCATCTTTTGCAAAACTCATAATTATTTTTTTTCCATCTGGAGAAAATCTTGGCGCAAATGTCATACCAGGAAATTCACCAACCACTTCCTGGACACCTGTTTCAATATCTAACAAATAAACTCTTGGTAAATTTCTAAAATAAGACATATAGGTCACCATTTGATTTGTTGGATTAAATCTTGGGGTTAAAACAAGCTCATTTCCTAAAGTTAAATATTTTGTGTTGGCTCCATCTTGATCCATGATTGCTAATTTTTTTATTCTTCGATTTTTTGGACCCTTTTCAGATACATAAATTATCCTTGTATCAAAATATCCCTCTTCTCCAGTAAGTCTTTCATAAATTTTATCTGTAATTATATGGGCCACTCTTCTCCAATTATCCGGCACTGTGGTAAACGCTAAAGCCATAATTTCTTTGGCTGCCAAAACATCCCATAACCTAAATTCTACTCTTAATTTATCGTCTGTAATATTGATCTTTCCCGTGATTAAAGCTTGGGCTTTAATTAATTTCCAATCTTCAAAGCGTGGTTTAAGATGAGCTATATCTGGCTTTTGGACAAAAGAATCTTTTTCCAATGGATTAAACAAACCTGATCTTAAAAGATTAGTTTCAATTATTTTTGATATTTCGGAACCCACTTTTAATTCTTTTAATGCTTCAGATGACTTAGATTCAACATAAAGAGGCGAAACTGCAACAGGAAGGGGGTTTAAATTTCCTCTGGTTATATCAATTTCGATTAATGCAAAAGAACTTTTTGCAAAAAAAACAACAAGTAAAAAAATTAAAAATAATACGTTTTTCATCCTTTTAGCATTTCGTTCGCATCAAAATTAAGCTGTAAATCCTTCCATCTATCATAACCTGTTGTTGGAACTCTTAATGGTTGACATAACCTAATTGCCCTTAACGCACTTTCGGCTAATACTTTATAAAAACCTTGTCCTGGTGTATTCATTCTTACATGATCTAAAATTTCTGATTTAATTACTGTACCATCTGTTTTTAATTTTAGTTTAATTCTTACTAATAAATTTTCGTTATAAGGTAAACCCAGGGGAATACTCCAGCAACCAAATATTTGGGCCTTTAATGCATCTTCTTCACTTAGCGTTAAACCAGATGCTATGAAATTTTTGTCCTGACTTTGGGTGAGTTTATCACTTTTATGCATAGTTTCAGCTGTTTCGACTTTAGATTTATCAATTAATGCTGCAATTTGATCAGGATCGAAAAGCTCTTTTTTTTCAAATTCTGATACTTGCTTTATTTCAGATTCAATTTTTTTGGGATTTTGTTTTTTAGTTTTTATTTTTTTCTTTTTTTTTGCATCTTTTGGAAGGGGAATCGCATCGGGTTTTTCTTTTTTGACTATCTTTGGAGGAGCCTGTTCTGAAACTACCCTCTCTTTTTCTTTCTTAATCTTCTCCAAAATCTTTTTTGCTTTGGGGGCGTAGGGAATGTTGGTAAAATCAGAAATTTGTATTAACTCTACTGATATAATTGGAGGTAAATCAATTGGTTTTCTTATCATATAAGGAAAACTTATGGCTGTTAAACTAATAATTATAATGTGAAAAATGGCTGATAAAAAAATACTTTTGTTCATTCATTAAAATAAATAAATTACCGTTGTTTATAAGGTTCGGATATTAAAGCTACCTTGGTAAAACCCGAGCCAGATAGCATACCCATAATCTCTAAAACTCTTCCATAATTTATTGTTTTGTCCCCCCTAACATAAATTCTTGTATCAGTTCTATTTTTCGCAATAGCCAAAATTTTAGCTACTACTTTGTCGTACTCAACTTGATGTTCTTGAATAAAGATTTCACCCTTCGAGTTAATTGACAACGTTAAAGGTTCCTGATCTTCAGGCAGGGAATCAGCGGAACTTTCTGGCAAATCTACAGGGACACCAACAGTTAATAATGGTGCTGTAACCATAAATATAATCAACAAAACTAACATCACATCAACAAAGGGTGTAACATTGATTTCGCTCATTGGTTCCGTCTGTGAGCGATTATATTTGAATGCCATATTTTAAATTAGATGATTGATAAAAATTTTTTTGTAAAATTTTCTATTCTTCTTCCGTATATTCTAGACTCATTATTGAACTTATTGTACGCCACAACAGCAGGCACTGCTGCAAGCAAACCCAATGCCGTTGCAAATAGCGCTTCTGCGATTCCCGGCGCAACTATAGCTAAACTTGTGTTTCTAGATATTGCTATTGATTGAAAAGAGTTCATGATACCCCAAACTGTTCCAAATAATCCAATAAATGGCGCTGTAGATCCTACCGTTGCTAAAAAAGAAAAATTTTTTTCAATAGATTGAATTTCTTTATCTGTCGAAATTTCTAAAACTCTAGTAACTCTCACAGTTTGGATGGTGCTATTTTTAGACTTTGATCTGATTAATTCAACCATAGCAGACCGAAATATATTTGCTATAGGATCTCTAGTTTTGTTTGGAAGACTGTTATAAAAATTTTCTGCAGATTTTGAACTCCAAAACTTATCTTCAAAAATTGAAGAGCTTTTATGAATTCTTTTAAAAAGCCTATATTTATCAAATATCAATGCCCAAGAATAAATTGAGGCCAAAATTAAAATAATAATTACACTTTTTACGACAATGTCTGCCCTAAAAAAAAGATTTATTAATGAAAAATCCGTAGAGCTTGTTAGTCCAACTGCCTGTGTTGCTATTTCTGCTTCCATTGAAATTAAATTACACTAAAATGTGTCATGAATTTGTCAGTGTTATTCTAATTAAATTCATGTATTCTGGGTTTCCTCAAAATATTTACCAATTAATATTGAATCTGCTTTATTTGAGTCTTTTTTTCTTGATATTTTTGAGGAAATATATGGAAAAATTTCAATAACTTTAGTGCGACTAGCATCTTTATTTGTTTTGATTAGGTTAAAATGTTTTTTCCATTTTACAGGTCTCACAAAATAAATTGGCAGTTTTAATGCTGCACATATGCCTTTCAGTACACCAAACGATTGGCCAAAATTGAACATGCTTGTTACTCCTTGTCCTGGCATCGCTGTTACATGTTCAACAACAACTTTTGCTTTATATTTGTTATTTAATTCTTTTAGAAAAATATTAGTTACTTCTGCGCCATTCACTTGTCTTTTATTTTTTTTTCCATCTATCATTGTTGGCATTTCATAAACTTCCAAAATTTTACCTTCTTTTAAAACACAAATTGCCCCGCTTACACCAGGATCTATTCCAAAAATTATCATTTGTTAATTTAACTTTTTCCCTTTTAAATTTGTATAAACGTTCTGTACATCGTCATCTTCTTCTAGAGATTCTAATAAATTAACAGCAGATTTATATTGATCTTCTTTTAGATTCAATTGATTTAAAGGATGCCATTCAATTCCTGAATGGATAAAAATATCAACTTTTTTTTCAATTGCCGTTTTAACTTCATAAAATTGTTCTTTAGCACAAAATATTTCATGAAAGTTTTCATTAGAAATGCATTCTTCGGCTCCCGCTTCAACGGCTAATTCCAATATTACTTCATCTGAAATAGTTTTTTTTTCAATTCTAATAATTCCCAATTGCTTAAAATTGTGCGAAGCTACTCCCGTAGTACCAAGAGTTCCTCCATACTTTTGAAAAATCGTTCTAACATTGGAAGCTGTCCTATTTTTGTTATCAGTTAAAGTTTCAACTATAATATATATATTTCCCGGTCCCATGCCCTCGTATCTTATACAACTATAGTTGATATTTTGGTTAGCCTCCGACTTACTAATGGCTCTTTCAACATTTTCTTTGGGCATGTTAGCCGATCTGGCTAATTGAATCGCAGATCTTAATCTAAAATTCATATTTGGATCTTTGTCTCCTAACTTGGCAGCTACCGTAATTTCTTTTGAAATCTTAGAAAAAATTTTTGATTTTTGTTTATCTGCTCTTCCTTTTTTATGCTTAATACCAGCCCAATGTGAATGCCCTGCCATATTAATTAACTTCCTTTAATACGCCGCCAAAAAGGAACTGTTTTGCTGACTTTGCTAAACCAGTATTTAAATCTCCATCTACTATTATTCCAGACAATGTTGCCTCACCTAGTGAAGGAAAATGTTTTTTGGCTTCTTTATTGTTGAAAAATTTTTTAAGGGAATTTTCCTTATTCATTCCAATTACTGAATTATAGTCCCCGCACATTCCAGCATCACTTTGATAAGCTGTGCCGTTTTCTAAAACTCTAAAATCAGACGTCGGTACGTGTGTGTGGGTACCAATAACCAACGTTGCTTTGCCATCTAAATAGTGTCCCATTGCCATCTTTTCACTTGTGATTTCTCCGTGAAAATCTACAACGATAAAATCTGCATCTCTTTTAAGTTTAAATTTGTTAAATATTTTTTCTGCTGTCTTAAAAACATCTTCACATTTTTTCATAAAAATATTTCCCATCAAATTCAATACTGCTATTTTTTCTCCCGAAGGAACATTATAAATTTCAAAGCCTTTTCCGGGTGTGCCTTCGATTAAATTTTCAGGTCTTAGAAGTCTTTTTTCTTTTGCTATATGCTCTATTGTTTCTTTTTGATCCCAAATATGGTTACCGCTTGTAATTACATTGACTCCAGCATTAAATATATCTTCTGCATTTTTTTCAGTAATTCCAACGCCTGCTTCTGATGCATTTTCTCCATTTGCTATTACAAAATCTATTTTATTTTTTTTTTTAATTTGAGGTAAATAACCTTGCACTGCCTTACATCCTGAAGGGCCAGCTATATCACCTAAAAATAAAATTTTCATTGACCTTCTTCCTATAAATTAAATTTCTATTAGTTAAAATACAATCTAAATTATAATCATATTGATTTGTAGGAATAATAGAAGCTTCTTGAAAAGAAAAAGCCATTCCAATAGTTAATATCTTTTTTTTAGATGCCAAATACTTTAAGGCTCTGTCATAATAACCCTTTCCATATCCTATACGGTTCAAGTTCCTGTCAAAAGCAACCAGGGGTACTAAAATTATATCAGGCTTAAATGTTATATTTTGTTTTTTGGGTTCTAAGATTCCATAATTATTTACATACAAAGGCTCATTTGGAATCCAGTACTTAAAATCTATTTTATAATCTTTTTTAATTACTGGGAGACCAACTTTAAAATTTTTTTTACATGCCCGAGATAATAAATCTAAAATATTAACTTCAAAATTAGATGGATAATAGCCAGCAATTGAAGGTTTTTTCTTTGAAAAGTTTTTTTTTATTAAAAAAAAAATATCATCAAATGAAAAAAAAAAATTGTTGAGTATAATTTTCTTCTTTTTTTAATAAACTTTAATCTTAAAAATGACTTATTAACCTGCATCTATTGCAGTCTTTCATCTTTTGAGGAACTTTGAATAAATTTTTCGATAGATTCTGTGGCCGTATCAAGCATCTTTTCATAAATATCATTATTTTCATCCGCCATCATTTTAAACTTATTTAAATCCTCTTTTAGTTTACCTATTTCATTATCCTTGTCTTCTTTGTAGTCTATCACCAATGACTTTAGTTCCTTAAATTTTTCTGACAAATTATTAAATTCCTTTTTTTTAGACTCAATTTTTTTTAATAGATCGTAATACTCATCAATAACTTTAATTGATGAAATTAATAAAAGTTTATTTTCACCTATATTTCCTAAATCTGATTTTAATTTATTAAATTTATTGCTTAAATGGTTAGCTAATTCTTTCAAACTTTCCTCTTGTCCATCATCGCAAGATAGAAGATAGTCTTTTCCATTAAATTTAATATTTACGTTTGCCATTTGTCTATTTCTTCTATCAAACTATCTGTTTCTTGATTCAGCTCATCAACTTTTTTGGTAAATTTATTTTGATTTTCAAATTTTTTGATAGCTTCTAAATTAACTTTTTCTAAGTTATGTTTTAAATTTTGATGTTCATTATTTAAATTTTTATATTTTTGTTGCAATTCTTCCTTTTCAATCTTTAATTGATTTTTTTGATTCTCTATAATTGAAATATTTGCACTTAAATCATCGAAATTTAATTTTAAAGTCTCGAGTTTTGACAGTGCAGACTGTAATTTTTTTTCTTTTTCTTCCAAATTTTTCATTTATAAATTCCATCATATTATTGATTTGAATTAACCAAGTCTATATAGGTTTTAAAGTGAACAATCTCTTAAAAGAATTATCCAACACAATAAGATTTTTATCTATAGATGCAGTAGAAAACGCCAATTCTGGCCATCCAGGTATGCCCATGGGAATGGCTGATGTTGCAACGGTATTATTCAAATACTACTTAAGGTTTAATCCGAAAAATCCTAGTTGGTTTAACAGAGATCGTTTCGTGCTATCAGCCGGGCACGGATCGATGCTTTTATATTCTTTACTTTATTTAACCGGATATAAAAGTATTTCATTAAAGGATATTCAAAATTTCAGACAGTTAAATTCTATTTGTGCTGGTCACCCAGAATATAAAAAAAATTCCGGAATAGAAACTACAACAGGCCCTTTGGGACAAGGTCTATCTAACGCTGTTGGCATGGCCATTGCGGAAGAAATATTGAAAAAAAAATTTGGTTCAAATTTAATTAATCACAAAACCTATGTGGTCGCTAGTGATGGAGACCTAATGGAGGGAATAAGCCACGAAGCTATGAGTTTAGCTGGACATCTAAAACTAAAAAATCTTGTGGTTTTTTTTGATAACAACAAAATATCTATAGATGGTCCGACGAAATTGACGGTATCTGATAATTACAAAAAAAGATTTGAAAGTTATGGCTGGTCTTTTCAAGAAGTAAACGGCCATAATGAAAAACAAATTTCAAGAGCTATTAAAAATACATTAAAATCAAAAAAACCAAGTTTAATTTCATGTAAAACAATAATTGGATATGGTTCTCCTAACAAATCGGGCAAGGAGTCTTCCCATGGAGCGGCTCTTGGAAGTAAAGAAGTACAATTGGTTAGAAAAAAATTGAAATGGAAATATGGTTCATTTAAAATTCCAAAAAATGCGCTAAGTGAGTGGAGAAAAATTGGAAAAAAAGGAAATCTACAAGAAAAAAAATGGAAAAGTATTTACAATAAAAAAGGAAAGAAAATAAAAGATGAGTTTACCAGGCTAATTAATGGAAAATTACCAAAAAATCTTGATAAAATTATAGAGAAAGAAAAAAGAAAATTTTTTGATTCAAAACCAACTTTAGCTTCAAGAAAAGCTTCTGCTTCAATTCTGGAAGCTATTACAAACAATCTACCAGAACTAATTGGTGGATCCGCTGATTTAAGTGGTTCAAACAACACGAAAACTAAACACTCTAGGATTATTAAACCTTCGAATTTTAAAGGAAATTATATTCATTATGGTGTACGGGAACATGCTATGGCTGGAATTATGAACGGTATGGCTCTTCACGGAGGTATAATACCTTACGGTGGAACCTTTTTAATTTTTTCGGACTATTGTAAACCTTCGCTAAGATTGTCGGCTTTTATGGGTTTAAAAGCGATTTATATTTTTTCCCATGATTCTATTGGGCTGGGTGAAGATGGACCCACTCATCAACCAATCGAACATTTGTTTCAATTAAGGGCAATTCCAAACTTAAACGTATTTAGACCTGCTGACATAATTGAGACACTTGAATGTTGGGAAATCGCCCTAAAAAGTAGTACTAATTCGAGCGTGATAGCATTATCAAGACAAAAACTTCCATTTGTTACCGAAACATTTTCAAAAAAAAATATGAGCAGACGTGGAGCTTATGAAATAATAAAAACTAAGACTGTTCCTGATGTAACTCTCGTAGCATCTGGTTCGGAAATCCAAATAGCGATGGAAGCTCAAAAAAAACTAAAAAACATAAATATCAATTCAAAAGTAGTTTCTATGCCGTGCCAGGAATTGTTCGATAAGCAATCAAAAGAATACAGAGAAAAAATTATAGATAAAGAATCAATAAAAATTTCAATTGAGGCAGGTAGTATTTTTGGTTGGGAAAAGTATGTAGGCCCAAATGGAATTTCTTTGGGAATGAAATCTTTTGGAAAAAGCGCTCCATATAAAAAAATTTATGAACATTTTAATTTAACCAGTGACAATATTGTAAAATTAACAAGGAAAATATTAAATAAATAATTATGACTTTAAAAGTTGGAATTAATGGATTTGGTAGAATTGGAAGAATGACACTCAGGTCTATTGTTGAACAAAATAGAAAAGATTTAGAAGTAGTAGCTATTAATAATAAAAGCAATGCTGAAACAAGTAGTTTCTTGTTAATTAATGATACCGTGCATGGAAAATTAAAATCAAAAATTAACCACTCAGAAAAAGCAATTAATATTGGTGAAAAAAAAATAAATGTGATCCAAGAAAATGAAATATCAAAAATAGATTGGAAAAAGTATAAAGTTAATATTGTTTTAGAATGTACAGGCAAATTCAATACAAAAGAAAAATCTTCACAACACATTAATTCTGGTGCAAATAAAGTTATTGTTTCGGCTCCATGTAAGGGTGCAAAAAGTATCATTTATGGAGTTAACGAAAAAAATTTAAAGTCCGGTGATCAAATAATTTCTGCTGCATCTTGTACCACAAATTGTCTTGCTCCCGTCGCGCAGACGTTGAATGAAGATTTTGGAATTGAAAGAGGTTTTATGACGACAATACATTCTTACACAACTGATCAAAGATTATTGGATAATTCACATAAAGATCTAAGAAGGGCAAGAAGTGCTCCTAATTCAATGGTACCAACAACTACGGGAGCCACTAAATCTCTTGGTGACATTATTCCAAGTCTAAAAGGGAAAATTGAAGGAATTTCAATCAGAGTTCCAACTCCCAACGTGTCTTTGATAGAATTCGTATTTTCTTCATCAAAAAATTTAACTGCAGAAGAAATAAATAATTCATTCATAAAAGCTTCAAAGTCAAAACTAAAAAATATTTTAGAGATAAATAATGAACCTCTTGTTTCCTCTGATTTCAATCATAATCCTCACTCTGCTATAGTGGACCTTACGTTAACAAAGGTGATAGAAAACAAAATGGCAAAAGTTTCTGCTTGGTACGATAATGAGTGGGGTTTTGCATCTAGAATGTGTGATTTGGCAAATTATTTCGGCAAGATTTAATACGTAATGGTTAAAATAAACAAATTAGATGAAAATCTAAATATTGAGGGAAAGAAAGTCTTATTAAGAGTTGATTTTAATGTTCCAATAAATGATGGAACCATAACAGAGGATTCTCGAATTGAAAAAGCTTTACCAACTATAAAATTTCTAATAAATAAAAAGGCAAAAATAATAATTATTGCACATCTCGGAAGACCCAAAGGAAAAATCGTTCCTGAATTAACTCTAAAACCAATTGCAAAAAAATTATCCAATTATCTTAATCAAGATGTGACATTTTTAAATGAAAGTATTGGTTCATTGGTAATTCAAAATTCAAAAAAAATACCTAATGGAAAAATCATGCTCTTAGAAAACATACGTTTTCATAAAGAAGAAGAATTAAACTCAGTGTCTTTTGCTAAAGAACTTTCAAAAATTGGCGATATATATATAAATGAAGCGTTTCCATGTTCTCATAGAGCTCATGCTTCTGTTTGCGAAATAACAAAACACATTGATTCCTTCGCCGGCAAACAGCTATTGGAAGAAATAAGTGCTATAAAAATGTTAACGGACAATGCAAAAAACCCCACGACTTGCATCGTAGGGGGTTCAAAAATTTCTACTAAATCAGGTATTTTAATTAATCTTGTAAGAAAAATGCAAAACATCGTCATTGTTGGTGCCATGGCAAATACTTTTTTAAAATATAATGGTTATAATATTGGACAATCTATATTTGAAAAAAATCAAGAAAGCTTGATAGAAAATATAATTCAAGAATCTAAAAAAAATAACTGCAATCTT
>CEPS01080889.1_pt1 | contig 24287 bp, 25 predicted proteins | sample 530401 | NCBI WGS metagenome assembly CEPS01 (sample SAMEA2620035, study PRJEB7988) | marine metagenome | biome: marine biome (ENVO:00000447); feature: mesopelagic zone (ENVO:00000213) & marine oxygen minimum zone (ENVO:01000065); material: "saline water (ENVO:00002010), including plankton... | reverse complement strand
GCAGGTATAATTGCTCTTTGAAGGTTGCTTAAATATTTGGAAGAAGGTATTTGGAACCTGAAACCCTCTCCAATTTATTTGCTTGAGTTGTCCAAAACCTTTGGAAGGCATACATTTTGGAGGAATGTTCTGGATATTCATTGTATCAAGCCATTCAAAGGTCTTTCGGACCAATCAGTTTTTCTTACAGATGAAGGTCTACTCACGGTATTTAAAAGTGGCCGAGAATCCTTAAATTTTTTACATAAACTTGCATTAGATTTTTCTGCCTGAGCGACGAAAGTGAGGTGTGTGGCCTATGATTGTTTAAAAATTGCGTATTGGTAAGTTGTATTGAGCTAAAGCTAGTGTATAAATACATAACAAGGAGATATAAAATGCCCAAGTACCTGGTTCAAGGTAACTATGTTGGTGAAGGTCTGAAGGGTCTTCTCAAAGAAGGTGGTTCAAGGCGACGGGAGACGGTGGCGAAGTTATTAGAAGGAATGGGGGGCAAATTGGAGGTTTTCTACTATGCTTTCGGCGATGACAGCGTTTACGCGATTTATGATGCGCCAGACAATGTCACTGCTACTGCACTGCCCCTTATCGTCAACGTCAGTGGAGCGGTCTCAATTAAAACGACTGTTCTTGTAACCCCTGAAGAAGTTGACCAAGCTGCTAAAATGACCATCGACTATCGCCCACCCGGACAGTAGCGGTCCCCAGTCAGGTTAAGATGTGATTGGACCTGTTCAACTTGTTAGCCTCAGGGTAATCCCCTCCGAAGTATGGGAGTTATTCTTCCCCAAAATGGGCGGTGCCATATGAGCAGGTCCATGAATTGCATAATGCTCTGGCTCTACGGCAAAGGGCAGGCTAACAAAGCGCTCAACCGGAATTGGCAAGCTCGGTTTTTATTTAGGCTGTTTGGGCCTGTGCAATTGGCTTCAATCCAATGGTTCTAAGCTGGCCTTGCCAATCCGGTTGGCTCAAGCGTTCGAATAACAAAATCAAAACAGAGGACATATCTAATGAACAAAAATATTGTTGTGTTGTTTTTGATCTTAATGGTGTTGACTTTAGCCGGGTGTGGTAAAAATTCCGGTGTTGAGGGCAAGTTAGTTGACGGTAAAGGCAAGCCTCTGTCCGGTGTCAAGTTGATTGCGAAGCAGGTTGAGCCGATCAAGGGTTATGAGCGGTTTGAGACGAAGACCGGTTCCGATGGAACATTTAGTTTCAAGAAATTGTTTCCGACCTCGAAATATGAGATTATTCCCTGGTTTGATGACTGGTCAGTTTCTCCCTGGCGTACTCTTGTTTACGAGGCAAGCGATCTTCGAGCCAGGTTCATGCATGAGGGTTGGGCGACAGGAAGGAAAATGGTTGTGCGTAGCGGCCCGGAAGGACAGGCCGTCATGTTGAAGACTCCGGTAAAAATTCTACAAACAATCAACACGGTTGAGGGCAAGTTAGTTGACGGTAAAGGCAAGCCTCTGTCCGGTGTCAAGTTGATTGCGAAGCAGGTTGAGCCGATCAAGGGTTATGAGCGGTTTGAGACGAAGACCGGTTCCGATGGAACATTCCGATTTGACAAGTTGTACCCGTTTTCCGGTTATATTCTTATTCCAACATCCGGGTCATGGAAGACAAACGAAAGAAAAAAAATTCAAACAACTGGTGACGAAAAGACCATAAAACTCTCCCTGGCAGTCAGGTTTACCAGGGCCAACGGAGTTGTGACCGACACCAAAACCGGCTTGATGTGGGCTGCCCATGACAATGGCAAGAAAATTAATTGGCCGAACGCCGAAGCCTATTGCCAAACTTACAAGGGCGGCGGTTTCAACGATTGGCGCCTGCCCACCAAGGGAGAACTGGTTGCATTGTACAAGGCCGGTATCAGGGATCATCGGGACAACCAGATTATCGGGTTATCGGCTTGTTGCCCTTGGGCATCTAAAACTCGCGGCTCTAAGGCTGTCCACTTCCATTTTGACGCCGGCGATCTTTGCTGGGGCGGCCAGTCCTGCACCGACGGCACCCGGGCGTTGCCGGTGCGCGGTGACAAAGGAACGAACCTGTCTTTACTTTTGAAAACCTTTACCGGGCCTATCTCAACTGCCATAAGAATAAACGGTGGAAAAGAAAGGTTCTTGAGTTTGAGCTGCGTGCTGAAGAAGAACCGTTTGAACTGACAAGGGAATCGCGTGAACGTACCTACCGCATCCTTTCGTCTGCCTGCTTTGTCACCGAAAGTCCAAAGCCGAGAGAAGTCTTTGCCGCTCATTTTCGCGACCGCATCGTTCATCATCTTCTGGTGCGCTATCTTGAACCAGAGTGGGAGCCCCGTTTTATTTATGACAGTTACGCCTGCCGGGAAGGGAAAGGTACACATGCGGCCGTAAAACGGCTTCAGTGTTTTATACGGAAAGTCAGTAACAACAGGTCACGGGCCGCTTTTTTTCTCCAGATTGACATCAGGTCGTTTTTCATGTCAATTAATAAACGAATATTCTTTTCCTTGCTGGAAGGTAAGGAAAATAATCTTGATATCGTCTGGCTTCTCAAGACTGTGAAAGTATAAGAATTCCCTTTTGAGCTCGGAATAAGGGAAAATTTATTTTACATCGGGGGGCAAGGGGGGATTTATAAGATCCAATCTTCTGCAGCACTGCGGGTCTGAAACCGCAGATGATCCCCGCTATCTCTGCCATTCGGGAAATGGTTTTTCAAGACCTTAACCCGTAGTGCCGTAAACCGAAATGGCGGGGCTCGACCATCGGAGATAACAGCATTTTGCCATTAATTCGCCCTCATAATGGCAATTTCTGTTTGCCTTGATTGACGCAGAGATTGGGCAACAAGGCCATTTCTGGATGGAAACTAAATTGGTGGTGCTATCGTTACTAGTACCCGCAGATCGCTTTTGGCCCGGATACCATGGGGTTTGGCGATATCAGAAATAAGCACATCGCCCTTGCTGGCGGGTAATGCACTGTTATCCTTACCCAGAAACTCACCTTCTCCTTCGATTACGACGATACTCACCTGACCTTCAATCAGATGGGAGTGGATCGGGAGTTCCTGCCCGGCCTTAAAATTGAAATTTAAAATCTTAAAATAAGCCGAATCATGAACCAGCAAGCGTTTGAAGGCTTTTTCACTAAAGTCGTTTTCTTCATAAAGACTAATTTTTTTCATCGGGATAATCCTTTGTCATTTTTTGGTCAAAAGTCGTCCATATTGGAAACACATTCCCGCCCGAATCCGGGCGGGAATGTGTTTGGTGATAATTTATAATTCGATTCCGAGCCTTTCCCACACCGACTCACCATCCTTTATTTCGGTTGTCTTCAAATACGGATAGGTTGTGATGAGAAAGTACGCCAGCGGCAGAACCCCTAAAACGATGATAATCGTGTCCGGGATGGCGCGAAAGGTTCCCAAAAAGACGACCGTGCCCTTTGCGAAGAAATCCGCACTGTGTGCCACCCAATAGCCCTCTTTAAAAGCGATCCAGGCCTGCATGGCCCCGATCGGCAGCAGGGTGACAAAAGCCATCAGAAACAGCACGCCATTGTGTACCTCCTTTTCAAGTTATAAAGAATTGGCGATTATTAATAGATTCGGTCACAGGCGGGTTGCATTGACCTAAGTCAAATTCTTTATTCCCAATCCAAACAGACGCCTTTAGCCTTCTATTTTTTGGATTTGGGTAATATCCTGGCTTACTTCCAGACAACCGTTATAAGTGCCGTTTTCGTCACGTAAGGCAAAATATCGAATAAGAATTAACTTGCCCCCTAGTTGAAGCCAGAATTGGGCATCATCTTTGCTTCCGCCTTTAAACGCATCCAGAATCCTGTTTACGACGTGAACACTGTCCGGAGGATGACAGAGCGTTGGACATTTCGGCCGATGATGGCGCAAAAACAAAAAAAGGTGGGAGAGGAGTGGGAGAAATTCTAGAATTCAAAGATAAAGGGTTACAGAAATTGCCTGTAACCCATTGAAATTATTTGGCTGGGAGACCAGGATTCGAACCTGGATTAACGGGGCCAGAACCCGTCGTCTTGCCGTTAGACGATCCCCCAGAAGCATGTTTACAGATCCAATATAAGAAAAGCGGCGCTTTAGTCAAGTCGATTTTGAACTTCCCGGTTTTCTGTCCAAACGGATAGAGTAAAAATAGACCTGGATGATCAGTCACTTTTTTCCATGATGAAATCTACAGCTTTCTTTAACCGTGATATCACCCGATCTTTTCCGAGAATTTCTATAATTTCAAATATCCCCGGACTGGCGGTTTTTCCGGTGAGGGCGATCCGTACCGGTTGAGCGATTTTTCCCAGCTTCAGCCCGGTCTGTTCCATCACGGCCAGAAATGCACCCTCAAGATCTTTTTCCTCAAAACGGTCCAGGGCCTGAAGTGTCTGAATCAATAATTGAATAGAGGGCAGCACGCCGGGTCTGAGAAATTTGTTTGCCGCTTTGTCATCGTATGAAATCTCATCCTTAAAATAAAACAGGGCGCTTTCAGCCATCGCTTTAAGGGTTTTGCTCCGGGCATTGAGGGTTTTAATAACGCTTTCGATAAATGGTGACGGTTGTATGTCGTATCCGTGGGCTTTTAGAAAAGGTGACAACCGGTTTACAAGACGGTTAGGCGGCACTGTTTTGATATGGGCCGCATTCAGTGCTAGGAGTTTTTCCTGATCAAAAACACCCGGAGATTGACCGATGTTGCTGAGGGTAAATTTTTCGATCAGTTCATCTCGGGTAAAAAATTCCTGATCACCATACGACCATCCGAGGCGGACCAGGTAGTTCAAAAACGCATCCGGAAGATAGCCCATTTCCCTGTATGCCAGCACGGACATTGCACCGTGCCGTTTACTCAAACGGGTCCGATCGCTTCCAAGGACCATGGGAACGTGGCCAAAGGCGGGGAGCGGGGAATTCAGGGCCCGGTAGAGCAAAATCTGTTTGGGCGTATTCATCACATGATCGTCGCCCCGGATGACCGTATTGATATTCATCGTTATATCGTCGACGACAACGACAAAATTGTAGGTGGGTGTGCCATCGCTCCGTGTAATGATAAAATCGTCCAGTTCGTTATTTTGAAAAACGATGTTTCCCTTAATCGTGTCTTGCAAAACCGTGGTCCCGGTTCTCGGTGATCTGAACCGGACAACCGCGTCTTCACCGCTCCCGAGCCCCTTCTCCCGGCATATACCGTCGTATCTGGGTTTGCCACCGGCTGCCATTGCTTTTTCTCTCATCTTTTTCAGCTTTTCAGGAGAGCAGGTGCAGTAGTAGGCATCACCGGAATCAAGAAGTTTTTCGACATATTTCCTGTAAATGTCAAACCGTTCGGATTGGAAAAAAGGCCCTTTATCCCAATCGATTTCAAGCCAATCAAGCGCTTCGAATATGGCATCGATCGACTCCTGGGTCGAACGCAGACGATCGGTGTCCTCGATCCTTAAAATAAATTTACCCTTCATGTGGCGTGCATGAAGCCAATTAAAGAGAGCGGTCCGTGCCCCACCCACATGAAGATATCCTGTGGGACTGGGCGGAAAACGGGTGATAATCAGGTTGTTTTCCACTTTACTTACTCCAGAGGAGTTGATATGAGTAATTAGAAAAACCATTCATTTTTTCAAAGCCGATTTCCGGGAGCGATATATATCGCTCGCACTCTTCCAAAACCATTTTGTGCAAGAAATGGTCGGGTTTAGAGTCTGCCGGTGAAATATATATTTTTTAATGATATCAATTAGATAGTTAATATTAATGGCACCTTATCGGTGCAATAAGACACCTCAATAGCACATCGATGTTCAGAGTACAAGGCGGTCAAAAAAATATAGATAAATATCTTGACAATTGATTTGATATAAATTACTAGATGCGAAATTTTATTAATAAGTAGTTAAAGAGAGATATATATAAGATATTCAGATAGTTAGGAGATTACTCATGGCTGTTCCAAAATGCAAAACATCTAAGTCAAGACGAAATAAGCGGCGAACCCATCAAAAACTGACAGCGCCGAATTTAACGACTTGTGCCAAGTGCGGAGAAGCGAAGCTTCCGCATCATGTCTGCCCGAACTGCGGTACATACCGGGGCAGAACATTTATGAAAACCGAGGAATAAACATACAGAAGGGGTAGACTGAGAAATGGCAGGATCGGGAGTTGAAACCGGTACCGCTTTAAAAGGATTGGACGCAGAGTCAAGACAGATGGTCATTGACACTGTTCGCCAGCTCAGGGAGCGGCTTTTGACAAAAGAGATAATTTCCGAATTTGATAAAAAAGAGATTTTTCCGGAAGAGACCATCCGAAAAATGCTAGGCCCGGAAATCGGGTTACAGCTTCTTTTTATCCCTGAAGCCTATGGGGGGATGGGCGGTGGTGCCCTCGACTGCTGCGCGGTGACCCGCGAAATGTCAAGGATATGTCTCGGCATTGCGACCGCCTTTTTTGCCATCCAGCTCGGTTCGGACCCTCTGGTGGTCGGCGGTACCGAAGAGCAGAAATCAAAATGGCTTGGTGCCATTGCCGAAGGCAAAGCCCTGGTGGCCTATGCGGTGACTGAACCGAATGCAGGCAGCAATGTTGCGGCGCTCACAACAAAGGCGGATTCGGTCCGAAACGAAGCCGGTGAAATCACCGGATATCAAATAAACGGGACCAAGCAGTTCATTTCCACCGGGGCATATGCCGATTTCATCACACTTTTGGCCAAGACCCCGGAAGGACCGACCTTTTTTGTTGTTGAAAAAGAGGCAAAGGGCTTTGATCACGGAAAAGATGAAGAAAAACACGGCATCCGCGCCTCCAGCACCTCTCCACTTTCATTTACAGATGTCTTTGTTCCGGCTCAAAATTTGATCGGCGGTATTCCCGGAAAGGGGCTGGCCCAATCAAACAAAGTTTTCGGTTATACCCGTCTGATGGTCGGTGCAATGGCACTGGGCGCCTCTGACGCTGCAATGGAAATCGTTATTTCCTATGCAAAGGAGAGAATTCAGTTCGGATCCCCCCTGTCGGAAAAACAGGGTTACACCCACAAATTGATCGTCCCGAATATGGTCAGGCTCGAGGCCGCAACCGCCTATATCGAAGAAATCGCAAAGCGGCTGGATGCGGGTGAACAAGACCTGCAGATCGAGGGTTCCATTGCAAAGCTGTTCGCCACCGAATCCGCTAACAAAACGGCCGACGACGCCATGCAGGCCTTAGGCGGCTATGGATACATCAACGAGTTTGAGGTTGAAAAGATTAAAAGAGATGTCAAAATCACCTGCATTTACGAAGGAACCAGCGAGATCCAACAGAACATCATCTCTACGTTTCGATGGAAGAAAACCCGTAAAACCAAGGGCGAGTATTACAACAGCATAGCTTTAGAAATGGAAACACTGAATCGAACGTTAAAAGATGCCGGCTGTCGCTTTTATCAATTGGCCGCAAATGCACTCAACGAGATCATTACGCTGGCCCATGAAAACAGATTGACTCGAAAACAGTATATCATGTTTGCACTGGCGGATATGATCACCCATCTGGAAATCGGTGTCAGCCTGGCGCGGAAGGCGTCGAAACTAACGGAAGCCCAGAGCGCTGAAGCGGAAAAGATCACCCTGATGTCAAAAATATTTTCAAATGAAGCGTCCCAGCTGATGATGCAGAATGTGCCTAAAATCCTGATGGGATCCGGCGTATTTGATGAAAAGAAAATTTCTGATTTTATCAAGGCAATCTCATATTATCAACTGCTGGGCAGCTTTCACCACCTGATCGGTGATATGGATCGTGTTGCGGATATTATATTTGAGAGGTAATCATATGTCGGATCGAGAAAAACGCACCGTGGTCGTTACAGGCGGTTCACGGGGGATTGGGCGGGCCATCTGCCTGTCTTTGGCCGGGCGGAATACGAAAGTTTATTTTAACTATTTTTCGCCCGCAGACCCGGCGGGTGAAAAAGCGGCTGCCGATGAGACCGAAAGCCTGATCGCCAATTTCGGCGGTATAGCCGTCGGTAGTTCCATGAATGTAATGGCGGAGGAAGAGGTCGCCCTTTTTTTCAAGAATATACTGGCGGAAACCGGAAGAATCGATGTTTTGGTAAACAACGCGGGGATTACCAGGGACAAGCTCCTGCTCCGTATGAAGGAGAATGAGTGGGATGATGTGATCAATATCAATTTAAAGGGTACATTTCACTGTACAAAGGCAGCTGCCAGGACCATGATGAATCAACGTCAGGGCCGGATCATCAATATCGCATCTCTTTCCGGAGTTACCGGCAATATTGGTCAGGCCAATTATGCCGCGTCAAAGGCCGGAATCATCGGATTAACAAAAACTGTGGCAAAAGAACTGGCCCAGCGGGGTATTACGGTCAACGCGGTTGCACCGGGTTTTATTGACACCGACATGACCGCAGTGCTCCCGGACAAGGTAAAAGAGGTCATGCTGAGCCAGATTCCGCTGGGGCGTCCTGGAAAACCGGAAGATGTGGCAGAGGCCGTTGCCTTTCTTGCTTCTGAAAAGTCATCATACATTACAGGACAGGTGATTCACGTCAATGGCGGTATGTATATTTAATAAGGAGGAAAACTGTATGTCACTTGAGGATAAAATCAAAAAAATCATTGCAGAAAAGTTAGGTACGGATCTTGAAGAAATTATACCCCAAGCATCGTTTGTCGATGACCTCGGTGCGGATTCACTCGATCTTGTTGAGCTGATCATGTCGATGGAAGAAGAATTTGACATCGAAATTTCCGACGATGATGCTGAAAAACTCTTAACTGTCAAAGACGCCTTGGAGTATGTCGTTAATCATTCATGATTGTTGTCTGCTAATCGACGGTCCGCGTCTTTTTTATATCTGAGGAGAAAATATTGCCTAGCAGACGGGTCGTAATCAGTGGTGTGGGTCTTATTACACCGCTTGGAATCGGCGTTGAGGAGACCTGGCGTGAGCTCTGTGCAGGAAAATCAGGAATTGGGGAGATCACCCGGTTCGATACCTCTGATTTTCAAACCAAGATTGCCGGAGAGGTCAAAGATTTTCGTCCCGAAGATTTTCTGACTCAAAAAGATGCCAGACGGACAACGACCTTTATCGCCTATGCTGTTGCTGCCACCCGGATGGCCCTGGAAGATTCCGGCCTGGTGATCGATCAATCCAATGCCGATCGGGTCGGTGTTTTCATAGGATGCGGGTTGGGGGGGCTGGCTTCACTGGAGGAAACAAACAGAATCATCGAAACAAGGGGCCCGAGTCGCGTAAGCCCGTTTTTTATCCCCATGATGATCGGGAACATGGCCGCAGGGATGATTTCAATGCAGTTTGGCGCCAAGGGTCCTAACGCCTGCATGGCAACAGCCTGTGCAGCCGGTTCACACTCGATCGGCGATGCGTTCAAGCTTATCCAACAGGGCAGAGCGGATGGTATGATTTCAGGAGGAGTCGAGTCAGTCATCACGCCTTCGTGCATCGCAGGGTTCAACGCCATGAAAGCCCTGTCCACACGAAATGACGCGCCTCAAAAAGCATCCCGGCCTTTTGATCGGGACCGCGATGGTTTTGTTGTGGGTGAGGGATGCGGTATCGTTATCCTCGAAACCCTTGAGGCGGCGAGGGAGCGAGGGGCTCACATTTATGCTGAAATATGCGGATACGGAATGTCTGGAGACGGATATCACATGACCGCCCCTTCACCGGATGGAGAGGGTGCGGCAAGATGCATGCTGGCGGCGATAAATGATGCCGGAATCTCCTACAAACAGATCGACTACATCAACGCCCACGGTACCTCCACCCAATTGAACGACCTGTATGAAACCCGGGCGGTGAAAACCATATTCAAGGATCAGGCACATTTAATGCCGATCAGTTCAACCAAATCGATGACTGGTCATCTCCTCGGCGGTGCCGGCGGAATTGAAACCGTTATTACCGCTTTGACCATCGATGAGGGAGTCATTCCGCCGACTATCAATCTTGATAATCCGGGTGAAGAATGCGATCTCGATTATGTCCCACACGTTTCCCGCAAGAAAGATGTCGAATTTGCCATGACCAATTCCTTTGGTTTCGGCGGTACCAATGGGAGCCTGGTTCTTAAAAAATACCGGGTTTAACCGGCCCGGATGCATTTTTACTCTCTGACAAGAAATTTTCTTTTCGAATCATTTCCTTTAAAAACCGTACTGAAACGCAACAACGAGCGGATTGACCGCGACCGGCTGAAAAGTGGTTTTAGCAGAACAAACAAAAGACTTAATCAAAACAGACCTTAAAAACCATTAGGGATTAAATAGAGCTGTTTTGTTTATTAAATGATACGTTTTCTCTTGCGAAAATTAAAATACGGTTATATTTTAAGGAGTTATGCGAATATCTTTATTTTATAACCGTTCAGATCAACGGGAATGACAAAATGGACGAACATATAAAATCGGTTTTGATCGGGTGTGACCATGCCGCCTACGATTTAAAAGAAAAGCTCAAAATATATCTTACTGAGAAGAGCATCGATATCGAGGATATTGGAACTTTTGATATGGATTCGGTCGATTATCCTGATTTCGCAGCCCGGGTCGCATCGTCAGTCTCAAAAGGAGAATATGATCGTGGCATCCTCATCTGCGCAACCGGAATCGGCATGTCCATCGTTGCCAATCGATTTATCGGCGTCAGGGCAGCGCTTTGCAATGATCTTTTTTCAGCAACCCTGAGCAGACAGCACAACGATGCCAATATTCTGGTTATGGGAAGTCGAATCATCGGCGAGGGACTTGCCAGGGCAATCGTTAATACCTGGTTTGAAACGCCTTTTGACGAGGGACGTCACCGGCTCAGAATAGAAAAAATCGACTTGGTCACGAAAACACCTGTTGAGGACCGGTAGTCATGGGCCAGAATGAAGACCGAAAATATAGAGAGTTGATAAATGCCGGATGAAGAAAACCGACCGTCATGGGAAGCCTATTTCATGGATATTGCTGCTCTGGTGGCCAAACGTTCCACCTGCCTGAGACGGACGGTTGGGGCGGCAGCGGTAAAAAATAAACAGATTCTCGCTACCGGGTACAATGGCGTACCAACCGGTATCCGGCATTGCATCGAGACCGGTTGTCTTCGTCAGCAGATGAATGTAACCTCAGGTGAGCGGCATGAACTCTGCCGCGGTATCCATGCCGAACAAAATGTCATCATCCAGGCTGCATTTCACGGCGTTTCCATAAAGGGTGCCAGTCTCTTCTGTACAAATCTGCCATGTTCCATATGTGCCAAAATGATCATCAATGCCGGCATTAAAAAAATCTATTTCAAGGACGGGTATGCCGATCTGATGTCGACCGAAATGTTGAGTGACGCAGGTATTGAAGTCATTCGATTTAATCGCAACCATCGGGGGAGAGATTGATGAAGTGTCCATTTTGCGGAAAACTTGACAACAAGGTCATCGATTCCAGGCTGGCCAAGGATGGAGATGCAATCAGGAGACGTAGGGAATGTATCATTTGCGGGAGACGATTTACCACCTACGAGAATTTCGAAGAAATTCCGATTATGATCATCAAGAAAGATGGCCGCCGTGAAGTCTTTTCCCGTGAAAAAGTTTACACCGGTATGAAAAAAGCCTGTGAAAAGCGGGACATCAGTATCAATGTCATCGAAGAATTTGTCGATGAGCTTGAACGGGATCTTAAGGAAACAGGAGAAAAAGAAATCTCATCACGGATCATCGGCGAAAAGATGATGATAAAACTCCAAGAACTGGATGATGTCGCTTACGTTCGATTTGCGTCGGTATACCGGGAGTTCAAGGATGTAAACGATTTTGTCGCTGAACTTAAAAGCCTTTTGAGCGAGCGGTAGGAGAGTGAACCTAAATTGGCGGGCAGGTCGGCAATGGATGATAAACATTTTATGGAAATCGCACTTACGCTCGCAAAAAAAGGGGAAGGATATACATCGCCCAACCCGATGGTTGGTGCTGTTGTTGTGAAGAGCCAAACGGTTGTCGGAAAAGGTTTTCACAAAGCAGCGGGAAAAGATCATGCAGAGGTTATGGCGATTAACGACGCCGGTTTTTCTGCAAACGGCGCCACTTTGTATGTGACGCTTGAGCCTTGTAATCACACCGGTCGGACAAGTCCCTGCACGGAAAAAGTTTTGGAGGCGGGGATCAGCCGCATGGTGGTGGCGATGAAAGACCCAAATCCGGATATTGTGGGTGGGGGGATCACTTATTTAAAGAAAAAGGGCATCTCCGTATTATCGGGCGTGTGTGAAAACGAGGCTGCAAGACTAAATGAAGCCTTTATCAAATATGTTAACACCAAACGTCCGTTTGTAACCATAAAGTGTGCCTCAACACTGGATGGCCGCATCGCAACCCGAACCGGTGATGCCAGATGGGTTTCAGGTAATGCATCGAGAAAATTTGTCCACGGGTTGCGCCATCAGGTCGATGGTATTATGGTGGGTGTTGAAACAATAAAAAGAGATAATCCCCATCTGACAACCCGACTCGATGGAACAAAGGGTCTCGATTCGACCAGGATCATTCTGGATACGCATCTTTCAATCCCTGAAAATGCAAATGTGTTGTCACCCGGTTCGGCGTCCGATACCCTTGTTGTGACAGGAAAAACCGACTCTGATCCAACCACGGTGGGAAAAAAAGCCCAAATAGAAAAAAGGGGTTTCAGGGTGATCGAGTCACCGGTTAAAGGCGGCTGGATCGATCTGGATCGCCTGATGGATCGCTTAGGAGCTATGGGGCTGACAAGCCTTCTTGTTGAAGGCGGGAGTCGTGTGATCGGATCAGCGCTTTCATCGGGCATCGGAGACAAAATACTGTTTTTTTTCGCCCCCAAAATTCTTGGCGGTGATGATGGTTTCCCCATTTGCAAGGGGACGGGGCCGGCAACGATGTCCGGGTGTATACCGGTAAAAAATATCAGCGTTTCTCGCTTTGAAAATGATGTCATGATAGAAGGATATATCGGGGCGGAGTAACCGATAAAAAAAGTTTACCCTCATGGGATCATTTTGCGGATGTTTTTAAAGGTGCTGTTTGAGAAAGAATGTACAATTTGATTAGGAAGTCATAAATGTTTACGGGCATTATTGAAGGACTAGGTACCATCACCACCATAAAATCTATGGGCCTGGCCAAAAGATTTATCATAGACGCCGATTTCAACCTTGAGAAAACCCGAGTTGGAGACAGCATAGCTGTAAACGGGGCTTGTCTAACCGTTGTGGGGATTTCAGGAAAGCGTTTTGAAGTCGATCTATCCCCGGAAACCCTCTCAAAGACAACCTTTGGCCGGGTAAAGACCGGAGAACGGATCAATATTGAACGAGCGCTCAAACTCTCTAACAGAGTTGATGGACATCTGGTTTCAGGACATATCGACGGCAGGGGCATTATCAAACAGCGAGAAGTCCTGGGGAATTCAATCCGAATCACCGTCGCAGTTCCCGAAGCTCTTTTAAGGTATATGATACCCAAAGGATCGGTTGCCGTCGATGGTATCAGTTTGACTATCAATAGGTGCGGGGAGAACAGCTTTGATGTTAGTATTATTCCACATACGGCGAAATTAACGACGATCGGCTTTAAAAAAAATGGCGATTCGATCAATATCGAAACAGACATGGTCGGAAAATATATTGAACGGTTTATGATGGAAAAAACCGACCGAACCGCACAACAGAAAACCGGGAAATCGTCCATCGGTTTAAATTTTTTGGAAAAGACCGGTTTTCTCTAATTTGAACCGATTGATGCATACATTGCCCATTTTATTAATTACAAATCAAGGAGAGATTTACATACCATGCCACTGATAACGATTGAAGAGGCGATTAACGACATACGAGAAGGCCGCATGGTCATCCTGGTTGATGATGAAGACCGGGAAAACGAGGGTGATCTCACAATGGCCGCTGAAAAGGTGACTCCGGCCGATATTAATTTTATGGCAAAATATGGGCGGGGACTTATTTGCCTCTCGATGACAGGGAAAAAGATCGATACGCTTGATCTTCCGCTGATGGTGAACAACAACACCTCCCGGTTCCAAACCGGTTTTACCATATCCATAGAGGCAAGATGCGGCGTGACCACCGGAATTTCTGCTGCCGACCGCGCCACCACCATACTTGCAGCGGTGGCGGATGATGCCAAACCGAGTGACCTGGTCAGACCTGGACATATCTTCCCCCTGCGGGCCAAAGATGGTGGTGTCACGGTGCGGGCGGGTCAGACTGAAGGCTCGGTTGATCTGGCCCGGCTTGCCGGTTTAAAACCTGCGGGGGTAATTTGTGAAATCATGGATGAAGACGGTACCATGGCTAGAATGCCGACACTGGAAAAATTCGGCAAAAAACATGATATCGGCATCTGCACCATTGCGGATTTTATTGAATATCGGATGCGAACCGAATCGTTTGTGCACCGGGTTGTTGAAACAGTGATTCCCACCGCCCATGTCGGTGAGTGTAAATCAATAGTATTTGTGAGTGATGTGGATGACCTGCTTCATATCGCCATGGTCAAGGGTGATATCGATTCGGAGAAGCCTATTCTCGTTAGGGTTCATTCAGAATGTCTGACCGGAGATATTTTTGGCTCACTCCGTTGTGACTGTGGTAATCAGTTGCACAAGGCAATGGAAATGATGAAAAATGAAGGATCTGGAGTTCTTTTGTACATCCGGCAGGAAGGAAGAGGAATTGGGCTGGTAAATAAGCTGAGAGCTTATGAGTTGCAAGATAAGGGGCTTGATACGGTTGAGGCAAATGAAAAACTTGGCTTTGAACCCGACTTGAGAAATTATGGTATTGGTGCTCAAATCCTGGTGGATCTCGGGGTAAGAAAAATGAGGCTTCTGACCAATAATCCCAAAAAAATAGTCGGGCTTGAAGGATATGGGCTCAGTGTGGTTGAGCAGGTGCCGATTGAGATAGAGCCAAATGAATACAACCGGTGTTATCTAAAATGCAAAGAACTCAAAATGGGGCATCTGCTGAATGTTGATGCCGCTCCTTAAGTTTTGGGGTTTGTCGGCCTTTTGTTGGTGACTTCATTTTTTAAGAATTGATTAAAATATTTCATTATCATGGATGTTTCGATTGAAATGAGGAGGGGGATAGATGCCAAAAATTCTTGAGGCCAAACTAAACGCCGAAGGCAAAAAATTTGCATTGGTGGTCAGCCGGTTCAACGATTTTATTACCGACAAGCTGGTTTTAGGAGCCGTTGATGCCCTGGTACGCTGTGGTGCAAAGGATGAAGAGATTGATCTCGTTAAGGTTCCGGGTTCATTTGAAATTCCATTGGTTGCCAAAAAGATGGCGGAAATGGGCGTATATCATGCGGTTGTTTGCCTGGGGGCCGTGATCAGAGGTGACACACCCCATTTTGATTTCGTGTGTGCCGAAGTTTCCAAGGGGATCGCCCTGGCGAGCATGGAAACAAAAGTGCCGGTTCTCTTTGGAATTATTACCGCAGATACACTTGAGCAGGCCATCGAACGTGCGGGAGCCAAAGCCGGGAATAAGGGTTTCCACGCGGCAATGGCCGCCGTGGAAATGGCCAACTTGATCGAAGTTGTTCATCAGGTATGATGATGGGCGGGCGTCGCGCATCACGGGTATGTGCTATGCAGGCGCTTTTTTATATGGACATGAACCAGAACATTTCCAGCGAAATGTTTGAGCGTTATTGTAACAGTTTCGACTCGCCACAAGAGATACTTCCTTTTTCTGAAAAGCTGGTAAAGGGCGTTATCGCCGCCAAACCTGAAATCGATGCGATTATCGGACGCTTTTCCAGCAACTGGAAAATGAGTCGCATGTCCGGTGTTGACCGAAACATCATGCGAATTGCAGTATATGAACTTTTGTTCTGTGATGATATCCCACCAAAAGTAACGATCAACGAGGCGATTGATGTTGGGAAAAAATTTGGTACCAAAGAATCAGGTGCGTTTATCAACGGCATCTTAGACAATGTCCGAATCTCTCTGGGAAAGGAAGATATTTGTTCCAAAACTTAAATTGACGGCCAATGAGACCCTGGAGCTTATTTTGAGGAATTAAAAAGCCGTCAATGTTGAACATCAACTATTCGACAGGAGGCCGAATTGATTATTAAATCATTAACGGTTGGCCCTATAATGGCCAACTCTTTTATTTTGGGCTGTGAGCAAACAACAGAAGCGGCTGTCATCGATCCGGGTGATGAAACCGATCGGATTCTATTTTCACTGGCGGAGTCAAAGCTGAGAGTGAGGTATATCATCAACACCCACGGCCATTTCGACCATGTGGGAGGAAATAAAAAACTAAAAGATGCGACCCATGCGGAGCTTATGATCCACGCTCTCGATACCCCGATGCTGAAACACCTTTCAGCGACTGCCGCAAACTGGGGGTTTTCAGCAGATGACTCATCACCGCCCGATCAAGAACTGAAAGATAACGACACGATCACCTTCGGCACCATCACACTGAAGGTGATTCACACGCCGGGCCACTCACCGGGAGGAATTTCACTTTATACCGATGGTTGTGTCTTCGTGGGGGATTCTCTTTTTCAAGGCTCGATCGGACGCAGCGACTTTCCGGGTGGAGATCACGAAACGTTGATATCCAGTATCAGGAACAAGCTATTTGTGCTTGGGGATGACGTCCGGGTCTTTCCGGGACATGGCCCGGAAACCACCATCGGCCAGGAAAAAAAATATAATCCCTTTGTGGGACTGGGATAATAAAAGAGAGACAGATTCCCCTCCCTTATGCCATGAAGCATCAGAATGCTTTAAAACGCGCCCAGCTGGCACGATTTGATTTTTAACCCCATCTCCTCGCCGGCCCGACTGACTGTCAACCGCTGAACATTTAACCGCGACGCAATTGACCAGGCATTTTCACACGGAAGCTTGCCGTCGACCAATGCGTTTTCGATTGCATGTGTTAGGTCTTGTGTGGTGTTGTTTTGTGATTTTAAAATCTTTTTTCCTGCCTTATAACCGAACAAGCCCAACTGGCATTTGATAATTTTAACCCCAAGCAGATCAGCGGATATCCCGACTTCACCGGATGAAACCCGAAGCTTTTCTGCGATTTCAAATGCATCAGCACAGGACAGTTCCTTTTCTTTAATGCGTTTTGCTATTTCGTTTTCGATTGCGCGGTCTAATTTTATTCTAGGCCCGTGTTTCGTTGCAAAATTTTTCTTTTTACGCAAACCCATTCAATATCTCCTTTCCAGTTGAATCGATTTGGATGACTCGATACATCGCCATCCAAATCGCTTTACCTGCTTATCACACAGCCTCATTTTATGCAACAGATATGGACGACTTATGTTTTAATTTGTTTTCCACCATAAATTGCATTATATAAATGATGTTAAAAGGAATTTTTAGGGATTTGAAAAAAAGAAGGTTTTATACGCTTTATGTCTTTAGTGATTAAACGAAGACCGACCCGCCAGATAAGGGTTGGAAACGTAAAAATCGGCAGTGACGCTCCTATCGTTGTTCAATCGATGACAAATACACGGACACAGGATGTTCCGGCCACTACGGCGCAAATTCATCGAATGGAAAACAGCGGTTGTGAAATTGTCAGGGTGGCGGTGCCGGACATGGAGGCCGCTGCTGCCATATTTTCGATTAAAAAGAAGATTTCGATTCCGCTGATCGCAGATATTCACTTTGATTATCGTCTGGCAATTGCCGCAGCTGAAGCCGGTGCAGACGGATTGCGGCTCAATCCGGGGAATATCGGTGGCATTAAAAAAGTAAAAGCCGTGGTTGATTGTGCTATGAGGTACAATATTCCGATCCGGATTGGTATCAATTCGGGGTCACTTGAAAAAGATATCCTTAATAAATATAAGGGTGTTACGGCGGAAGCCATGGTCGAAAGTGCGGTCAGGCACATTGAACTGCTTGCCGCCTTCGATTTTCACGATATAAAAATTTCGATAAAAGCCTCTGATGTTCATCGAACCCTCGAAGCTTACCGGCTTCTATCGTCAAAAACCGATTTTCCCCTCCACCTCGGTGTGACGGAGGCAGGCACACTTTATTCCGGAATCGTAAAATCTTCTCTTGGTATCGGCATTCTCATATCAGAAGGGATTGGGGATACGATTCGGGTTTCATTAACCCGGGATCCGGTTGAAGAGGTAAGGGTGGGGTTTGAGATTTTAAAAGCGCTTGAGATCCGAAGGCATGGACCTGAGATTATTTCGTGCCCCACATGTGGTCGGTGCAACATCGATCTTTTTAGCATTGTGGAAAGTGTAGAAAAGGCGATGTTGAAAAAGTCGCTTCCGATTAAACTGGCGATAATGGGGTGCATGGTTAATGGGCCGGGAGAGGCTAAAGAAGCAGATATCGGTATTGCTGGGGCAGATGGAATGGGGATTCTTTTTAGAAAAGGAAAGGTCACAAGGAAGTTCTCCCAGGAAAAACTTGTTGAAGTTCTTCTCAAAGAGGTCGAGAAATACGAGACAATCGATTATCCTCAATTGCAAAATAATAACAAAGAATGAAGTATCCAGCCCTTATGAACCTGCGGCTATGAAAGGATTCAAATGAAAATAAAGGCAAAAACCGCCATTTCACCCACTCGAACCGAAGATTACTCCGAGTGGTATCAGCAGGTTGTCAATGCTTCCGATCTAGCGGAAAGGTCACCCGTCCGGGGTTGCATGGTGATTAAACCCTGGGGTTATGCGCTTTGGGAAAATATCGTACGTGAGCTCGATGACATGTTCAAAGAAACCGGAGTCAAAAACGCCTATTTTCCGCTTTTTATCCCGCTGTCGTTCTTTGAAAAAGAGGCAGAGCATGTCGAAGGCTTTGCAAAGGAATGTGCAGTGGTCACGCACCACAGGCTTGAAAAAATGCCCGGAAAAGGTCTTGTGCCTGCCGGACCGCTCCAGGAGCCGCTGGTTGTGCGGCCAACCTCTGAAACAATTATCGGGGATTCATTTTCCAAATGGATCGATAGCTACCGGGACCTTCCGCTGCTGATCAACCAGTGGGGAAATGTGGTCAGATGGGAGATGCGAACCCGTATATTTTTGAGAACCAGCGAATTTTTATGGCAGGAAGGGCACACCGCCCACGCCACGGCGGATGAAGCGATAGAGCGGACCCGGCTGATGCTTGATGTTTACGCTGGGTTGGTTGAAAAATCTCTGGCAATTCCGGTGATCAGGGGAAGCAAAACTGCCTCGGAAAGATTTCCAGGCGCCGTGGACACCCTGTGCATCGAAGCGATGATGCAGGATAAAAGGGCGCTCCAAGCCGGCACCTCGCATTTTTTAGGGCAAAATTTTTCAAAGGCCTCCAATATCGTATTCCAAGCTGCAGATGAAAAAGAGGAATATGCCTGGACCACCTCATGGGGGACTTCCACACGATTGATTGGCGCGCTTATCATGACACACGGTGACGATGATGGTATTATTATTCCGCCGAAGGTTGCCCCCTCGCAAGTGGTTCTCCTGCCGATTTTTAGAAAACCAAAAGACCGGGCAAAGGTGATGGAATTTACAGAAGGCCTGTCCAGGGAACTAAAAAGTCTGCGGTATGGTTCAGGCAAGCTGAAAGTAGAAATTGATGACCGGGATACCGGTGGTGCCAGGGGATGGGACTGGGTTAAAAAGGGTATCCCGCTGCGTGTCGAAATCGGCCCGCGAGACATTGCGGACAACGCGGTCTATGTCGGACGTAGAGACAGGGGACACAAAGAGAGAGAGTCGATCAAACGCGATCGTTTTGTCAGAGAGATTACCCGCATGCTAGATGAAATACAAAAAACGCTTTTTGAACGGGCTGCTTCGTTCAAAAACAACAACACCGTTGCTATTGATGATCGGAATGCTTTTTATCAATTCTTCACTCCAAATAATCAGGAAAAACCTGAAATTCACGGGGGGTTTGTATTGTCTCAGTGGTGCGGTTCAGCGGCATGTGAGTTGAAAACAAAAAACGATCTGGGCGTTACCATAAGATGTGTTCCCTTTGACAAAAAGACAGAAAGGGGCAAGTGTGTCTGCTGCGGCGAGACAGGAAATGGACGTGTCGTATTTGCCAAGGCGTATTGATTCGCTTTCTGCATAACACATCCCCATGATATATGTATGCCGGCTGAAATCTGCCGGTTCGGTTTAGAAATCTATCGCCATTACCTCACAATGGGCGTGTCGATGATCCGTATTAATGAAATTGTTGATAAAATTGCAAAAAACAATCCAGATGCTGATCTGGATCTCATAGAGCGCGCGTATATATATTCCGCACGGGTTCACGAAGGACAAAATCGGCTATCCGGTGAACCATATCTTTCCCATCCCCTCGAGGTGGCTGATATTCTTGCGGATATGAAACTTGATTCGGTCAGCATTGCGGCGGGCCTCCTCCACGATGTTATCGAAGATACCCACGCCACACCGGAAGACATAAAAAATGTATTTGGTGAAGAAGTTTTTCATATCGTTTTCGGCGTCACCAAGCTGGGTGCTCTCCCGCTTGACAGCTCACAGGCCCGCCAGGCTGAAAGCATTAGAAAGATGATCCTCGCCATGGCCGATGATATCCGGGTTATCCTGATCAAGCTGGCAGACCGCCTTCACAATATGAGGACCATTCAATTTCACAAAGAGAGCAAAAGAAAAGAAATCGCACAGGAAACTCTTGACATCTATTCACCGATTGCTGCGCGGTTGGGTATTTATCGGATGAAAAAGGAACTTGAAGATATCTCTTTTATGAATCTCAATTATTCCGAATATTCAAAGATAAAAAGTCGAATCACGCAGGGGAGAAAGGAAAGTGAAAAATATATTGAAACCGTCAAAAGTTTTATCCAAAAAAAGATGATGGAAGCGAACTTGAAATGCGAGGTTTTGGGCAGGTTCAAACATTTTTTCAGCATATATCAAAAGATGATAAACCAGCAACTTGAATTTAAGGACATATACGACATTATTGCATTTCGGATCATCCTTGATGCAATACCCCAATGCTATGAAGCACTGGGGCTTTTGCATTCCATGTGGAAGCCGATTCCAAAAAAGTTCAAGGATTATATCGCCGTACCCAAACCAAACATGTACCAGGCCCTCCATACGACGGTAATAGGCCCCTTCGGCGAACGGGTGGAAATTCAGATCCGGACGTGGGAACTGGATCGGATTGCCAAGTCCGGTATTGCCGCACATTGGAGCTACAAGGAAGGAAAGTATATCGATGAGAAGGCGAGTAAAGCATTTTCGTGGATTCAGGATCTGGTTGAAGATCAGGAAAATTTTGGAGACCCGAACGAATTTTTAGAAAATGTTCGCATTGACCTGTTCCCGGATGAAGTTTATCTGTTTACCCCCCAAGGGGCAATCAAAACACTGCCCCGGGGTGCAACCCCGGTCGACTTTGCCTATCTCATCCACTCCGAAGTGGGAAACCAATGTACAGGCGCAAAAGTTAACGGACGGATGGTTCCCCTTAAGACTGAATTGGAAACCGGAAATACAATCGAAATAATCACCTCTAAAGGTCACCATCCGAGCAAGGACTGGCTTAATTTTGTAAAAACGGTCAAGGCTCGCTCCAGAATTAGGCATTGGATAAAGGTTCAGGAAAAAGAGCGGAGCTTAACCCTCGGTCGAGAAATGTGCGAAAAGGCATTTCGTAAATACCGACTCAATTTTAACGAAACTGTGAAATCTGATAAGATGGAGAGGGTCATAGCTGATTTTGGATTCAAGTCACTCGACGATCTGATCGCAAGTGTGGGGTATGGCAAAATTACGCCCTTACAGATCGTGAGGAAGTTTAGCCCTAAAACGGAAACAGAAGAAGAACAAAAATCGATCCTGACCAAAGTCATTGGCCGGGTACGGAAGAAAAAACCGAGAAAAGGCGTGGTGGTTAAGGGCGTTGATGACATTCTCATCAAGTTTGGCAGGTGCTGTGAACCGGTTCCCGGAGACGCGATAACCGGTTACATCACCAGAGGTTATGGTGTAACCGTTCATCGGACCAGTTGCGTCAATGCTCTGAAAATGAGTCCGGAAAGACAGATCGATGTGGAGTGGAATATCGACTCGGGAGAAACCTATCCGGTCAAGATTCGTGTTCGTTCTTATGATAGAGTGGGTTTGCTGGCCGATGTCTCCTCTAATATCAGCAAAAACGCTGCCAATATTCTCAATGCCAAATCAGAGGCGAATGAAGACAAAACAGTTACCAGTTTATTTACCATCGCGGTCGAGGATACCGACCACTTAAACAGGGTTCTATCGGCAATCAAAAAGGTGAAAAACGTTCAGGAGGTCAAACGAATTGATCATTAAGCAACCTTAACAACCCGCCCTGATTTTATACAGTTGGTGCAAACAACCATTCTTTTAACCCTTCCGTTATGCAAAGTCCGTACCCTTTGAAGGTTCGGATTAAACCGCCGCTTGGTCTGGTTGTGGGCGTGACTCACATGGTTTCCCACCTGTGGTTTTTTTCCGCATATATCACACATTCTCGACATGATTTATTCTCCTTGCAAAATACCTTTTTTATCAGACAGCATGCTGTCTTTTATGCTCCATAGACAAACACTCCATCGGATTGGGTGTGCAAATGTCGAACAACTATTCTCTTTTTTTCAGCAAGGCATCACACCGTGCAATATACGCCAATGCTTTTTGGTGGGTGCCGACATCAGGGTAGTTGGAAATCAGTTTCTTGAAACGCTTTAAGGCTGCTTTGTAGTGCTTGCCTTTAAAATAAAACAGACCGACGTAAATTTCGTGTTCGGCAATGCTTTTCAAGCTTTTTTTGATCAACCTGGCCGATTTTTTAGCATAGGGGTTTGTTGGAAACTGTTTAACCAAACGGTTGAATGTATCAAGCGCCTTTCGGGCAGGGGCCTGATCCCTGTCCCACGTATCGATTTGTTCAAAATGACAGAGTCCAATTTGATGAATAACATAGGGTACCGCTTCATTTCGGGGATGCAGATTTTCAAATTCTTCATACGCGAAGATCGCCTCTTCATACTCCTTTAACTTATAGTGGGCGTCCCCGATTTTCAATTCCGCTAGAATAGCATATTTACTAAAGGGGTACCAGTTCTTCAGTGTCTCAAACGATTCGATACTGTCTCGATAATTTTCGCTTTTAAATTGATCCATTCCATCGCTCGCCAGTTCGGGTGCGGGTTTTTCCTCTTTTGATCTAAACAGGGCACAGCCCGAGAAAAAGAGAAGCGCAATGATACATAAAATGAACAGTCGTTTCATTGTAGATGGCTTTCGATATAATGTTGTGCTGAAAATGCTGCGATGGCAGCGTCGCCGACCGCCGTAACAACTTGCCGTAAAGGGGTATTTCTTACATCACCTGCTGCAAATACGCCCGGAACCGAAGTCTTCATATTGGTATCGACTATCACAAAACCGGAACTATCCAGTTTAACCTTATTCTCCAAAAATTCCGTTTTCGGATGAATTCCCACCCATATAAAGCATCCATCAACGGCAAGTTCCCTGTTTTTATTGGTTTTGACATTTTTTACCGTTATTTTTTCAACACCGGTCGAGCCGCTTATTTGGATGACCACAGAGTCCCAAATAAACTCTATTTTATCATTTGCAAACGCACGTTCCTGCAAAATAGCTTCTGCCCTCAGCTGATCCCGTCGATGGATTTGATAGACCTTCTTTGCGAATTTAGTCAGAAATACGCTTTCTTTGACCGCCGTATCACCACCCCCCACCGCAGCCACAACCTGTTCCTTGTAAAAAGGACCATCGCAGGTACCGCAAAAAGAGACGCCCCTGCCTAAAAACTTCTCTTCTCCCGGCACTCCCAACCTTTTTGGGACAGCGCCGGTGGCAATGATGATCGTATGGGTTGAAATGGAACGATCGCTGAGTTGAATTTTTTTTATCCGGTTAGAGAAATCAACGAAACGAACTTCGTCGGTTATAATCTTGAGATCTACCTTTCTAACCTGTTCGGTCAATTTCTGTACCAGGTCAAAACCGCTGAGTCCTTCGGGGAAGCCCGGATAGTTTTCAATCCAGTCTGTAATCAGGACCTGCCCGCCAGGTGCTGCCTTCTCCAATAGGACGACCTTTAACCTGGCACGCGCAGCATAAAGACCGGCGGCCAGCCCGGCCGGGCCACCGCCGATAATAACAAGATCGAAATCAACGTTTTTCATCA
>CEPS01098055.1_pt1 | contig 24332 bp, 17 predicted proteins | sample 530401 | NCBI WGS metagenome assembly CEPS01 (sample SAMEA2620035, study PRJEB7988) | marine metagenome | biome: marine biome (ENVO:00000447); feature: mesopelagic zone (ENVO:00000213) & marine oxygen minimum zone (ENVO:01000065); material: "saline water (ENVO:00002010), including plankton... | reverse complement strand
GCAAGCAATACACGTCTGTTGCGACGCATAGTCAATCCCCTCCAGATAGTTGTCACTATGGCGTGACGACGGTCACATCGCCACGAGACCGCAATCCTCGTCGTTCCCGTCGCACAAGGCAAATTTAGTATCAAGTGCCTGTTCAGGATGCCTACGTGACCAGTGGGATGACCGGGTCCGACCCGATGGTCAACCGAACCCCTGAGCCCACGGGAACGGCCTCTGGTGCGGGGATCAGGATCTCCATGTCCCCGACGGCAATGCGCAGGTGAAACCGGCCGCCACGGAATGAGGACCCGACAACCGTGGCCTCGATGCCATCCAGACCATGCGAGAGCACCAGTTTGCCGGGTCGCAGCAGCACCGTCCCGGGCCCGTCACCCAGCCGGCCAAGGGCACAGCCACCTGACCGGTCCAACTCAATCAGGTTCTCATGACCGAGACACCGGGCCACATAGGTGCTCACCGGGTCGCTCCAGACCTCGGCAACCGTCCCGATCCGTTGGATCCGGCCCTCGCCCATGACGGCGATACGGTCGGCCAGGGCGAAAGCCTCGTCGTGGTCGTGGGTCACGTAGATCGATGCCTGACCGAGGCCCCGTAGCAGCACGCCCAGATCAGCCACAAGCCTGTCGCGCAGCGCCCTGTCCAACGACCCGAGAGGTTCGTCCAACATCAGCAACCTGGGTCCGGGAGCCAGCGAGCGTGCCAGGGCCACCCGTTGAGCCTCGCCCCCCGACAGGGTGTCGACACGCCGCTCACCGAATCCGTCCAGTCCCACCAGATCCAGAACCTCGGCCACACGGGCCTCACGTCCCTCGACCGGCAGACCGGCCACCCGAAGGCCGAAGGCAACGTTCGATGCAACATCCATGTGGGGGAACAGGGCGTGATCCTGAAACACCAGGCCGAAATCGCGCTCGTGTGGTGGTGCTGATGTGAGGTCCTCCTCGGACCACGCCACGTGCCCTCCGGATGCCCGTTCAAGACCTACGATCGTCCGCAGGAGAGTGCTCTTGCCACATCCGCTGGGCCCCAGCAGCACCAGGACCTCGCCCTCGACCACCTCCAGGTCGAGGCCGTCCAACACGAACACCTCACCCAGGACGACCCTGAGTCCCTCCACCCTCAACATCTCACAGGTCAGCCCCCGCCGACCCACGCCTCGTCTCGATGGCCAGAACCGAGAACCCCGTGATCACCATCAACACCACGGCCAGAGCCATCGCCTGGCCCCGCAACTGCTGGCCCGGAGTACCCAACAGACGGAAGAGGGCGAGCGGCGCCGTCAATCGGTCCGGCTGGCGAGGCAGGAAGGAGGTGGCACCAAACTCGCCCAGCGATACGGCGAACGCGAAGCCGGCACCCACCACGAGAGCCCTCGCTGCAATCGGGAAGTCGATCCGCCGACGGACCACGCCCGGTGAGGCCCCCAGCACGGCTGCGGCCTCCCGCAGCCGCCAGTCGATGCTCCGAAGCGTCGGCACCAGTGTCCGCATCACGAAAGGCACACCAATCAGGGCGTGTGCCACTGGTACCAGCCATCGGGATGAGCGCAGGTCAAGAGGCGGCTGGTCCAGGGCGATGAGCATCCCGAACCCGATCGTTACCGCCGAGGCCCCCAGGGGCAGCATCAGGCCCAGGTCGAATACGCGCGAAAGGGCGCGCTGTCCATGCACCACCACGAGCGATGCGAGGCCGCCCACGGTGACAGCCATGGCGGTAGCCGCTAGTGCGAAGACGAAGGAGTTCACGAGGGCCTCCAGCGCCGTAAGTGGGAGCAGGTCGACCCTCACGGCCAGAGCCCTGTAGTTGTCGAGCGAGTAGCCGCCGCCGGAGAGAAATGAACGCTCGACCAGCACGGCAACCGGAAGCCCCATCACCAGGCCCAGGAGACCCAGGTTGGCAGCGAGCTCCCACCATCCGGCAACGGGCGCCCGGGCCACAACGGTCCTGAGACCTACTGCCCGACGACGCTGCAACCCGTTCCCGACTCCGACCACGGCCAACACCGCCACCAACTGGACGAGCGCCAATGCCGTCGCAGCGCCGAAGTCGCCGCGCCAGACGGAGTGGCGCCAGATCTCGGTCTCGATCGTGGCAATGCCCGGCCCCCCGAGTAGGAGCACCACCCCAAACGAGGTGAGACAGAAGAGGAACACGATCGAAGCGGCAGCTGCGACGGCAGGCCGGAGCCGGGGCAGGGTCACCATGACAAAGGTCTGGGCGGGTGAGGCGCCCAGCACCCGTGCCTGCTCCTCGGGACCGGGATCCAGCCCCTCCCAGTACGACCCGACGGTGCGGAGCACCACTGCCAGATTGAAGAATACATGGGCGATGAGAACCGCCCAGACGGTGTGGGTGAGGCGGAATGAACCGTCGGACATTCCCAACCTGTCGAAGACGGCGAGGAACGCCCCGCCAACCACGACCGTAGGCAGAACGAACGGCACGGTCGCGAGGGCCCGCAGGAGGCGCCGGCCAGCGAACCGGCGTCTCGCAACCAGGTGGGCTCCCGGGAGGGCCACGACAACGGTCAGGACCGTCGAGACGGCCGCCTGCCAGAGCGTGAACCACGCGACCCCTCTGAAGGTGGCGCTGCCAGGCAGGCCGACCAGATGCTCGAGGCCTCCGCCTGAGAGGCCGAACCCAAGTATCGAGACCACCGGGTAGATGAAGAAAAGCCCCAGGAAGGCGACCGGGATGCCCACGCAGAGGAAACGCGCCAGACGACCCGTCATCGCAGAACCAGGTCGGTCCACCGCTCGGTCCAGTCGTTCCGGTTGGCCTCGATCATGGCCGGATCCAGGACGTGGGGGTTGTCGGGCAGCTTCACGAAATCGACGAACTCGTCAGGCAGGGTCGCCGCCTCGAGTGCCGGGAAGACGAACATGTTGAGCGGGATGTCCTCCTGGAAGGTCGGCGAGAGCAGGAAGTCGACCAGTGCCTCGGAGGCTGCACGGTTCTCAGTTCCGGCCAGGATCCCAGCAAACTCGACCTGCCTGAAGCAGGTGTCGGTGAGCACCGCTGTCGGGGGTGAGTCAACCGGCGGGTCGGCGTAGATCACCTCGGCGGGAGGGCTGGAGGCGTAGGACACCACGATCGGTCGGTCCCCTCCGCCTGCGATGAACTCCCCGTAGTAGGCGTCCTCCCAGCCGGTGGTCACGGAGACGTCGTTGTGTCGAAGCGCTGACCAGTACTCTTCCCAGCCGTCGCCGTATTCGGCGATGGTCGCCAGCAGGAAGGCCATTCCCGGTGACGAGGTCTCGGGGTTCTGCACAGCGAGCATCCCCGAGTAGGCGGGATCAACAAGGTCAGCAAGGCCGGAGGGTTCCGGCAGGTCGTCATCGAAGGCATCAATCCAGTAGTTGACGCACACGTCGCCGAAGTCGATCGGCGTGACCCTGTGCCCGGGATCCAAGATGAGCGAGGCCGGAACACCCGTCAGGGCAGGTGACTCGTAGGGAGTGAACAGGTCGGCGTCGAGAGCCCGCTGGAGGAAGGTGTTGTCGACTCCGTAGAGCACGTCACCCAGCGGATCACCGGAGGTCAGGATCGCCGACGCGACGAGTTGCCCCGTGTCACCCAGCCTCTGGACCTCGACTTCGACGCCGCTCTCGGCGGTGAACTCCCTGAGCGTTCCCTCAGACACCCAGAAAGAGTCGTGGGTCACGAGCGTGACCGTCTGGCCGCTGATCGCCTGCACGCCGGTGGTGGCGCTGATCGGCACTGTGGAGGAACCGTTACCGGCACCGCATGCGCCGACGAATACGGCCGCCAACACGAAGAGCGCCGCAGGGGTTGTGGTCTGGTGCAGGAATCTCACCGGGTCTCCCTTCGCTGGCATTACCCAGAGCAGGTTCGGTACGGGTCGACAGCACCCCCGCCAGAAGCGGTCGCTGCCCTCTCAGCCCGGCACGAAGGCCCGAGCTCCCCGGCTGGTTGTCGCTGCCGAGACTACCCGCCGCTGCAACCGAGGTGCACGGGAATGACCTTCCTGATGTCTCTCGACGACGCACCCAGGCAGATCTCGTAGTCGCCGGGGTCCGCGTACCAGCCCGGTTCCGGACGGTGGCCTGGACCAGCCCTACCTCCGCCTGACGCCACGGGCAGGCGCTCCGAGCGGTCCGCCCATGTGGGGTCGCCCGGGTCGTAGTAGGCGAACGCACGGTGACCCAGACGGATCTCAGCCACCGATGTCTCTCCCGGCTGCAACTCAACCTTGGCGAAACCCCGCAGCTCGCGTGGTGGCCGGGCGAGAGCCGGGTCGGTCTCGGACACGTAGCACTGGACGACCTCGGTGGTGGTCCGGTCCCCACCGTTGGTCAACTCGACAGAGACAACGATCTCGGCACCACCGGCCAGTTCGGCGACAGTCGGCTCACCCGACACGGCCGCCTCGCCCCACCCGACGGTTCCGTAACCCAGACCGTGGCCGAACGGGAAACACGGTTCGACATCCCTTGCGTCGTACCAGCGGTAACCGACGAACACGCCCTCTCCGTAGCGGACCTCACCGTTCTCGCCGGGATAGTTGGTGAACGCCGGGGTGTCCTCGAGCCTGCGGGGCACGGTGGTCGGCAGGCGGCCCCCGGGTTCGGCCTCGCCGAACAGGACGTCGACTAGGGCATCGGCCATCTCCTGACCACCGAACCAGGCCTGGATGACGGCCGGTGCCCCGTCGGCCCAGTCCATTGTGACGACCGATCCTGCGTTGACGACAACGACGGTCCGCGGGTTGGCAGCCACGACACGACGGATCAGCTCGGGCTGGTCGCCGGGAAGGTCCATGGACCCACGGTCCCTCCCCTCTGTCTCCCAGTCGTCGTTCGTGCCGACGACGAGGAGCGCCACATCGCTGGCAGCGGCCAGGGCTTCGGCCCTTTCGATGAGGTCACCACCGTCGGGGGGACGAAGGCCCACCTGGGCACCCCTGAACATGAAGGCGCCCTCAGACGAGTACTCCACCACGACTGGAACCGGCACCCCGGCTTCCAGGTGGACCTCGGTTGCAATTTCCTCGCTGCCAAGGCCGAAGAACGCCTCTCCCTGACCGGGAGGATCGGTCATGCCATCGAGCACCTGCCTACCGTCGAGCAGAACCCTGGCCCGCCCGACCTGGGCCATTGCCAGGGTGTGCACTCCGGTGAACTCGGGTACGAGCGTGGCCGTGGCACGTGCCGTGAACAGGCCCGAATCAGACATTCCGGGAACGTCACCGACCCTCAGGATCCTGCCGTCAGAGCGGCGCTCCACCAGCAACGGGTCGCCTCTCCAGTCGGGTCCGTCGAAGTACTCAACGCTGAATCCACCATCCAGGAGCCTCGACGGGATCGGCCGAACGGTCCGCTCGGTGAGGGTTCCAGGTTCGTAGGCGACGTCGACGTCGTCGAGGCGGGCTTCGAGGGCATCAAGGGGTGATGTGTCGTGCTGGGGAACCAGTGCCGACGACCCCCCACCCATGATCATCGCCGAAGCAGCGTTGGGTCCGATCACGGCGAGGCTGCCCAGCGCACTGGTATCCAGCGGCAGGAGACCGTCGTTACAGAACAGCACCATCGCCTCGGTGGCCGCCCTCCTGGCCAGATCCCTGTGTGCGGGAACATCCAACTCGGCCTCGACCCGGTCAAGTGGATCATCGAGGGCGCCGGTTCGCTCCATCAGGGTCAGGAGGCGCAGAACAGAGTCGTCGAGCACCGCCTCGTCCACGTCGCCATCCTCGACTGCCGACGCGAGATCGGGGCCATAGAACCTTCCCCGACCCGGCATCTCCAGGTGTAGGCCGGCATTTGCCGAAGCCACCGTTGACCTGGTGCCGAACCAGTCGCTCACCACGACCCCGTCAAAGCCCCACTCATCTGCGAGGACGTCTGTGAGCATTTCGGCGTTCTCACATGCGTAGGAGCCGTTCACCCTGTTGTAGGCGGCCATGAGACCCCAGGCGCCGGCCTCTGTCACCGCCATCTCGAAGGGCCTCAGGTAGACCTCGCGCAGCGCCCGTTCGGGCACCACGGAATCGATGGTGTTTCGCTCGAACTCGGAATCGTTGGCCACGAAGTGCTTGATCGTCGTACCGACCCCACCCGCCTGAACGCCCGTGATGAAACCGACGGCGATGCTCCCGGTCAGGTGGGGATCCTCCGAGTAGCACTCGAAGTTCCGGCCGCCGAGAGGAGACCGGTGGATGTTCACCGTCGGGGCCAACAGCACGTGAAAACCCCTGGCACGGGTCTCCTCTGCAAGCGCCCGACCGAGGGCCTCAACCAGCGCCGGGTTCCATGTGGCACCGAGGGCCGACCCGCAGGGCAGGCACAGCGCAGGGGTGCCGGTTCCGAGAAGCCCGGTTCCCCGGGCTCCGTTGGGTCCGTCGGTGACCTTGAGGGCCGGTATGCCCAGCCTGTCGACCGGGTTGACGCTCCACATGTCGCGCCCGGTCATGAGAGCGGCCTTCTCGGCCGTGGTCATCTTCGAGAGAAGTTGTTCGATCCGCGCTGCGGCCCGGTCTGCCATGGCCGGCGCTCAGCGTTCCGGTGGCTCGGGAACCTTCACACCCGGTGGGACCCGGGAGTAGTGGTCGTGCTCGGCTGTGAACCGTCCCCTTCCACCGGTGATCGACCTCAGGTCGATGGCGTAGCGAAGGATCTCCGACGCAGGTACGGCTGCACTGATCACCTGTTCACCCCAGTCACTGGGAATCGACCCCTGCACGGTCGCCCTCCTCGAGGACAGGTCGCCCATCACGTCGCCCAGGCACTCGGCTGGGACGGTGACCTCAATGGATGAGATGGGTTCCAGGACAACCGGCGCCGCCAGTGCCAGTGCTTCCTGGAATGCCAGGCGACCGGCCATCTTGAAGCTCATCTCAGAGGAGTCGACAGCGTGGTGCCTACCGTCAAAAACCGTTGCCCGTACGTCGACGACCGGGTAGCCGGCCGTGCCTCCGTGGGCCATCGCCTCGCGTATCCCGGCCTCAACGGCGGGTATGTGCTGCCTGGGGATCACCCCGCCCTTCACCTCGTCGACAAACTCGAAGCCCGAACCCGGGAGGGTCGGTTCCAGGCGAATCGAGGCCACACCGAACTGACCGTGGCCACCGCTCTGCTTCTTGTACTTGCCCTCGGCCGAGGAGGAACTGGTGATTGTCTCCCTGAACGGCACCCGTACGTCATCGGTGTCGACCTTGACGCCGAACTTGCGGTCCAGCCGGGAGATGACGCTTCGCAGGTGCAGCTCACCAAGGCCTGACATCAGGGTCTGGTGGGTCTCGTCGTCGCGGTGCACGGTGAGCACCGGGTCCTCCTCGACGATCCGATGGAGGGCGTTGGCCAGCTTGTCCTCGTCGTTGCGGGTGCTTGCGGCCACGGCAACCGAGAGCACCGGGGTTGGAAAGCCGATCGGGGGGGCTGCTGCCCGCCCCGCGCCTGAGAGCGTGTCGCCGGTGAGGGTCCCTGAGAGCTTTGCAACCGCGCCGATGTCGCCGGCAGGCAACTGGTCCACGTCGACCGATTCACCACCCTGGAGGGACATGACCGACCGGAACCTCTCGTCGTCGCCGGTTCGACCGTTGGTGAGCTGCAGGTCGCGGCGCACCGTGCCGGCCAGGACCCTGAAATAGGACACGTAACCGAGGTACGGATCGACTGCGGTCTTGAACACCTGCAGGAGGACATCGGCGCCCGGGTCAGGGTCAAGGGGGGACTCCACACCTCCGACCGTCACGTCCACCGGCGGACGGTCGAGCGGTGAGGGTCCGACCTCGACTATGTAGTTGCACAGGCGGTCGACCGCAATCGGGATCGTGGCAGAACCACACACCACCGGGAACACGGTTCCCGCTGCCACACCGTGTCCCATGACCTGTTCAAGTTCCTCGAAGGCGGGAACGTCACCGTCGAGGTAACGCTCCAAAAGGGAATCGTCGGCAACAACGATGTTCTCGACCAGTTCGGCGTGGATGGCCGCCTCGCGTTCCTCCATCTCGTCGGGGATCTCACCCAACTCGGCGTGGCCGCTGTCGTATATCCAGGCCTTGTCCGTCAGCAGGTCTGCGATTCCGTGAAACCCCTCGGCCTCACCGATCGGGATCTCAAGAGGTGCGACGCCGGCGCCGAAGGCATCCCGCAGTTCCGCAAGTACCTTCTCGAAACTTGTGTGCTCCCTGTCCAGTTTGTTGACGAAAACCAGCCTGGGAAGGGACCGGGCGGCAGCCTCACGCCAGATGTCGATGGTTGCGTGGTCGAGGCCACTGGACGCGTCTACGACGAACACGGCCATGTCAGCTGCGGCAAGGGCTCCGACCGCCTCACCGGCGAAGTCGAATGCCCCGGGTGTGTCGAGCAGGTTCACCTTGTGGTCGTGCCACTCGAAGACGGCGAGCGCAGCGCTGATCGAGTGGCCCGATTCCTTTTCCTCGGGGTCGTGGTCACAGACCGTGGAACCGTCCTCGACCCGGCCGACCCTGGTCACGGCGCCTGCCCGAAAGAGCATCGCCTCAGCGAGCGAGGTCTTTCCAGACCCCGGTGGACCCACCAGGGCCACGTTTCGGATGCGGTCCGGCGAGAACGCCTTCACGGCAAACCCCCTTCGCCGACGGGAAGGTCCTGAACCCGGCCGCCAGCTTCGTCCGACTTGGTCGCCCGACCGTACTGTGCCCGCAACCTGTGCGCCATAGGTGGGAACACCTCGTGCTCCACGCGTAGTTGGGAGTGTCAGCCCGCTTGAATCGCCGCTCAGGGACGCGATGCCCACCAGGCGTCGAGGCGTGCTTCGAGTTCGGCAGTTTCGAGATGGCCTTCGCTCCGCTTCAACTCGAGAAGGAAGGCGAGGGCCTCTCCGACCAGCCGGCCGGGAGGGATCCCGAGGTGGGCCATCACGGCCGCACCGTCCATCTCGGGCCGCTCGGCGGCCAGCCGGTCAGCCTCGGCCAGCACCGAGATGCGCAACTCCAGGTCGTCCATCGCCGACTGCACTGCAGCGGCCTTCACCTGGCTTCGCGTCGTGCAGTCGCAGCGGATCATCTCGTTGAGCATCCCGAGAAGTGGTCCGGCGTCCCTTGCGTAGCGCCGCACTGCCGAGTCGGACCAACCGTCGGAGTAGCCCTTGAACCGGCCCGACAGTCGGACCAGCTCGCTCACGTCGTCGACCACCTGTTCCGGGTAGCCGAGGGCCTCGAGTCTCTTCCGGGCCATCCGTGCCCCGACCACCTCGTGGTGCCTGAAGGTGACCCCTCCGTGTTCGAAGGACCTTGTGCGTGGCTTGGCGATGTCATGGAACAGGGCGCCGAGGCGGATCGTGATCTCGGGCCTCGTCTTGTTGACCACGGCGATGGTGTGGGCGAGGACGTCCTTGTGGCGGTGGATGGGGTCCTGTTCCATGGCCAGCAGCGGCAACTCCGGAACCAGGATGTCCATCTCCCCCGAACCGATCGATGCCCACAGGCCGACGGCACAGTCGGGTTCGACGAGGATGGCGCTTAGGCGGTCAGCGCCCCCTGATCCATCTGCCATGACGGCAAGTGTAGGGACCGGCTCGGGACCCCGACTGGCAGCGTGGCCGACCTACCGGACAGACTCACGGCCACGACGAGGACCCGGACCAGGGTCGAAGTGGAGGGACCGCGATGAAGGTCGGCATAGCGTTCGCAAACGCAGGGCCGTTCGGTAGCGCCGAGGGAGCAGTTGCCCTGGGCACCAACGCAGAGGCGGCCGGGTTCGAGTCCGTCTGGACGGTGGAGCACGTCGTCTACCCGCATGACTACGAGTCGACCTACCCGTACGACCCGAGCGGCAAGATGGCAATGGGGCCCGACACGCCGCTGGTCGATCCCCTCATCTGGCTGACGTGGCTGGGGGCCAGCACCTCGACCATCCGCCTCGGCACCGGCATCCTGATCCTCCCGGAGCACGAACCCCTTGCGCTGGCCAAGCGGGTTGGAACACTCGACGAGTTGGCTGGAGGCCGTGTCGAGCTCGGCATCGGCGTCGGGTGGCTCCGCGAGGAGTTCGAGGCGATGGGCGTGCCGTGGGAACGTCGTGCCGCCCGAACCGATGAGTACGTTTCGGTTCTGCGGACCCTCTGGTCGGGAAACGGTGTCTCGTTCGACGGTGACTTCGTCTCGTTCAACGAGGTGTCATCCAACCCCAAACCCGCCAACGGAACGGTCCCGGTGGTGGTCGGCGGCCACAGCCATGCGGCGGCCCGGCGCGCCGGCCGCCTCGGTGACGGCTTCTTCCCTGCCGGCGGAGGCGACCTGGGTGAGCTGCTGGCGACGATGCGTCAGTCGGCCGAGGAACACGGACGCGATCCCGACCTGATCGAGGTGACAGGTAGCGGTGAAGGCCTTCTGGGCGACGACCCGGTGGGGGCGGCACAGGAGTTGGCAACGATGGGAGTCGGCCGCGTGGTGGTCCCTGCATTCCTGTTCTGGGCCGACCCTGCGGGTTCGCTGGCCGAGTTCGGCGAGAGGGTTGTGGCTCCCCTGTCGGACATCTGAGCTGCGAACAGAGGACCGGCCGTCGGCATGCGTGCCGTCGGGTGCCACCTTCGGGCAGGCTGGTGGTATCCGACACCTGAGACGACTCCTGTGACCGGCCGATGACAGGCTGGATGCGCGACCCCCGTGACCGGCGCGGAAGCGGCGGGAGCTTCGGCCCGGCATTCGGTGGCGGCCGTCACCCCGGCTCACCTCCCAGGGGCGGATTCGCCGAGATGCTGCTCGAGCGGCGTGGTCTGGTCGCCGGCCTCCTGGTGATCGCCTTCTTCATCGTGGTGGCAATCGGCTCCTCCGGACAGGAGGTGACCGAGGATGAACAGCTGAACCTGACCGGTGTCGTGCAGGCCGCCATGATCCAGGCGGGCCTGCCGTCTGTTGAGGTTCAGGTCGAGGACTGGACCGTGATCCTCTACGGACGCGTGGCATCGCCCGAGTTGAAGGAGGCCGCGACCCGGGTAGCCCAGGCTCAGGCCGAGGTGATCGGCGTGGACAACAGGCTGATGGTGCCCGAGCCGGAGATCGAGGAGGATGACGAACCCGAGGTACCGGACCTTCCGGCTGCCCAGGCCGACCTCCTGCTGCAGGCCAGGCTGAGCGCTGCAGCGGCACATTCCCCGATCCAGTTCTCGAGTGGAGGGGATCGCATCACAGAGGAGTCTGTACCGACCCTCGACCTGATTGCCGGCTTCCTCGCGATGAACCCGACGGTTTCGGTCCAGATCATCGGGCATACCGACAGCGACGGTGAGGCCGAGGCCAACCTGGAGTTGTCGACCATCAGGGCAGAGGCGGTGCGCACGCAGCTCGTGGCCCGCGGGGCTGAACCGGAACGGCTGACCACCCTCGGCCTGGGTGAGGCAGATCCGATCTCGGACAACCTCACCAAGGAGGGCAAGGGTCGGAACCGCCGAATCGAGTTCCTCGTGATCCCGGAGGGGCAGATAGGCCTTACAGGCCCGTCCATCAGCCTGGGTGAAGAGACCGGTGACCAGCCAGTTGAGGCAGACCCGGCCGAGGCTGACCCGGTCGACGACACACCGATTCCCACGACGATCCCGTCGGGTTGAGACGGTGATCAAGTACATCGGGTCCAAAAGGCGCCTGGTCCCGCTGCTGTCGGACCTGTTCGTCCGTAGCGGGGCATCATCGGCGCTCGACATGTTCTCGGGAACCACCCGGGTGGCACAGGCGTTCAAGGCACACGGCGCCCACGTCACCGCCGTCGACATCACCAGGTACGGCGAGGTGCTTGCCAACTGCTACGTGGCAACCGACTCGGACCTGGTCGACCATGGTCGGCTGGCAGCCGAGGTGGGGCGCCTGAACGGCCTTGCGGGGCGTGCGGGGTACTTCACCCGGACGTTCTGTCACGACGCCAGGTACGTGCAGCCCTTCAACGGCGAACGCGTTGACGCCATTCGAGACGACCTGGAGGGTCGCCGCGATGATCCACTCTTCCCTGTGCTTCTCACCAGCCTCATAGAGGCCACCGACCGGGTGGACTCGACAACGGGCGTGCAGATGGCGTATCTGAAGAACTGGGCACCCCGAAGCCACAACCACCTCGAGCTTCGAGTCCCGCACCTGCTCCCCGGACCAGGTGCAGCGGTCCGTGGCAATGCCGTCGACCTTGCGGCCGGGCTTGGTCCGTTCGACCTGGCCTACCTGGACCCTCCCTACAACCAGCACCGCTACATCGCCAACTACCACGTCTGGGAGACCCTGGTCGCGTGGGATGACCCCGACCACTACGGCGTTGCCAACAAGCGGGTGGAGTGCCGTGAGCCCCACGCGTCCAGCCCGTTCAACCGCAAGCCACTCATGCCGGATGCCCTCCGGAGCGTGATCGCCGACGTCGACGCACGCATCGTGGTGCTCTCGTACAACGACGAGTCCTGGCTGGGGTTGGACGAGTTGGTCGACGCATGTTCCGGCCGCGGCCATGTGGCAGCCCTGGCCTTCGAGTCCGGCCGCTACGTGGGCGCCACCATCGGCATCCACAACCTTGAGGGCCGCAGGGTCGGTACCCCGGGGCACCAGAGGAACCTGGAGTACGTGCTTGTGGCCGGCCCCGAGAAGATTGTCGAGCACATGGTCGGGCCCTATGGCGAGGCCCGGGTGGAGCAGGCTGCGTGAAGTTCACGGCTCCTGCCCTGTTCTGCCTTCTGCTCATCGCCTGCGCCAGCGAGTCCGGGCCTGCCGACATATCTCTCAGCGGCAGTTCTGCTGCACCTCCGGCCGCCACCCTTCCCGTGGACCCTGCTGTCAAGATCGGGAAACTCGACAACGGCCTCACCTACTACATGCGCTCCAACGATGCGCCCGGCGGAAGCCTCGAACTTCGCCTTGTTGTTGCAGCGGGCTCGCTTGAACAGGAGGTGACGGGTTCGGGTGTCGCCCACTTCCTCGAACACATGCTGTTCAACGGCACCGTCGAATACCCCGGCAACGAGCTGGACGATGCCCTCCAGTCCCTGGGAATGCAGGTGGGTGCCGACGTGAACGCCTACACCAGCTGTGAGGCCACGGTGTACGGGCTGACGGTTCCACTCGACAGCCCCGAACACGTCGAGGTGGCGTTTGACGTGCTGGACCAGTGGGCTACCGCAGCCAACCTGGACCCGGATGCCGTTGTCGATGAACGGGGTGTGGTTCTGGAGGAGTACCGGACCACCGAAACCGCCGAGGGGATCATTGCGGCACGCTTCGACAAGGCCTACACCGACGGTTCGATGTACGAGGGCTGTGATCCGATCGGTACCAGCCAGATGATCCTGACCACAGAACCGGCCGACCTGAGACGCTTCTACGACCGCTGGTACCGACCCGACCTCATGGCTGTGATCGCAGTCGGGGACCTTCCTGTGGATCGCATGGAAGGTGAGATCACCGACCGTTTCAGCGACAACATGGCCCGGTCGAACAGCCCCGAACCCCGAACTCGACAGGCTGGGCTGATAACCGGGGTGGTAGCCGAGGTTGTGGTGCACCCCGACGCACCCAGCCCCTTCGTGTCGATCGACTACAGCCTTCCCGGCCGGGAGGCCGGCACACCTGACGGTGAGCGGACGTCGCTGATGGACAGCCTGGTGTCGGCCCTCGTGCAGTCGCACCTGGACGAACAAGTTGCGGCCGGGACCCTCCCCGTGGTGAGGCCCTTTGCCGTGAATTTCGCCTACACCGATGAGTTGAGGTTCATGGGCTTCAACTACGCGGCGGAGGACGAAGCCGCATCGGTTGCAGCGATGCTGGTGGAACTGCGGGGGCTTGCCGACCGTGGTTTCGCACCTGAGGCCGTTGAGAGAAGCAAGGCGGCGTTTGCCAATGCCCTGGATCAGACGCTGGCCATGGAGGCCACCCGACAGGACCACTCGTTCGCTGCCGCCTATGTCGAGCATTTCCTGTTCGGGGCCGACATAGGCGAGGTGACGGACAGACACGCCCGCCAGACCGAGGTGCTTGCATCGATCACGGCCGACGAGCTCTCTGCCTACTTCGCCACATCATTTGAACAGGCGGCCCCGCTCGTGCTCGTGGTCGGCCACGATCCCTCCGAGCTCCCTTCCACCACCGAACTGGAAGCCGCCGTACAGGAGGGCCTCACCTCGGTAGCGGCGCCCTCCCGGTCGGGTCCCACCGGAATGCTCGAATCGCTCATGACAGCACCTGCCGCCGTTGAACCGATCTCGGTGAGCCAGCTTCCGGGGATCGCTGCAGTGGAGGTCGGGTACGCGAACGGGGCGAAGGTCATCTTCATGAGGTCCGACATCTCCGAGGGACAGGTGGACCTGTGGGCCGAGTCCCAGGGCGGCTGGACCCTGCTGAGCCCGGGCAGCTCGGCGCTGGTCGACAAGTCGACAGGTGCGGTCGACCGTAGTGGGGTTGCGGACCTCACCGCCCTGGAGGTGGAGGCATTCCAGCTGTCGGAGGGAACCTGGTTGGCCTCCATTATCGATGAGACCTCCGAGGGGTTCATGGGGTCAGCCCGCAGCATCGACCTGGAGTCGCTGTTTGCGTTGATGCACCTCCGGGTCACCGAGCCACGGGTAGACGGGCCGGCATTTGCAGAGGCAATGGAGGCCATCGCCAGCGAACAACGCTCGGTCGAGGCGGACCCCTACGTGGCCTCGTCAACCCAGTTGGCTGATGCCCGCTACGGGGGCGACGCCTACTTCAGGCCGTATCCCGATGAATCCCAGGTGGCGGACTTCTCCCCTGAGAGTGCGCTGGCGATGTTCGAGAGCCGCCTGGGCAGGGTCGACGACCTTGTCGTCGCGGTCGTCGGCGACATCGACGAGGTGACCGTACGCAATCTGGCGGACCGCTATGTGGGCAGCCTCCCGTCAGGGGCTTCAGACACGTGGGCGCCACTGGCTCCCAGGCCACCTGCAGGCGTCATCACGAGAACCGTTCCCGCCGGGGCAAACGAGGCGTCGGCAGGGTTCGAGCTCCTGGTGGTGACAGAGTTGCAGCCGACAGAGGAGACTCGGGCCGCTTCGAGGGTGCTCGAGAGAATCCTGCAGTCACGCCTGTTCACGACGCTGCGTGAGGAGATGGGCCTGTCCTACGGAGGTGGGCAGGTGTTCATCGACCTGGCTGAGCATCCGCTTCCCCTGGCCGAGGTGTTCGTGAGCGTCGACGGCAACCCCGGGGGAATAGGCGAGCTTCATTCCCGGACCCTGGCCGAGATGACCGACCTGGCTGTGTCCGGTCCCGACAGGGAGGAGTTCGAGAGGGCCAGGACCACGGTTCTGACGGACCTCGACTTCGTGACGAACGGCGACCTCCTCGAACGCCTGGTGGCATGGGGCCGCAGTGACGGAGAGGACTCGGCCACCCTTTTCGACAGGTACGAAGAGGTTTACCGGCTCGAGCTCCAGACGGTCACAGAGGCGGCAGCTCTCCTCCTTCCCGAGGATCACCGGATCGAGGTGTTCCGACTGCCTGATGGCAGGATGCCGTAATGGGCCCAGCCGATGCTGGTGACCGGGACAGTCTGTTTCCCCGGGGAGCGGCGCTGGGGCTGGGAGACCTCGGTGGTTCAGGCGTACACGCGTTGCTGGCCTCGCTGCGAACGAGCGAGCCGGTTTCATGGTTACCTGCCCTCGGCGGCTGGTTGGTGACGAGCCGTGAGATCGCCCTGGATGTGATGCGCGACCCGGGGACCTTCACGGTGGACGATCCCCGGTTCTCCACCGCTCAGGTCGTGGGGCCCAGCATGCTGTCGCTGGACGGGGCCGACCATGAGCGGCACCGGACCCCGTTCGCCGACCCGTTCCGGTCCAGCGCGGTCCGCGACGCGTTCGCCGACTGGACGCGGGACGAGGCGCGGAGGCTCGTCTCGGAACTTGCACCGTCCGGATACGTCGACCTGGCCTCGAGCCTGGCGGCGCCGCTGGCGGTGTCGACGATCACGAAGGCCCTGGGGCTGGTCGATGTGGACGAGGAGACGATGCTGGCCTGGTACACGTCGATTGTGGACGCCGTCGTCGGGGTGGCCGCCGGAAGGGAGGTCCCGGAGGCGGGCACCGCTGCCGTGGCGGCCCTGCGCCGGCAGGTGGAAACGACGGTCGCGGAGGCGACCGGCTCGCTTCTCTCCACCGTGGCGGGGGTGGGGACTCTCGACAGAACCGAGGTCTTTTCCAACACGGCGATCCTGTTGTTCGGGGCCATCGAGACCTCGCAGGGGATGACGTCGAACGCCCTCCTGCACCTGCTCTCCCACCCCGACCAGTTGGCGGAGGTGCGTGCGGCACTGGCCGACGGTGAGGAGGCCCTGCTGGACAACGCCGTCGAGGAGTCGCTCCGGTTCGAGCCGGCAGTGGCCCTGGTCGACCGCTACGCCACGACCGACGTCGACCTGGGCGGAGCTGCCATCCGGCGGGGGGAGTTGGTGTCCATCTCGCTGACTGCCGTGAACAGGGACCCGGCCGCCTTCGCGGACCCTGACCACTTCGACGTTCACCGGCCGAATGCCCGACAGAACCTGTCGTTCGTGCACGGACCCCACGCCTGCCTCGGGATGCACCTGGCCAGGCTGGAGACGCGCGAGGCGTTGTGGGCGGTGGCGGACCTGCTGGCGGGCGTGCGCCTGGACCCGGACGGCACCGAGCCACCCCGGGGCCTCATCTTCCGGCGGGCGCCGACGGTGGTCGCCGCCTGGGACCCGGCCGGGTAGGGCGGCTTCTGCCGCCGGCACGGACCCCTGTTACCTTGCCGGCCATGGGCGTCCTCACCAGCACCGACGGGCCCGTCCGCGTCGTCACGATCGACCGCCCCGAGGTACGCAACGCCGTCGACGGGCCCACGGCCGAGGCACTCAATACCGCCTTCGACGCCGCGGAGGCCGACGATGACGTGGCGGTCGTGGTGCTGACCGGATCGGCGGGAACGTTCTGCGCCGGCGCCGACCTGAAGGCCATCTCCGGCGGCAGGGGCAACCGGGTTGACGAAGCCGCGGCCGACGGGATCGTCGGCTCCCCCGGCCCGATGGGCCCCACCCGACGGGTTCTATCCAAGCCTGTGCTGGCGGCCGTCGAGGGGCACGCCGTCGCCGGCGGCCTCGAGTTGGCGCTGTGGTGCGACCTGCGAGTGGCGGCAACCGATGCGGTCTTCGGGGTCTACTGCAGGCGCTGGGGGGTTCCGCTGGTCGACGGGGGAACCGTCAGGCTTCCGCGCCTGGTCGGGCACAGCCACGCCATGGACATGATCCTGACCGGCAGGCCCGTGGGCGGCGACGAGGCCCTCCGGATGGGGTTGGCCAACCGCCTGTGCGAGCCCGGCAGGACGCTGCACACGGCGGTCCAGTTGGGTCAGGAGTTGGCGGGGTTCCCGCAGCTCTGCCTTCGCTCCGACCGCCTGTCGACCATCGGGCAGTGGGGGCTGGAACTGGGCGCGGCGCTGGCACACGAGGTGGACCTGGGCATGGCGACCATCCGCAGCGGCGAGACCGCTGAGGGGGCAGCCCGCTTCGCCGACGGGGCCGGCCGCCACGGCTCGTTCTCGGACCCCACCCCCGGCACCTGACCTGGTCCCCCCGCCGGGGCCATGAGACGGTGGTCCCGGCCCCGACACCTCGCGGACCTCCTCGGTAGCCTTGGGCGACGGCCGCCGGACATGGTGCCCACAGGCCGTGCCATCTACGCCCTCGTAGAGGGTGGCGCGAAACCCCCAAACCCCTGCAACGAAGGGGTTCTCAAGGCCACTCCGATGAGGCCGGGAACGCGTTTCGGACAGATTGGGAACGCGCGAAGGGCGACGCAAACCCAGTTAGCAGTGCATCGGGCCCTTGATATGCAGGTTCTGGGTTCGAGCCCCGGGGACGGACAACATTGTGCAAGACCACTCTGATGGGCGGTGGCTCGGTTGTCCCCACCAATCTGGCATGAAAGAGGGCTACTGTCTGCCGATGAACGTTATTGATTACTACATGGAGTCCTGGCGTCGTTTCCGAGATTTACAAGGCAGGACCACACGACCCGCATTTTGGTGGCCGTTCCTCATTCACCCCATTGTGTTCTTGGTTCTAGGGGGAATCTTCGCCGCCATTTTGGGTCTCAGTACCGATCAGACCGGACCGGAGGTCGTGTACGCCATTGCCTATGCCTGGGTGTTGATCACATTGGGTGTACGTCGCCTACATGACATGGGTCGAAAAGGAACATGGCTCCTACTTGGGCTCGTGCCCTTCGGAAATTTGGTGCTCCTATATTGGCTTGCTCAGCCGAGCACTTCCGAGACCAGCGAATAACTTTCCCTGTGAATGCCGGGCCCTACCTCCTATCGCTCTCAGTGTCATGGCTCCTCATGATCAAGGACCCGGCACCAGTCCCCGACTGGTCCGCCGACTAGGAACCTGACGTAGCGCCCCGGCTGGTCTGCTATGGGCGATGTCAGGACGTGCGGCCAAAGGCCCGTTCCGGTCATAGGGGTGAGTCCCAGTCCGCAGACATCCCTCCTCCTGAGGTCGGGTTTTGCACAATGTGACCTGCCCTGGTGGAGCGGTAGCCATAAATAAGACCGATTACACGGGTGGCGCAGAGCCAATTGTAGTTACACAGGAAGAGGCATCGAGGAACTGGTCGGATGACTTCGTCGTCGTTGCAGCCCCGCCTCACCTCATAGAGCCGTTCGGAGAACTTCTGTACGAGGCCGGTGCTCTCTCGGGCCCCTAACTCAGGCCATTCGATTGTTCAGCGCTTCGATCTCGGCGTAGATGGCAGCGATCTCCATCTCGACAGCCTCAACCCTCTCTTCGAGGGTCTCGTTGGCCACCACGGTCGTAGCACCCGGTTGGAAGACGCCCAGGGCTTCGATGTCGCCCTACCACTCAGGTGCTCGATATCAGTCGTGCCAATCCAAGGCGGTGCGCATCGTGGTTTCGAAATCTTCAAAGCTCATGGAGCTTTTGGTGGCGTCGATCAGCTCTGCGTCCGCACCAACCAGCGTTCGGAACGGCGCTGAGTGGTCAGTAGCAGCACGCGCTATGGCGTCAGCAACGGTTTGGGGGTCGGCTGGGGGGCCAGCCCCGTCAAGGCTCGTCAACGACTCCCGAAATGCGAGGGCTCGGTCCTCATGGAGCGAACCTTTCCAAACCGAGGGAAAAACGATGCTGTCACGAAAGTTCGTGAGGAAGCGTCCAGGCTCAATGAGATGGACTCGGATCCCAAGGTGGGATACCTCAAAATGGAGGGATTCGGTCAAAGCTTCAAGCGCGTGTTTTGATGCCGCGTAAGCGCCGCTGTACGGCGGGGCTACCCGCCCAGCGATGCTGCTGACATTTATGATCACTCCGCTCTCACGCTCGCTCCATGCTGGGAGCACAGCGCGCATGGTACGCAGGGGACCCAAGACGTTGGTCTCAAGTTGACGTTGCATGAGCACATCGTCGATTTGTTCTATTGCTCCCTGTACTTCGAAACCGGCGTTGTTGACCAGGACGTCGATATCGAACGGATCGGCCATGGCTGCTTCAACCGAGTCTGAATCGGTGACGTCAAGTTGACGGATCTCAATATCGAGCCCTTCATCTTCAGCGAGCTGTCGAAGGTCGTGGCCCTTGGAGACGGTCCGCATGGTGGCGACTACCTGATGGCCCTGCCGGGCAAGGGTGAGAACGGCCAATCTGCCAAAACCACTGTTGCTGCCGGTGATAAGTATCTTGGTCATAGGCGAACTTTACGATCCCTTGGGCTCACCTCCCCTGCGCGTATCTACATCTTGGGCTGGGGTTGTCACCCCCCCACCCCCTCAGGGAACCAATCCCTGTGTGGGATTGGAGCCCTCCGCTTCAGGGGAGGGGTGTCTGAGCAGAATCTGACTAGCTCGGTCTCAACTTGTCTTGTATGCCGAAACCGCTTCAGGGGGGCGTACCACGATTCCCGGACTCCGTAGCTTCCGTGGACAACCGCTGCACGACAACAGGATCACTTCCATGGGGCACTGAAGCCAGTCATTCGGCGTCACCCACCGAGGCGCGTGTCACTATCGACAAACAATTACCCAACTGTTACCAAGGTCGGGACTGCGGCGGAGAATCCGGCTGCATCGGCGGAACTGGCCGTCCCGTCATAAGCAACGGTTTCAACCACACCAGTAACGGTGTCAGGAAGACCGGCGCCGCCCCAGGCTGCATAGACAGTCCTGCCATCCGGCATGTCGAATCGGACCAGGCTTTCCCCTGCCCAGGACGCAGACGTGAAGTCGCCGACCGTCTCGGCTAGGAGAAGGAACGCGGAATCCGACTCCGGGCCTGGCCCACCGGTCGGGTCGTGGGGACCGACATTGAAGATTCGGGAGGCCCCATCGGCAAAAGCCGTGGCAAAGCCGGTGAGAGTTTTCTGTCCAAGCTCGTCACCTGTCGGACTCATCTGTCCTGGCTCAGGCCAAGTCGAGACGAGGGCCTCGGTAATCCAGTACTCGGCACCTGCATGGCCCGTCTCGTCGAGAAGGGCCCTGTAGCCATCGGAAAAGAAAGAATGGTCGGAGCCGATCGAGTGGATGTTGCCTACGTGGAAGAACCCGGCAGCCGACTCGAGAACCGGTGTCCAGAAATCGGTAAAGGACGGCTGCATACCTGCCTGTCCGCCCGTCAGCACAGTGGCCTCAGGATCGGCAGTTGTGATCGTTTCGAATGCAAGGCGAAGCATCGACAGGTAGTCGGCTGAAGTCCCTTGGAAGAAGTGGCCATGGCCTCCCTGCATCGACGGCTCGTTGGCCACCTCCCAGTGGCGTATCGGATATGCGAGGCCCGGCATGTCCTCGACACCATCTCCGTCGTAACGCTCTACCACTGCGGTCAGCCAATCAACGAACTTCGTTTCATCACAGGGAGCAAACAACTTGGTCGGCAATCTGCGCAGCACCGGCTGGACCTCTGGGTCGTTCGCATGGCAGTTCTCCTGATCCCATTGGGCGAAGGGCCAGAGAGTGCCAAGAATCGCCAGTCGACGGTCTTGCCAGGTGTTGACGTGCCAATCAACCCGACCCCAGTCCCACCGGTCAGGTGTGGGTTGGATTTCTGACCAGAGGAATTCGCCAGGATGCGGACGGATCCATCCACCGGGAACGTCGAACTCCTGGCCCAGTACACCGATTCAACGAAGAGGGTTCTGGGAGGTTACAAAAACTCTTGCGTGTCCCGGGGGGCGTGCATCGTTCTTCCGCGTTAGGTCTTGACGTCGAGTACGCCGTCAACGATTTGAACGGTGCGGTCGCAGTAACTGGTGATGCGCCCATCGTGGGTGACAACTATGGCTGAAGTACCCCTGGCCTTCATTTCCTTACGGATTAGTTCCATTACCTGTGATCCCAGCTCGGTATCAAGTGAAGAGGTTGGTTCGTCAAAGAGCACCAAACTGGGCTCATTCATTAGGGCTCGTCCGATAGCGACGCGTTGACGTTGGCCGCCTGAGAGTTGGCCGGGCAGGCTTCCGGAGCGATCGGCGAGGCCAAGTTCGTCTAGGAGTCGGTCTGCTCTCTGGCGGGCCTTGCTTCTTTCTCGACGGCCCATCTCGTCGACGATCAATAGATTCTCGCGGGCGGTGAGAAAGGGTACGAGGTTCACGGTCTGGAAGACGAACCCAATTTGTTGTTGCCGAAATTTCGTGAGTTGCCCAGCTCCATGATCGGTGATGTCCTCACCGTTGACGATCACGGTACCGCTGGTCACGGAGAGGATGCCCCCCGCGATGGAGCACAAAGTGGTCTTGCCCGATCCAGAAGGACCAACTAGGGCAACGATCTCATCCTGGGCCACAGTAAGGGTTCCGTGGTCGAGTGCGGTGACCTCGGTATCAGCTATGGAGTAGGTCTTTCGAACGTTGAGCATCTCGAGCGCAGGTGTTGGCGGTGTGGTCATAGCGAATCTCCGAGGGCAGCGGCAGGGTCAATGCGTAGGACTCGACGCAGCGAAAATGTGCACCCGACTACTGCAGCGAAGAGAAGCGAAGCGGTGCTAGAGACAATCCGCTGTGGTGAGATGAATAGAGGGATTGAACCCGCTGGGATCGAGGCATTGAGCACCAGCACCGTCACCGTTGCCAAGGTGGCGGCAATTGCTGTGACCAGGGTTGCTTGAACAATGAGTCCGGCAAAGATGTACCTTGAACTGGCCCCTACTGCTTTGAAGACTGCATACAGGCCGGTCCGTTCGACGGTTACTAGGGCGAAGAACAGCGCGATGACCAGTAGCGCTATTACCAGGGTCACCCCGAGGATCTGATTGAAGGTGGCTTGTTGTTCGGTAACACCCGGGATGGCGTCTCGCGTCTCGGAAACTGTCAGAGCGGTGTAACCCTCCCCAAGTGCCCTGGTGAGGGTGTTGAGCACCTCGCGTTCGGTCAGTGAATCGGGGCCGGAGACGGTGAGAGCCTGGAAGACCCCGTTGGCTAGAGCGGCGTCAGGCCGGTTCTTGTTGAGAATTCCCCGCCAGGTGCCAATGTCAGTCCAAAGAGATGCTTGGCCGTTGTATGAGGTGTTGTCGACCCAACCGGCAATAGTCAGCGGGGTTCGTTCTGAGCCGACCAGTAGTTCATCGCCGACCTCTAGGCCGTTGGTTTTCAGGCTCCGGTCAGCCCAGGCCCTGCCTGGCCCGGCAGGCTTGGGTACGCCGGTGGGGCTGATCTCGTAACCCCAGACGGCGACACTGGTGAGGTCGCGGGGTCCTCTATGAGGGATGCGGGCACCGAGCAGAACCACGCCGAGTCCACCTACTTGCGAGTCAAGATGATCTCTAATGGCAGTGCTAGTTCCAGGTTCGATGCGGCTTCGAAGAAATGACGAGTGGGCAGACTCTGAGAAGATGATCGCGTCTGCATCAATGGCGCTAACTGCACCGGTTGCATTCTTGATTAGTCCGTCCAGCAGACCACCAAGGAACATCAACAAGATGGCGATGAGCGTCAAGATGGCAGTTGCAGCGGAGAACCTCGATGGGTGCCGCCGTAGTTCTAACCAGGCGGTCTTCATCGAGAGGCACCCCCGGTTGCTGCTTCAATCGGATCAATTGCGAGTACCCGTCGGGCGGCAACGAGAGAACTACCGACTCCGAGAACCAATAACACAATCGCCCATGCGAACACTGCCGTAGCCTCAAACTTCAGTGGGATTCCTCCTAAACGTCGGGTTGAAAGTGGCCAGTAGAGAGCTACTCCGAGTACAAAGCCAGCACTGGTAACCGCCACGGCTTGGATTAGAAGAGAAGCCACTAGGCGTCTAGGAGGAGCGCCGATCGCTCGCAGCAGTGTCAGCGCTCGGCTCTTTTGGAAAGTAATGATCAAGAAGAACAGTCCAACGACGCATGGAATGACCAGTCCGTAGAGAAGAAAAATCACTTGGAACGATTGCTGAACCTGTGACACCCCTGGCGTGTTATCAGCCGCTGCGTCGCGTTCGAGTGCATCAAGGTCGGGTGAGATGGCGTTCACTTGATCGACAACCACAGCTGGACTCACATTGTCGGCTGGGGCAATTGCCAAGACGTTGGGCAGGGGGGTGCCGGCGTCGGGATTGACTGCGCTCACAGCATCTTCATAGGTCTCATAGGGCGTGAACAGCGTTGGACCTGCGTTCAACTGCACTTCCTTGGCAATTCCGACGATCTTGATCTGCAGGCCACCTGGTTCGACCACCACGACATCGCCGATTCCGAACCCTTCGGAAGAGTCAGACTCACTTCCTACTGCCTCGCCCCGGTTGGGGTATCTGCCCGCTACCAGATCCGTGGGAGCCCCCAGGTTGCGTTTTTCGAATCCCAGAATCGTCGTGTCAAACCGGTGTTGACCTGCTCGGACCGTGAATGTTCCCTGACCGATACGACCGATCGATTCGATGGCGTCGTGACTTCGCACCGCTTTTTCGAGAGATGGAGTGATTGAGCTGCTCTGGATCACTCGCTGACCATCGATCGAGTACACCAGGATTGGAGCTGATTGGTTCCGAATCGCTCCCACGAAAGATGTAACCAAACCGTTTTTCAGAGACTGTTGGAACAAGATCAAGAAAACCAACATCGTTATCGCAGCGACAAGCACGCAGAACCGGCCCACATTCCGACGGATTTCCGCCAGTGCCAAGAACAACATTGACCTCTCGTCCTCTCACCTTGGTGCCATACCGTCCCGCCAGGAGCCCTATCGAGGACTTTGGGAGTTTCCGCGGCATTGAAAATGCCTGCCAACTAATCTACGACGCACAGTCCCGTCGACTACGCCACCTGTGGAAGCCATTGCGCCAAGGGGTTTGGCAAGGTGACCTTGTACACCTGGGTCGACACGACATTTGCAGAATCCTTCGAGGTGGCCTTGCCGCGCCCCAAAACAGCCACACCCCCTCCAAAGTC
>CEPS01055192.1_pt1 | contig 24414 bp, 22 predicted proteins | sample 530401 | NCBI WGS metagenome assembly CEPS01 (sample SAMEA2620035, study PRJEB7988) | marine metagenome | biome: marine biome (ENVO:00000447); feature: mesopelagic zone (ENVO:00000213) & marine oxygen minimum zone (ENVO:01000065); material: "saline water (ENVO:00002010), including plankton... | reverse complement strand
GACCTTCTATGGAAGAAAGTGAAGGAATTAACCAATATTACGATTAATAAAAAAATGATGCCGGGAAATGGTTCAACATACGTTGCCCTATCTCATGATGTGGACAACATTGATTGGGGCCTGTTGAGGTATGTGAGAAGCATCATTAATGAAAGAGAAAGGATGATATCAAGTTTCTCCAATATATTGGCAATGGTGAGAAATATGTTCGGGAAAAAATATATTTTTGACCTGATTAAAAAGATGGAAATGAATGAAGGGAGTTCATCTAGCTATTTTTTCCTGTCTTCCTATACAACGAAAAAACATAATCAGTATGCAGACAAAATGATTCAGTCTCTGGACGGCACATCGTTTGAGGTCGGGCACCATGTATCCAACCATTCTGTTCTAGATAACCGGATTCAGATGGATTGCGACCAGTTCAGAGGGAAAATAAGAAGGTTATACGGCGGGCGGGTACATACGTTGAGATTTCAAATCAAATCCCTATTCCGTCAACTTGAGGAAAACGGATATCTTTATGATAATTCACTGATTTTTGCAGAAAATATCGGATATCGGACGGGATTCAGCTATCCGCATTATATATTCAATCCAGAAACGAAGAAACCCTTTGATGTCGTCGCAATTCCATTAAACGTAATGGACGCGACGTTACTGGATGGTAAATATATGGGATTGCCGGATGATTTGGCAAAACAAGAATTGTTTGACTTTTTTAGTTCTGCAATAGGATATGGAGGATCGATTTCCATATTATTTCACAACAATATATTTTTTTTAAATACCACAAAACGGTTAATAATGTATGCTAAAATACTCAAATACTTCAGGCAGCGGGACATAAAAATCGGAACGTGCCGCGAACTTTATCTGTGGAGAACGCATCCAAGTCACTGAGGTGGGTACAACCAATCCAGCAAGGAAATGAAAATCATCCATATCATAGGAGGTAGGCCGCAATACATAAAAGCATTCGTTGTTAGTCGATCAATACAGCGACATACTTGCAGCCAGCCCGATCTTCGGATTGAAGAGCTCGTGGTTAATACCGGCCAACACTACGATTGGACTATGGCTGATATATTTGAAGTCGATCTGAAAATTAAAACAGACGAAAACCTCGGCGTGAAGGAACAGACACACGGGAGCATGACAGCCCGAATGTTGGAAAAAGTAGAAGGCGTTCTCGTGCGGGAGAAACCGGATCTTGTAATCGTTTACGGGGATACCAACTCAACGCTGTCCGGCGCCCTAGCTGCAGCGAAACTGAACATTTCAGTCGCCCACGTCGAGGCTGGTTTAAGATCCTACAATTTGAAGATGCCTGAAGAGATAAACCGAGTGATCACCGACAGACTCACGACATGGTTGTTCTGCCCAAACAACATTGCAATGAGGAATTTGTACAGAGAGGGAATTGGAGTCACAAATGATACTTCTAAGAATAATATGAAACAGGAAGTATTGAATGTGGGAGACGTCATGTATGATGCCTGGTTGTTATTTTCAGGACAAAGTAACTCCGGTTCAAACATTAGAAACCTGACAGCATCTTTTCGAAACGGGTTCTATCTTGCCACGATTCACAGGAGCGAAAACACTGACGACCGGGATCGTTTGGTGTCGATCATTAAGGCCATTGATGAGATAGCATGCCGTGTACCGGTCATCTTTCCCATACACCCAAGAACAAAGAAAGCAATGGATGCGTTGGGGCTAAGGACAACGCATATTCGTTTTATCGATCCCACAGGATATTTTGACATTATAAATATTCTTAAAGCTTGCTCGGGCGTCCTGACTGATAGTGGCGGACTTCAAAAAGAAGCATACTTTGCAAAAAAACCATGTATGACCCTGAGGGATGAAACAGAGTGGATGGAATTAGTGGAAAACGGATTCAATGTGCTGACTGGCGCCGATAAAAACCTTATCCTGTCGGCAGAAAAAGACATTCGTGAAAAACATATCAACTGGATAGAAAATCTTTATGGAGACGGGCATGCCGGTGATAAAATTGTCCAGGCATTGATACGCAGTGGATAAGAAAAAAATGGACATCTACTTTGTAACCAGACTGTTCAGCGGATTGTATGAATCAATTCAGAACGAACAATGGCAACCAACTGGCATCCCAACGCTTTTCAAATTAGCCGAAAAAATAGTCAAATCACATCAACTAACCTGGATCATTGCCTGCAAAAACAGTAAAGAATCAGAAATCATAGGCAATGTCGCAAAACGGTTAAATCTTAGAGGCATTGAGATATACTGCATACCTTTCAAAAAATATTCCTGTTTGAATATGCTCAACACATTTATAAACGATGTGATGGTTCTATACCATACCGCAAAATTATCCTTCCGCACCAAAAACAGACTATTTTACTGCGACCGAACGGACATTCTGACGGCAGCTGCTCTAAAATATATTATGAAAGCAGCGGTTGTGGTTAGAATTCTGGGTATCTATCCTAATCAGAAAAAAATGGTCCAGCATGGATATGTCAAGGTGTTCAATCCACTGACTTACTTTGCGTATCGGACTCAATTTGACTTGGCAATATGCACACAAGACGGAACTGGTGGCGAGTATTATCTGAAAAGATTGTTAAACCGCAAAACACCTATTAAACTCCTCTTAAACGGGGTGGAAAACAAGACAAGACGTTATAGGAATAAGGGAACTGGGAAAATAACCCTTATCTATGTCGGAAAGCTTTCTGAAGAAAAAGGTATTTTGGAATTACTTACTGCCGCGAAAATACTGCGTAAATGCGGGTTTGAATTTATACTAAAAATAATTGGTAAGGGACAATTGTTGCCGAAGATAGAGCGGTTGTGTAAGAAATGGCTAATCGATGATATCATTGAACTAGTCGGTTCCATCCCGCATGAGCACGTCCAGACTTATTACGACGAAGCGGACATATATATCTCGTTAAACAAATTGGGAAACTTGAGTAACACTGTGCTCGAAGCCATGAGCTCAGGGAAATGTATTATTATGCTGAACAAGGACTCCCGCACCCATACGGACGAATTCACAACGCTTGCAATTCCTGAAGATACGGTTATTCGAATCGATCGTGATGACATGGTCGCCGACCTCATCCAGAAGCTGAAAGCTTTGCTTGAAAACCCTCATAAGATTGAGGAATACTCGATTCGAATGAAGATATTTTCAAAATCCTTTAATTGGTCCTGGGAAAAGCGGATCGACCATGAATTAGACTTGCTGAAACGAATTGGCCAGGGATTGAGCCTTCCTTTTCAAGGCCATTCCAGCAATATCCGAGGTCAAGCATTCGATTGACAATAACGATTTCGTATTGCTTTTATACCAAGTAAAGAGCCGGCTGAATATTCTTCGGGCCTATATTCAATCCCGAAAATTGTCATTCAAAAGAAGAATGGCACTTGTCATCAAGGGGGGATTCGATCCATACGTGTCTCCTCCACCGAATGTGTACCTGAGCCCCAGCGACAGGCATATCCTTGAATATGAATCGGCCCCACTTCGCATGTCTTGGAAAAAATCTGGATCCGAAGAGACTGAACGATGGCAGCTTATGACACGCGCAAAACTTGCCGAACTGTCCGGATATTCATGCGGGGATGCTGTTCATATCGACGTCAATGAAAATCAAACTCATCAGGATAAAAACGGAATCAGCCGAAGAAGTATGTATCTCTGCTCTGCGGAAAGAAATGATATCCCGGTTCATTTCATTTGGTGCCCGGATATTGCTGGTGATCGAGACCTGCCGGTTATCATATGCCTGCAAGGGACACATTGCGGTGCTCATTTATCCTGGGCAGATGTTCGAGACCCTCTTGATCATATGAGAATCGCACAGGGGTATGCTATGGCGATCGATGCTGCCGAACGTGGATATCTTGCCGTTTGTGTCGAAAATTCATGTTGTGGTGAGCGTTTGGAAAGAAAAATAGAACCACGCTCTATCGATCCTTGCGTCGACGCCGTTCATCACACACTTCTGCTCGGCCGGACACTCCTGGGAGACCAAGCCAGAGATGTGTCCAGCGTTGTCACCTACTTGCTGTTCAACGCACCGGATCTCTCCATTGATTCCAATCGTATATACATTATGGGACATTCCTCCGGTGGAACGGTGGCGCTCTTTACTGCGGCACTAGATACTCGAATTTCAGGAGTCATCGCATCCGGTTGCATCGGTTTAATGCGAGATACCATCGGACGGAGAAGAGACGCCTCAGGACATAATGTCATACCCGGTATTTTGAATTGGATGGAGCTGGATGACATTGTGGGTTTATGTGCCCCGAGACCTTTCATCACCATCTCGGGAGAAGCCGACCATATCTGGCCATTCAGCGGAGCCATGCGTGTGGTGCAGTCAGCAAATCGCATTTACGAGGTGTTTAATGCCAAAGACCAACTGAAGGCTGTTTCAGCGAAAGGATCCCATCAATTTCACCGGAAGGTCGCATGGGAAACCTTTGATCAGATGTTCCATGGGGCCTGAAGAAAACTTCGACATAGCATATGATCCAATAACCCTGTTTTGGGGCATTGATGATTAAGGTAAATATCCTCAGTGTACATTCCCGGATACCCAACTTTTCCACGTATCCTATTCGGTATAACAAACAGCGTCTCAAGACCTTGGGATTTGATGTCCGAATTATATTCCGGTCTGTTCCCGAGAATATGACCTGTGACATCCTGTGCTTGAATTCAAAATATTTTACCAAGTGGTGGGAGAGACCAGAGGAAGTATTTGAATATATCCAAACAGCAAGGCAATACTGCAACAAGATTGTTTGGATGGATGATTCGGACAGTACCGGGGTTACGCACTTTGAATTGTTGCCTGTAATCGACTTCTATCTAAAAAAGCAGTTGTTAAGGGATAAGACACTGTATGCCAGACCGTTGTACGGGGATCGAATCTTCACCGATTTCTATCACCGGGAATTCGATGTTGCTGATGATTCTATATATCAATCCAAATTACTCGATTTAAAGTATCTCCACAAGGTTCAGTTGTCATGGCATATCGGGTTGGGCAACATGGTTGGCGATATCATGACTTACCCGAAAGTCATGGGACCGTTTAAAGCATTATTTCCGGCATCTTACAAAATGCGACTCTTTTCTCCGAAACGGGAACGAGACATAGATGTCATGGGCCGAGGCAGGCGGGATTACGAGCGAAATACAGTCATGTTCCACCGTAAACAGATCGGGGCCCTCTTGGACAAACTGGGCCATCTCAACATTGCCGTAAATGGACATGTTCCGGTCCGACAATATAAGAGGGAGATAGCCGGAGCCAAACTGGTTGTTAGCCCGTTTGGTTGGGGTGAAATAGGTGTTCGAGACTTTGAAGCATTCATATATGGCGCAGCTCTGGTTAAACCAGACATGTCACATCTGGAAACATGGCCGGACATATTTATTCCAGGGATTACCTATCAGCCCATCAGCTGGAACTTTGAAAAACTTGAAGATGTACTGGGTCACCTGTTGGAGCACCCGGAAGAAAGACTTAAGTTGGCGCTTGCCGGGCAAAATGCCTATCGAAACATGATATCCAGAGAAGGTATGGAAGCGTTCTGTCAGTGGTTCATCCAGCAGATATCCGACATGCCGATCCCAAATAACCGACACCCATCAATAGATAAACGCCGAACGAATAAGGCTGAAAAGGCTGCCGTAGTATGACTCAAATATTAATGTGAGGCCATCTACAGGTCATATCGCCAGACTCGCTCCAGCGGAATGGGCAGAATGAAATTAGAATTCGATACCGTATATTCATGTTGTCCCTTGTGTGAAAACACAGAAGTGGTTATAGATTTTTCTGTTAGATTGGAAGATGGAACCATTACGTGGAATCGTTGCAAGACCTGCGATCTGGTGTTTCAAAATCCCAGATTAGCTGAACAGACGATTAAGGCGATTTACACATCTGATGCCTACTGGAGGGCTCAAGATGCTTGTACCACGTCTGCGTATGCCAACTATATGAAGTATGAATATCTTCGTATACGACAAGGCCACAATCGCCTCAAAAAGATCTTACACATTTCCAGCCTGGACAGCGGACGCCTGCTTGATGTTGGGTGCGCGACCGGCTTTTTCGGATCTATAGCTAAAGAGCATGGGTTTCAGGTAACCGGCATCGAACCAAGCACGCAAATGGCTGCATTTGGGCGTAAGCGATATCAGTTTGATATTCGCTGTACCACCTTAGAAGACATAGAATTGAAAGACGAGGCTTACGACATTGTGACATTATAGGGGACGGATTCTCATTTATTCCATCCGTTACAAAGTTTTGAAAAATTGGCTCGAGTGCTGAAAACTGGAGGAATTCTGGCAATGAATTATCAAGATTTCCATCATTGGATTCGCTGGTTTTTCCCCGGATTAAAACGAAGTTGGAATGCGTTGTATAACTTATCAAATAGATCGATGAATGTTCTCCTGAATGCATTGCCATTAACGCGTATCTACCAAGGACTTGAATGGCAGTGGATTCCGGTTGAGCATTTTTTCAGGCTCATAAAACTCTCGACTCTAAAAAAATCGTTGAGACAAGGAGTAATCTATTTGCCGGCAATTTCAATCCCGTTTCTGATAGCCAAGAAATAGACCGAGGATTATCGAAACTTCTATATTGCTTTTGATAATGGGAGTTATGCAAAGGGCACAAATACTTTGGAGGTAACAGATCATGAAACTCAAAGAACATCCCGACATTTATTGTAGATTTCCAGTTACAATCGGTTGGGTGATTTTATTAGCCGGCAATACAATTTGTTTCCTATTTTTTATGAAAGTCAATAACACAAATATTTTTTATGTATCCAATATGGCTTTTGTATTATCAATTCTGTTTTTCCTCCTGGGGTCTTTTCAATTCTATAAGAACCGAGAACATCTTAAGTCCAAGGCCTTGCTTGTTATCAGTAGTATCCTAATGATTTTGGTGATTTCTGATTTTTATATCATTCTCTTCAGGTATGATACATCGGGACCCGGAGGTCCTGTATTAACGCATAAGAACTGGTACAACAGATTTGTCGAAAATAATGAACTCGGATTTTGGGAGCGTAGTGTAAAAGAATTTGAAAACAAGAACGATCGGATCATTATAGCAGCCATTGGTGACTCATTTACCTGGGGACAGGGAATAAAGGGGAAGCGGTATCGATTTACTGAAAGACTTGAACGAAAGCTTAATCAGACTGGTCTACAGAAAAACGTTTTAGTGCTTAATTTTGGAAATGGCGGCGAATCGACATCTTCTGAAATCAACATAATCAGAACCTATCTACCAAAAATAAAACCTGATATCGTATTCTTATGTTATTTATCAAATGACATTAGACCTGACGATTTACTTATTAATAAGAGTATCTATTACTCATTTATCGATCGAATAACACAAATTAGCCCAACTATTAATTTCTTTTATTGGAAGCTGATAGGACCTTTAAAATATAGAGATTACGGTGTAAGATATTTTGTTAATATTATAGAATCATATAGAAACGCGCAATCTTTGAACGAACACATCAATGAAATAGGCGTTTGCATTGATGAGATAAAAAAATTAGCTGCAACGCCTATTTTTGTTTTTATGCCGTTTCCGCAGATGTGGGAAATATTTCGGAAAGATATTAGAGATCTTGTGTATTCTGAAATTAGAACTGCAGTGAAGTTAACGGGAACTCCGATTATTGATTTGACACATATGGAAAAGGAGTATTCAACCATTGAATTTCAAGTGAATTCAATGGATGCCCATCCAAATGAAAAGATGCACGAGATTTTTGCAGAAACCATTTATAAATGGATCATCAGAAATGCTTTAATATCATAAAGCATCTGTGTACTCATTTCCTAAAGAAAGTAGCGATTGTTTCATATCCTTCATGATCATTCCGAATTCGAAACGGCTTAGATAAAGGCTTTTCATGATGAGCATTTTTGAAATGGCCACTTGCGTGTAAACTGATGAAAAGAGAGATTGAAGTTTTGGTGGTTATTCTCCTGAACTGAGTATTCCCATACCATTTACGTCGATAAAGGGAAAGAACGTGTGCGGAATAGCTGGCTTTTCCGGTTCCCCGGATAATGATTTGTTAAAAAAAATGTGTCATCTGCTAGTACATCGCGGGCCGGATGAGGAAGGGTATCACTGTGATAAAGATATATCACTTGGGATACGGCGTCTATCGATTGTGGATATCGATGGCGGTAAACAACCGGTTACCAATGAAACAGAGGATATCTGGGGGATTATTAATGGGGAGATATATAATCATATTGATTTAAGGAAGAATTTGATTAAACGAGGTCACAGTTTTCGATCCAACCATGCTGATTCCGAAATTATGATTCATCTGTATGAAGAGTATGGTGATAAGTGGCCGAATTATACAAACGGTATGTTCGGCGCCGCCATATGGGACAAGAAAGCTGAAAAACTACTTTTATTCAGAGATCGCATAGGAAAAAAACCTCTCTACTACTCGATAAATAATGGCCAGATCATTTTTGCGTCAGAGATAAAATCAATATTGATAAACCCAAAAGTATCAAAAGATTATGATTTTAATGCCTTATATCATTATTTTGGGATGAAAAATATCAGTGCTCCACGAACAGCTTACAAACAGGTTGAACAATTGTTACCCGGACATGTCCTCAGCTGGCACCATGGGGGTATGGAGGTGAGACCGTATTGGAAGATCGATTTTTCACAAATTCAAAACGATATCGATGAAGAAGAGGCGGCCGGACATCTTTTTCGACTATTCGAAAATGCAGTTAAACTAAGAATGCAGTGTGATGTTCCGTTCGGTGCCTATCTTTCCGGAGGTATCGATTCAAGTTCGGTCGTTGCCGTTATGTCTGAAAATCATTCAAAGCCGATCAAAACGTTCTGCTTGGGATATGAAGATAAACCGGAGGGGCAGTTTGTCGGCAAGTTCGAAGATTTGCGGGCTGCAAGGGCAGTGGCAGATCGTCTTGGTACCGACCACCATGAGCACATCATCGATGCAAGGCAATTCGCCGAGGGACTTCCCGCCATTATTGTGGCATTCGACGAACCTTTTTCTGGTACGATATCGACATATTTTTTGTCCATTCTCATAAAAAAGCACGTTACAGTAGCTTTATCCGGTGATGGCGCCGACGAGTTGTTCGGCAGCTACCTGGCACACCGTCTGGCCTTTCCCATTGAAACCTATCTGGCGTTAAAAGCAAAAGGGGCGGATAGTATAAATGATTACGGTGTAGAGGCTAAAAATAGACTCCATCCATTTGATGATCCACCCCAGTTTAGTCTGCTTCAAAAAATTGCTTCTCATCGCATTTCTCAATGGCGGGATCGTCTATGTGTTTTTGATACTGTTGAAAAAAACCATCTGCTCACCGACCAGTTTCTGGAGAATGTTATCGATTTGGAAGCTGAAAATTTATATGCAGCTATTGAGGCCGGACTAACGGCTACGGACGCACTGAACCGATCCCTAGAGGTCGATCAGAAAGAGCTTTTACCCAATCAGATTTTGCCCTTTGTCGATCGCCTATCAATGGCCCATTCTATCGAAGTCCGGGTTCCATACCTTGATTATCGCATTATTGAATTTACGAATCGATTACCCGGAAAATTGAAAATCAAGGACGGAATCGTTAAATACATTCATAAGAAGACGATGCAAAGACTGCTTCCCGAGGACATTGTCTGGAGGCCAAAGGAGGGTTTTGTACAACCCATCTATTCATGGATGCATGGCAGTCTAAAAAATTGGATTATTGAGAACCTGAGAGCGCTGCCGATGAATTGGATCCGATCGGACTACTTGAACGAACTGATAGAAAAGTTTAGAAGCGGAGATCGATCCCTGAATGCCAAGATTTGGAATCTTGTATGCTTTAATTTATGGTACCAGCACAACATCAGATGAAATGCTTGCTATTCGGCTTGACCGGTTTCGGCAATTCAGTGTTAAATGGAATCCTGGCAACCGATATATTCGAATCTGTCATCGTCGTTACACGTAAAGAAAAGGACGTATTTCCATATTATTCATGTGATCAATTAACCGATTTATGTTCGGAAAAAGAAATCGAATGCTGGAGCGATATTGATTTAGGGGATCCGTCGGGCGTTAAATTTCTCCAACAGACAAATCCCGACGTTATCATCACTGCAACTTATCATCAAAAAATCCCATCCTCGATCTTGAGCTTGCCGGCAACTGAATCCATCAACATACATCCTTCCCTTCTACCAGATTATAGGGGTGCTACCCCAACGAACTGGTCCATTATTTGCGGGGAGATGGAGACAGGAATAACTTTTCATACCCTTGAAGTTGAAATGGATAGGGGGGATATTTTATGCCAGGAGCGAATTACCATTGGCGACAAAACAGACGGCCAACTCCGCAAGGCATTGGCAATGTTGGCGGAAAGAACCATTCATACTTTTTTAAGATTATTTTTCCAAGGAGCCCTAAAACATCAGCCCCAAAAAAAAGGTAAGGGAAGCTATTATCCGAAAATTACTTCTAGAGAGGGATTGATGTTGATTCATTCGGGGGACTTCCCCTTTTCTAGAGTAAAACAAGGACTGACGCCGTATCCAGGCGTGGATATATTAAAGAGAAAGGCCCATGAGCTATAAGAGCAATATACAAAAGGCGGATCGTACTTCAGAAACAGCAACATTTCCCGATGTTGTGTTAATAGACAACTGTAATGCGTGTAACCTGCGTTGTTCGATGTGCGATCATGTTAATCTAAAAAACCACCGCCGGATCCAGACCATGGGTAAAGAAATCTATCGAAAAATTATCGATGAGATTGCTTTGGAAAATCCTACCGCCCGAGTATGGGAAATTTTTTTTGGTGATCCTTTTATGTGCCGCGATATGGCATGGCGAATTAAGTATGCCAAGGACAAAGGACTTACAGATGTGGTTTTGAACTCCAATGCAGTCCTTATGTCACCTCCGAAAGCGCGTAAAATTATCGAAGCAGGATTGGATGCCATGTATGTCGGTATCGATGCCGCTAATGCTGCAACCTATGAAAAAATTCGTGTTGGTGGTAATTATGACCGGGCGGTCCGAAATGTGATGAGCTATAAAACGCTTCTATATAAATATGGGAGCAAGGACCAGCGACTATATGTGCAATTTGTCGTCAGTGGTATTAATGAAAAGGAAGTGGATGACTTTAAACGGTTTTGGCTAAGCAACGGAATAAATGTTAAAATCCGACCCAAAATAAGCTGGGCCGGTCTTGTTGGGGCGAATAACCTATATGACAACAATGCTATAGACCGTAAATCATGCTATTGGCTGATGCAGACCATGAATATCTGTGCCAATGGAGATGTTGCGCTCTGCTCTGTGGACATCCATTGTCGGGTTAACTGCGGAAATGTTGTTGAATCCGATTTGAAAGATATCTGGAATGACCAGTTGAGTTACTATCGTAGAATGCAAAATGAAAAACGCTTTGATGAACTACCGGAAATGTGCCGATCTTGCAGGGATTGGCAATCTGCATACGCTGAATTTTTTAACCCCGATCGGAAATAGTCGTTTGAAAGGATAGCGCGTGTGACAGATGAATTGATTAACCATATGCAAGACAGCTACGGATTGCGATCGGAGGCAAAAGATTTTCCGATGATGGTCGTGCTATCATTCGTATACGTTTGTAATGCACAATGTCCGAATTGCCCGTATAGCAATTCAGATATACGAGACACGTATAAAGACGCAATGATAATGCTGGAGTCTATTTTTAAGAAGATTGCAGATGAATGTGGAAATCATAAAACTGTTTTAAGATTGTCTGGTGGTGGTGAGCCGATGATGCATCCCAAGGCAACCGAGCTGATAATTTATGCGAAAACGAAGGGATGTCGAATAGGGCTGATAGCCAATGGATCGAAGTTTAATCATGAAAATCTGACACAACTGATAGAATATGACATCGATGCCATCGAATTTAGCGTTGATGCCGGAGATGCCCTAACCTACAAGCGTGTCAGACCCGGTCTTGACTGGGATACCTTAAATAGAAACGTTCAATACGCTGTCCAAATAAGAAATAAAAAGAACAAGTCTACCCGAATTATAGCCAGTGTTATCAATCAGAAAGGCGTTGATGCAAAAGCTGCCGATCAATATTGGAGCCGTATCGTTGATAAGGTCCAGATTAGAAAGTTTTTGACATGGGGAATCAATGCGGATCATTCTGCCGACACAACGCCTTATCTTTCTCCGGAGCAGCGTGTACCTTGCCCCTGGCTATTTGAGCGTATGAATATCGATTCAAGGGGTGATGTAACCCTCTGCGGAGAAGATATTGCATTTAAAGAGAAATTTGGCAACATTAGCGAAAGAACGATTCAAGAAATCTGGAATGGTGAGGAATTCCAGCGGTTCAGAGGAAAGCATCTTGCCGGAGAGGGACACCTGATACCCATCTGCGCTTCTTGTCCCGACTGGAAATTTCGGTCATGGAATTACAACTACTGGAAGGTACTGCGGGATTCAGAAAAGAACTCCGATAATCCAAAATAGTTGAGGGATCGGGGAGTCTTTTTGAATCAATTGCTGAAGGCCTTTAGTTTTTCTCCGAATGAGAAAAACACCCCGACCCCTCAAATTGTTAAAGATTCTACGCAGGTTATCTCACGGATCCCACTCATTGAAATCGGATAGATCATCACCCCGATACACTATAGAATATAATGACCATCTTCAAAAGTTCGACGGAAGTGTTTCGGCTTTATGTTGGGCATATAATGAAGAGCTTTTGATTAGAAATTTTCTGTTTAGACTCAACGGGATGCTTAAAAGGACCGTTTTGGACTATGAAATTGTTGTTATTGATGACTGCAGCAAAGATCAAACAAATTTCATCATTCGAGATATTCAAAGGCAAATTCCACAGGTTAGACTATTCCGAAACGAGAAAAATATGAATGTCGGATTCTCGTGTAAACGAGCAATCCGAGAGGCTACTAAAGATTATCTGTTCTGGCAAACCGTTGACTGGTCTTATAATATAAGAATGCTGAGAATATTTCTCGAATTGCTGAACCATCATGATGTCGTCGCAGGCGTACGCAGAGTCCCGGTAACGATTAAGAATTGCTATGTTCAGTGGATTGGAGGCGTTTTCGAACTCTTCGGTATGAAACATTTGAAAAAGCGGTCGGATACTATTGGCAAATCTTTGATTTCAGTAATCAATTACTGCCTGATTCGAAGTCTGTTCAACTTGCCGATTTCAGACTATCAAAATGTTGTATTTTATCCGACTAAAATGATTCAGTCATTTACGATGGAAGCAAACAGTTCGTTCATCAACCCTGAATTGCTGATCAAGTCATACCTGAATGGTGCGAATATAATTGAGGTTCCTATATCATTTCTACCCCGAAGCGTTGGAGAAGCCAAGGGGACAAAAACCAAAGCCATATTGAAATCTGTAACCGATATATTCAAACTGTGGGTAACCTGGCGACTTTTCGGAAAGATTAGCACCCAACTCAATGGAGGTGTTACACGTTTAATCCCGGAAGACTGGGAGATCGTATAAAATCGACCAATACAAAAGGCATAAACATTCAACACTCTGTCGGTTTTCATGATTGTCGGTATCCTGCAACCGAGCTATCTGCCCTGGCTGGGTTATTTTGATCAAATTTATCATGCGGACACATTTGTTCTTTATGATGATGTACAGTTTGATAAAGGCGGGTGGAGAAATAGGAATCGGATTAAAACTTCGCAAGGTGTGCAATGGTTGACCGTACCAGTGCTGAAAAAAAGAAACAGATTTGTGCTGATCAAGGACATCCGCATTAATGGCAATGTATCCTGGCAAAAAAAGCATATCAAGGCCCTGAGTCAGAACTATTGCAAAACGGCATTTTATCGACATTATTCGTATCAATTATATGAGATATTAAATCGGGATTGGCGGTTTTTAATCGATTTAAATCTGGAGATTATTAGCTGGTTTTGTCAGACCCTGATGATCGATACCAGGTTGATTCGTTCCTCTGAACTCGGAATTGCCGGTAGGGGAAATCAGCGACTGGTCGATATTATTAATGCCCTTGGCAGTAATGTGTTTTTCGAAGGCTCTTCAGGAAAAAATTATATTGACGAACAAGCATTCACTGAAGCCGGTATATCAATACAATATCAAGACTACATACATCCGGTCTACAGACAACAATATGGAAAATTTATCCCCTATCTGTCTGCCATCGACCTTATATTCAATCATGGCCCGAATAGCTTAAATATCATCGTAAACGGAGAAAAATGAAAACAATATTGATTACTGGCGGGGCAGGGTTTATCGGATCTGCTTTTACCCACTATATTTTTGATAAATACCCCGATTATAAAATTATCGTTGTAGACTGCCTTACCTATGCAGGGGCGGTTGAGAATCTACCCGTCCCCATATGGCAGGAAAACGATGAACGGTTTAATTTCTGGTACGGCAATGTCACCAACGGAGAGTTAATGGATACGCTCGTTTCAATGTCAGATCTGGTTGTCCATTTCGCAGCGGAAAGCCATGTTACTCGTTCTATTTATGACAATACTAATTTTTTTCAGACAGACGTGCTGGGAACACAGATTATTTCAAATGCAGTATGCAAATACATCGATCGTGTCGAGAGATTCATTCATATTTCTTCTTCAGAAGTCTACGGGACGGCGGTAACGGAAAAAATGGATGAAACACACCCGCTTAACCCAATGAGCCCATATGCCGCCGCTAAAGCGGGTGCGGATCGATTGGTACATTCATATTGCTCAACCTACAATATACCTGCTGTTATTTTGCGACCATTTAACAATTACGGGCCGAGACAGCATCTTGAGAAAGTCATACCACGATTTATTACGAGTGTAATGCTTAAAAAAAAATTAAGGATCCATGGAGATGGGATGTCGGCAAGGGATTTCATATTTGTGGAAGACACATGCCGTGCGATCGATTTGGTTCTGCATGCGAAACCAGATATAGTTATTGGTGAGGTTTTTAATATTGGATCTGAAAAGCATCGATCGATACTATCTATTTCTGGGGATATCATTGAAATTATGTGTCAGGATCAAATGGAAGGCTTTGTTCATATCGGCGATCGCCCCGGTCAGGTATTAAGACATACATCAGACAACACAAAGATTAAGAGTGTCTTGAATTGGCATCCCACAACGGAGTGGAAACTGGGGTTAGAGAAAACTATACAGTGGTATCAGGACAACGCATTGTGGTGGGAAAAGCAACTCTGGATGAGAGAAATTCCAATCATATCGGCAAGTGGTAATAGGGAATTGCATTGATGTTTACATTTTGTTTATTTTGTTACCTTGTTATTCGCAGGACTATAATAGAAGCGAAACCATTATCCAAGGGAATTGCCGACATATGAAAGTAGAGTTCTATCGTCATAACATAGATGAAAACGATATTAAAAACGTTTCGAATATACTAAGATCAATCTTCTTAACAACAGGACCCGCCTGTAGCGAATTTGAAAAAAAATACAAGCGGTACACCGGGTTGGCAAGGATTGTTAGCGTCAACTCCTGCACTAGTGCACTGCATTTGGCTCTAATGGCGCTCGGCATCGGGCCGGGGGATGAGGTTATTACTACGCCGATGACATTTATTGCTTCTGTCACTCCTATTCTTCACTGCGGCGCAACCCCGGTTTTCATCGATGTGGAGGAAAGCAGCGGACTGATGGCAGTCGATAGAATAGAAGCCGCAATCACTGATAAAACGAAAGCAATTCTTCCGGTGCATCTCTATGGTTCTATGGTGGATATTAGAAGGTTGAAGGAAATCGCCGATGCAAACAACCTAAAAATTATTGAGGATTGCGCTCACTGCATTGAAGGAAAGCGGAACGGCATTAGACCCGGACAAATAAGTGATGCTGCATGTTATAGCTTTTACGCAACGAAAAATATAACATCAGGCGAAGGGGGAGCAATCGGTACGAATAATGTTGAATTGGCAGACAAGTTAAGAGTACTCAGACTGCACGGAATGTCTAAGGATGCGGCAAGCAGATATACAGGACACTATGAGCACTGGGACATGGAAATGCTCGGATGGAAATATAACATGGACGACATACATGCATCTCTTCTCATCGATCAACTAGATAGGATAGATGAAAGATGGGCACTGAGAGATCGGATTTGGCACCGATATGACAGTGCATTCGAAACGGTTGATGCCATTGAAATACCCATCGCCTATAACAAACATGCAAGGCATATGTATACGATATGGGTAGATCCTGAAAAAAGAGATCGGTATCTGCATCAATTGCAGAAAAGACAGATTGGCATTGCTGTTAATTTCCGATCGGTACACAATTTGAAATATTTTAAAAAACAGTTCAGTTTTATGCCGGATGATTATCCGAACGCCGATCGAATAGGGAATCGAACTCTATCTCTACCACTTTATCCGAATTTGAAGGATTATGAAATCGATCACGTTATTGAATCGGTTATATCAATTGTTTAAATCATTTTCGAATTGATATCCGTGGAAACCTGGACGGTTCTGCCGAGCGTGAATTAAGAAAAGGAATTCATTTATGGCACGAATTGGATTTTGCCAACATTTCTATTATGAATACATCGGTATAATGATGCTGTCGGCTCAACTTAAGAAGCATGGCCATTATGTCGAGGTGTTCATAAACTCAATTCATGATTTGATCAAAGGGATTAAGAATAATCGATTCGATCTGGTCTGTTTTACCATGATGGGGTGTGACACGGATTGGGTTCAACAGAATGCCCGATGGATAAAAAGCCATGATTCAAAAATCCCGATCGCAGTGGGAGGACCACACCCCACTTTTTTTAATAGTTTTATTTTAGAGAATCTTGAAATCGACATCTTATGTGTTGGGGAAGGTGATGCAGCTATTGTTGAATTAGCCGAAGCCATTGAACAAAGAAGAGATTATAGGAATATCATAAATCTACATGTAAGAGTTAGTGCGACAAACATCGTAAAGAATAGCGTACGACCAATCATTCAAGACTTGGATCGATTGCCATTTTGCGACAGATCGATCTATGAGAAGTACAGATACTTCAATAATGTGCCATTCACTAATATCATCGCTTCAAGAGGCTGCCCCTACAACTGCTCATTCTGCTTCAACCATCAATACAATGAGATCTATGCGAATTCAAAATACAGATTAAGAAGCCCGGAAAATATCATATCTGAGGTAAAAGAAATACAGCGAAGCGGAAGAAACATCAATCTCCTAATGTTTGTAGATTCGACGTTTAACCTGGACCGGGGTTGGTGTCTGGAATTTTTTCAGCTATATAAAGAAAATTTAGATGTTAAATTCACAATAAATGTTACTGCTGGAAGGATTGATGATGAACTGGTAGAAGCCATTGCAAAAACCGATAGGTGCAAAGCGGTAAGATTTGCCGTCGAAACAGGAAATGAGAGGCTGCGAAGGGAAGTGCTTCGAAAACCATTTTCTGATAAGCAGTTGCTACAGGCCGCTTCCTGCCTAAGACAAAAAAAGATCTCCATTGTTGTTTTTTTGATGTTCGCGATTCCATTCGAAAATTTAGCAAATACTCTGGAAACAATTGAATTGACGCAGAAGATCAAACCGGATTTTGTCCAAGGAGGATTATTCTTCCCATATCGAGGACTGAAAATAACCCAAACAGCAATTGATAATGGATTTCTAACGGAACAGGATCTCGCACGGTTTGAGAATCCAAATCAGCAACGCTTTGACAGTGTACTGAGATTAGAAGACATTGATAGGATAAAAAACATTTTCCTCTTTCACCTTTCAATGATTCATTATCCCCGCAGCCAATCATTGCTGAAAAAACTGTCGGAATATAAATGTAATCCTTTCTTTAAGCTGTTTTTCATGGCATGCATGTTTTTACAATCGCGAAGATATGTAGAAATCGGCTTGATTCGATCTTTATATGAGAGTTATTATCACCGACTTGAATACTAATGGGATTTGACACGACCATAAAGCGGTTGACACTGAAGAAAATATCTTATCTTACTTCGATTATCATTGGTGCTATTTCTTTAGCTGTATTTATTGTTTACTTCTTTGACTGGAAGACGACTGTAAAAATTCTAAGAGAACTAAAGATCACAACATTATTGATGGCGATTCTTTTTTTCTTTTTAACGGTCTTTTTAAGAGCTTTTAAATGGACTTATATATTAAAACAGAGTGAAACAATATCCTGGTGCGATGGATTTTATGCTATAATGATAACGAACATGGCAAATGCCATCTTTCCGATGAAAATTGGAGAGATACTAAAACTTTATATCGTCAACAAGATCGGTGAAATTAAATATAGAAATTCGATATCAGCTTCAGTTATCGATCGTTTGAGCCAGTTTCTGACGGTTATGATTTTTATTTGTTTCACTGTTTCTGCAGGATATCGATTTTCTTTTTGGCCATCGAAAATCAATCTGTTTCTCATAGTCTCAATCGGAGCTATGATTGTCTTTTTTGCGTTAGGAGATGTTTTATTTGTAATGGGACGAAAGGTTTTCAATTTTTTCATGGGCGAGTTTCTATTGAATAATAAGTTTACGGTGAAATTTCTAAGAAACAGGTATAATTATTTTATTCGCGATATTATTTCAGAGATCACACGATCAATCAGAAAACATGATGTCATCTGCTACATCCTTATCCTTTCTTTCATGATTATATCCATCGATGGATTGTGCTTTATGATTCTACTGGATGCTTTTAGTGTAGACATTTCCTGGTTGCAGGCAACAGTGGCCGTTTCTATTATGCTGGTTTTGTTTTTGCTGCCAACACCGCCAGGACAGGTAGGGACAGCTGAAATATATCCGATTATTATTTTTTGCTATGGACTCAGTCTTTCACACAATATTATCTCATCCGTATCTATTATCTGGCATATTGTGACTACGATAATCCTACTTGTCCTGGGTACTGTATCGATTTTTGCCCTCGGCATAAAATGGAGCAATTTGTTTAACGCGGTAAAAGATAAATATGAAGATGGTGCCCTGGAAAAGGAGAGAATATAAAGCACATTGATCAAAAGTAGAAAATCAATTATCCATGCCGTCAAAAGTTCATTCAATTTAAAACCTTGGTATCTCATATTTGCAGTTACGGGAAGATGCAATTTAAGATGCGCCATGTGCTTTTATCATGAGAACCTTACCAGAAATAATCAGAAACATGAATTGGCCTTAACAGAGATAGAGCAAATCGCTCCCCATTTCTCCAATATTTATCAACTCACATTAACTGGTGGAGAGCCGCTGTTAAGAGACGATTGTTCAGAAATAGCCAAGACTTTCGCCAAACATACACCTGTTAAACGAATAACTCTAACCACAAACGGGACCTTGCCTGAAAGAATTAAAGCATTCGTTACTAACTTCTGCAAAACATATCCCAATATCAACTTGTCCGTTAATCTTTCAATTGATGGAATAAGAGAGCATCATGACCGAATCCGAGGGGCTCCCGGAAGCTTTGATAGGTTAATGAAATCGTACGATCTATTGGATGGGCTAATGAAAGATTGGCCGAATCTATCTCGGGCAACTGCAACAACCGTATCACAAATCAACGAAGAGGAAATATTTGAATTACTGGAATTCATCGATGAGAACCTAAAAATTGAGGAACATGGATTAATGCTTGCTCGAGGGGATATGCCGGATAAACACTTAAGCAATGTTTCTCAGGAGCGATTTATTGAACTTATTGATATTTTATATTATAAAAAAAAGAAGGGGCAACGGATCGTTTCCTATGCGATCGATGATATCTATAAAAAAAGATGGTCGAGTTCTTTAAGAGAACATCAGATGACCGATCCATGTTTTGCCGGTGAGAAATTATTGATACTTGATGAATATGGTAACGTTTATCCATGTGAATTACTTGAGGTTTTAAGAAAAAATGATGAGCTAAATCATCATTTTGATGAAGATTTTGTTTTTGGTAATTTAAGAAGATTCGATTATGATATTAATAGAATTTTAAAATCAAGCAAAGTGAAGAAAATTAATCAATTTATACGAAATAAAGGGTGCACATGTACGTTTGAGTGCGCATTAATCAACAACTTTTATCTCAACCGACTTAATTGGTTTAGGATTCTATTTAAGATCGTTAAGGAAAGGAAGGTTCGATAGGAATTGAGACAAAATAGTACAGGTACGAATGAGGAAAAGTAGATATTATCCTGAAGATATTTCCATTGTTATACCGACATACAATTCTGAAAACACGATTGATGATTTGATGCGATCGATCCTGAGTCAAAAACGTCAATCGGGTGAAATAATTATTGTTGATGATTGCTCCACAGACCGGACAGTTCAAATCATTGAAAAATATTCAGTAAAAATTATTATTAATGAAAAAAATAGAGGAGCAGCCACTTCAAGGAACAGTGGCGTTAGGGAAGCGAAAGGCGATATCATCTTGTTTCTCGATTCCGATACGTATCTGATGCCGGGTGCTATTGACGCTGTGTTGAATGGTTTTAACGAAAATCAATCCATCAACGCGCAAAATGGGGTATGCCTTTCAGATCCGCTAAATAGAGGATGGTGTCCCCTGTATAAAGGATTGCTAGAATCCTCCTGGTCCGAACATAGCGTGAATTGGGATGATAAGGGTAAATGTATTAACGCTAGAATCGGTGCCATTGTTAAATCGAGTATTCTTGAATTTGGTGGATTTGATGAAGGATATGTGAAAGCATCCGTGGAAGATCATGAATTTGGAATCCGGTATACCAAAAAATATAAAATCCATCAAAACAAGGGATTGAGAGTTAGACATCACTTTCCAGAATTTCTTCAAACTGTAAAAAATTACTGGCAGCGAACACATGGAATAATGGATTTGATGGCATCACAAAAAGAGAGCGTTTTGGATTCCGGTGGCGTCTCTCAAAACTCCGCCTTGGAGTACTTAATTGGTGCTAGCTTGTTTTTCTTACTGCCGTTATCCTTTTTCCATTTATATCTATTCTATATTTGGATGCTTGTATTGTTTCTTTTTATCTACTTTGCTAGAAAGGCCCTAAAGAGAATGGTGTCCAGGGGAGTTGTATTCGGTATTTTCAGTAGTGTTCTCCATGCGTTCTACGGATTAATAATTACAAGCTCTGCTTCGGTTTATTATCTGAAGCGATTTCTTAGATCGTCATAGATCCTTTCATTTGCAGCAATCAATAAAATTAATGCCGAGAGATCGATTAATTAATAAATTCGCATTTTATCTCAGTATTTACTGGATATTCTTTATCCTCCTAATCATACGATTCGATCTATGGCATTACGTCGGCGTGCCGGCTATTAAACCGATTTTTGAAGATTTGAGAGCAACTTTTCATCAGGCTTCGCTTGGAAAAGAGAGCAATCTCACTCACTCGTTTATTTGGATTTGGATCGGAAAGCTAGAACTTCAGGTTGAATTTATCGCTCCTTTACTTATATTTCTGTTCATCATTGTTTCAATTTACTCTATCCGCCTGATTAATATTAAAGAATCAATAATCACAGCGTTTTTTATTCTTTCACCACCTATGATGCTGGCAATTGAACGTGCAAACATGGATTTAATAATGTATTTGCTATTGTGGACTGGTGGATTTTTCATCAGCAGAAAGGCGGTGAATCTGAATCTTGTATCCGTTGTTCCAATATACAGCGCGATAGTAATGAAGATATACCCTATCGCTGCTTTAATGACATATTTTTTTTATAAAAAAAAAAGAATATTGATTACAATCCTCATTCTATACACTTTTATGATTGCTATCTGGCTTAGCCTATACCAAAGAGAAGTACTATTTCTGTTGAAAAATGCCCCCCATCCGATTCCGACACCAATCGGTGATTTGGGATTCGGTGGAGAATATCTATTCTTGCTGTTGAATATCCCGTATTCGAATCATGTCACAATAATTTTTGGGGTGTTTTCAGCAGTCATCGCAAGGATATATTCAAAAACGATATATATCCCGCCCGTTTCCCGATATGATTTTAAATGCGTACTGTTTGTAATAGGGCTTTCAACACTTCTTATCTGCTTTTTGTTGAATACTAATTATGATTACCGATGCATTTACTTTCTCATGACCCTTCCGTTTTTGATGACCTTCATTAAGAAAAACAGTCCATTCACCAAGCAACGGAAATTAGGATATGGCATTATAGGAGCTATTATTTTTATTCTGTGGAATGAAATATGGGTGCTGATCATAAAGACCGTACTGGTTATGCAGAAGATGGGATTTCTGCATTTGAAGCGATTTGTAAATCGTGAAGTTCCTCTAATCACCGTTGCTCCAGAGTTGTTTCAAAGTAAATGGTTATATATCAATTTCCTTGTTGAACATGCATTGACTTGGGTCGTAATGACCCTTTTAATGGCCATAGAAATTAAAATGATTTTAGAAATACATTCTGGTACAAAAGTGTCCGTTGAGGACAAGTAATATGAAAAAAACAGTATTATTTTCAATAACCAGTATCATTATGGTATTATTATTTATCGAAATTTCATGTAGATTTTTGATATATTTCTATACTGGAGACTCGACTGCTTTTCTTTATGGACACATCGCATCGATGCGATATGAGAATCGTACATTTAGATTTTTTAGAATGAAAAAGCGACCAAAGGTAAAAGGTATGAAGGTAATTGCTGCCTTTGGGGGAAGTACGACATTTGGATACAATTATAGCGCTGACGCATCGTCATGGCCGGAAGAACTTGAAAAAATTCTCGATAATGTAGCTATTCGAAACCACGGACGTAATTCCTCGAATTCCGATTACGCAATTGGACAGCTAGAAGTGGCCAATCATGATGGACTGCTAGATATTGTAATGTGGGCGAACTACGTGAATGAAAGCGATGTGTTATATGAGACATCAGGGAAACGTATCTTCGCATTGCGGATCGATAAAACTCTGCAGAAATATTTTCTGTCATATTGGATTGCACATAAGGCCATACAATATCTCAGGGATCAAATCGGCCTCAAAAAGAAACCAATTCACAAACAGTTGTATCCCACAGAATATGCAATTGAAAATTACATCAGAAATTTCGAAAAAGCCTTATATTACTGTAATGAAAATGACATGGTTTTTATCTGTATTCGTCTTCCTTCATGCCCGATTGACAAGGAACCTCGACCATTTATTCAACAATTGGAAAAGGTAATGATAGAATTGACGAATAGACATAACGTCCCGTTTATTGACGTTAATTCGCATTATCGAAAAAACAAAATAGCCTGTGTGGGAAATCACCAGGATCTAAAAGGCCATCAAGAAACAGCTAAATATATAAAGGAACAAATAAAACCGATCTTAAAAGAGAAAGCATGATTGTTGGTCTAATGCACATCCGGGATAAACTTCTCAACTCGTGTGTTGTTTATCGAACCCCGATATTTCTATTATACGCCGTCATCATTTTTAGCATAACCGGTGAGAGTACGATTACATCTTCATCCAGTGCTGCCGGCATCAGGACCTTTCTTACATACATTGGAGAGGGCATCCGGCATTATGGAATAATTGGCTTCATTTTCGAAAGCAGATTCTTGATCGTTAGTCTGGCACAGAATCTGTTTGAATCGAATCAATTGATTCTCATTAATATAATACTTTCAGCTACAGGGTGGATTCTATTCTCTCTCGTGTATTCGCAATACATACAAAACAGTGTCTTAAAAGAAATATTTATCATTGTCATCTTAATGTTTAGCTTGTCATTTCAAATTCAACGCTGGAATTACACAGTAGGATATCAAGCCATCTCAAATATTTTATGTTTGTATGTGCTGATCCCCATTCCATACATAATAAAAAAGCCCCAAAATTATCTGTTTTGGTTTATTTTGACGGCAATAATCATAATACTTAGCTATTTTACTCGCCAAGCCAATATATTTTATATTTTCTCCTTAATCTTGCAATATGGATTCATAGCCGCGATGCTGCCCGCATGGCGGAAAAACCTCCACCGTGTTTATCTTCCGGTCGCATCATGTATCTTATTTTTTTTTTTATAACGGTTTTCACACCTACAAAAAATTTTAGCGCACATTTTGATACGATACTTTGTGCGAGGATATTTAATCCCTATCAGGGGTTTTCCTTATCAATATTTAGAGAATTTAAAGATAGATATAAAAAACGGAATATTGAATATTTCCGTGAAAAATATGGTATGGATTATGAATCGTTAAAAAGAAACCAGCCGGAAC
>CEPS01073456.1_pt1 | contig 24822 bp, 23 predicted proteins | sample 530401 | NCBI WGS metagenome assembly CEPS01 (sample SAMEA2620035, study PRJEB7988) | marine metagenome | biome: marine biome (ENVO:00000447); feature: mesopelagic zone (ENVO:00000213) & marine oxygen minimum zone (ENVO:01000065); material: "saline water (ENVO:00002010), including plankton... | reverse complement strand
ATGCTTTTTTATAATATTAACGCACCATTTAATCCATCTGTAGTGGGTAACAATACAACCCATACAAACCACATCATATTTATTTTTTATAAAATATTTTTCAACATAATCATCGTCGTAACTTCTGGCATCGATATCTAGAAGATCAAAATTATAACCATATTTTTTAACATAAGTCATAACATACCCTAAGCCAACCGGAAGAAACAAATGACCAGCCTTGCCGCCTCTCAAACTGCAATTAACAAAAAGTATTTTCATTTATTTCTAGTAGCATCCTCCCAGAATTGCTTAAAAGTTCGAAAAACTTTTATATCGATAAAATCATCATGTATCTTTTTACAATAAGCAGCTATATAACCTACACCAATAGGTATTAATTTATTATCAATACCATTCAAATCGTTGGCAAGATCGCACAATGATACTTTAATTTTTCTCATATTCTTTTTCATTGTATCAATATTACGCAAACTTTTATAGTTTTCATTTTTAATTGGATTTTTCGGCTGATTGCTAGATATTATAATTTAGCATTTCTTTTGGTGATCCTTGTTTTACAATCTTATTTTTATCAATCATAAATATCTTGTCGCAGTTTTTAACTGTACTTAGACGGTGTGTTATTATTATTAGTGTTTTTTTTCTTTTTAAAAAATAGATAGATTCCATTATTTCTTTCTCAGTTTGTTGATCCAATGAACTGGTAGCTTCATCTAATATTAAAATCTCAGGATCACGATAGAGAGCTCTTGCGATTCCAATTCTTTGTTGTTGACCACCGGATAATCTAATTCCTTTTTCGCCAACAATTGTCTGTAAGCCCTTTTCAAGGTTATTTATAAATTTATTTAAACTTGCTTTTTCTGATGCCATTTTTACTAATTGATCATCAATATTTTCTTCTCTTAAACCAAATGCTATATTTTTTCTTATAGTATCATCAGTTAAATATATGGATTGTGGCACATAACCAATTTTTTTATACCAATTAGGTAAATTTGAATGAATATCTAATTTATCAACTTCAATTTTTCCTTCAGTTGGTTTTAATAGTCCAATCAATAAATTTATTAAAGTGCTTTTGCCGCTTCCTGTCTTACCTACAACACCTATAAAATCTCCTTTTTTAATTTCTAATGATATATTTGATAAAGAAAATTCTTTTCTATTTGGGTAAGAAAAAGATAAATTATTTAAAATTATTTCTTTTTCGAATTTTAGTAAGGATTTTGAATTTTTTAAACTCTTCTTTTCTTCCGCTAAAGAACTATTTTTTGTGTTTAATTCTTTTAATAAAATTTGAACTGAAGGTTCCAAATATCTAATAGTTTGAAAAGAGGTTAATATTTTAGAAGCCCCAGGAATTATTCTAATAGAAGCAACAGCAAAAACTCCTAAATATTGAATTATATCTATCATATCTCTCCCCGCGCTAATCATAGTAAATATAAGTAATGAAAATGTGAGAACTATAAGTACTTCAAATGAAAGTCTCGGAAGCCCAGTAATAAACTGAACAACTTGATTCATTGTTGTCATTTTATATAAATTTTTTTTGACATGATCTATAAGATCATCTTCTACATCCAAGATCTTAACATCCTTTGCAGATGCCATGCCTTGAAGTAAATGTTTATTTAATTCACCACCAGCAACATTCCTTTCTTTGCCAAAAAAAGTTATTTTTCCTAAAGTCAAAAAATAGATAACAAATGATACTATACCAGCTGATAATAAAATGATTAACGTTCCAAAAAAATCTACATAAAATAGAATAAAAGCTATACCTATAAATACTACGATCTCAGCTAATAAAACCATATGACACCTGGTAAAACCCATGAAAGCAACAATTATGGAAGTTAAATTTCTATATAAATAGCCTGAATTATTTTGAAGAAAAAATATATAATCACTTTTCAAATAATGTCTAAACAATCTTTCGGTAAATTCAAATTGAATATCCCTTAAAAATTTTGTTTGTTGCCACAAATTAAATGCTAATGCCAAATTTTTAATAACAAAAATTAATATTGTTATAAATAATGCTAAAAATATTAAATTTATTTCTGAAAAATCATCAATATTAATAAAATTAGAAAGTACATTTTCATCTATATTTCCTTTCAAAATAAGAGATAATAAAGGAACTGCAATTCCTACACTCAAACTTTCAACAAGCATTGCAATAAACATCATAGAAAATATAATGACTGCATATTTTTTTTGCTTATTGTTTAAAAGCAACCATGCTTTTTTTGTAGTTGACATATTTTATTATTTAAAATTGAGATTAAAAAAAACAGTATTGAATTTTTTAATATTATTTAACTAAAGCTATATCTGCAGCTTTGGTTACCGGCTCGCTAGTTTCGCGTGAGGATTGCCTTGAAACAAGTGTCTTTCTCGCATAATCCAATGTTCTTTTTCTTATTACATTTAATTCTTCAATTGAAACTTTCATTCTCTTTGCGGTTTTTGCTAATTTTTTCGGATCAGTAAAGTTTATTCTATCCCATTCATATGCTCTAAGTATGGTTAGATCATCAGCTGACCAATCGTCCGATTTAATGGCGCCACCCGTAGTCCATAATGTTTTTCCATCATATGTATCTTGAATTATTGAATTTGTTTGTTCTGCAAGATCATACATTTCCGTTCCGCGAAATGGCAAAGCAATAAAAATTTTTGCATAATCTACATTAATCTCCTCAGCAAAAGCTATAGTTTGTCGAATTTCATCCCATGTTTCGGTTGGAAAGCCAATAATAAAATTTCCTGAAACAAAAATTCCTTTTTTTCGTACATACGCAACCATTTTTTTTGCGTGTTCAAAATCTAAAGGTTTCAAAACTATATCTCGAGTTACTCTTTCTGATCCAGATTCTATTGCTATATTTATATATTCACATCCGCTTTCAACCATTAAATCTACCAGTTCCTCATCTAATCTAAAAACTGCTGTAGCATCATTAGTCCAAGGCATTGATAAACCCCTTTCTATCATTTTTTTAAATAATGCTTTTGCTCTTTTTGTGTTAGTGAGAATATTATCTTCATCAAAAACTATTGCTTTTACACCATACTTATTTCTTAACCATTCAATCTCATCACAAACATGATCTGGTGTTCTTGCCCTATAATAACTCCCCATTAGGGAAGGAACTTGACAAAATGAACATTTTTCTGGACAACCTCTAGATGTGCTTACTCTAGCGTAAGGTACTCCTGCCGGTGCATCAACGCTTTTTCTATTATCGTATTTTTCATAGTAGGATAAAAAATCTATCAAATGATATGCAGGTTTTGGCAATAAATCTAGATTCTTTATAAATTCAGCATGCCCTCTATTTTCTAGCTCTGTTGTACTTTTTTTTCTGAAGCATATTCCTCTTTTAGGCAAATCACATACACCAGAATAATAGCCAACAAGTTGTTTAAATACATATTCTCCCTCTCCGATAACTACATAGTCTAAATTTTTGTCTTTCATTGCTCTTTCGGGATTAGCCATAGCATAAACTCCGCCAAGAACTGTTAATATATCTTTTGATATATTTTTAATTATTTTTGTCGTCCTTGGTGCTACTTCTGCATATTGATCCATCAATACAGTTAAACCCACTATATCAGGTTTATAATCTCTAATTTGTTTTTCTAATTCTTTTTCAGATAGTTTTTTTTTATATGCATCTATAATTTTTACTTCAGAACATATATCTTCTATATTTGCTGCGATTAAGCAAAGATTCCATGGCACTAAATCCCAAAGTGCGTTTACATCTTTATCTATCCAATGGAAATTAGGAACAATAAATAATACTTTTTGTTTCTTTTTTATTAATTTAACATCAAGTTCAAAAGGTGTGTTTTGCAATTTTGGATTAAGTGCAGCAAAATATTTTCTTCTTCCTTGGCTATCTATTAGCCCCTTATGTATCTCTTTTATGCTCATAACAACCGTTTATTTATATTATAACAAATTATAAAATCATTTTTTTTTAACAAATTAAAATCATAAGTTCAAAAATTTCCCAACATCTGAATTTGAATGTAAAAATACAGAACTTACTTTAGCTTCAGGATGAATAAACCAAGATTTTCCTCTATAATAATCACATTTTTTTAGTATATGCCAAAATCTATCTTGTAATTTCGTATCTTCAGTTTTGTCAATCCAACTGCCGCGGACGCGCTTTTCCATCTCTATTACAGCATCTTTAATTTCGTTTGATGTCAAATCTACTATATCAATTCCATTGCTGTCGTACTCAGTATCGCAATAATAGGTATTATCTAAACATTCTTTAAAATTAAGTTCTCTATTTTTATTTCTCCACCGAAGATGCTTAAAATATGTTAGGGTTGGTGCATACGTTACAATTTGATCAATAGGTAGAAAATTTATAAATAATATTGGCTTTCGATATATTAAAGGAACTGAATCTAATCCGGATCCGGTTGTAACACAAAATGAGCAATTGGCCATGAGCCAAATATCAAGAAAATCATTTTTTTTCTTACTCATTGCATAATCTATCACTTTTTTATGTTTGCAATTAAGTGGTTTTGAAACAACTTTGCCAGTTCTAAAAATCCAGTATCCTTTTTCTGCCAGCGCTTCTATCGCTTGTTCGTATGTCGCGATATCTGAATCTCTATAATTGTGGTAATCCCATTTTTTATCAGGATACAAATAATTTTTGTATGTAGAATCTCTCACATTAAGGCAAACAAATTTATCTTTTTTATTTAGTCCAATATCCCGTAAATATTTTCTAGCATAATTTTGTTCTTTTTCTAAAAAATTAAAATAGGCTTTTTTTATTTTTTTAGTTTTGTGAAGCAAACCTCTTATGTCTCGTGATTTTTGAGTTATGCGAGGAGGTAAAGCGGTATATTTTTTCCCTCCTGGAATAATATTATTCGCTATATACAAATATTTAACCCACCAACGCACATAAAAAGTCCTTTTTACCATTTTTTCAAATTGTCGATTGCTAGTAGGTTTTGTTAACCAATACCAATCTTTTATATTGCTATTGTTAAGAACAGATTCGCACAAAAGTATTCCCGCATCATCAACAAAATGACCCAATTCATTAGTGAAAATTTTACGAAATCGAATATGTGCTAAGGGCTTAATAATACGTATTAAAATTACAAATGGTGCTGCAAGAGATACAGTAAAAAAATAAAAAGGAAAAATTAAAGTAAAATAAAAAAATATTTTTATTTTTTTTAATAATTCTTTTAATCCTTGTTCTTTTATATCTCTAAATTGTTTTATTAAAAAACTATACATTTTTTATTAATCTAAGTTAAAATATTTTTTTAATTAATAAATTTAAGATTTAAATAAAATTAATATGTTGAGGTTTTGCTGCTGATTTCTTTTCTAGTTTTAATAAAACTTTTCCTTTTACATGTGCATCCAAAGTCTCATTCACTTTATGTTGCAAACACAAAGATGCACACATTTTTTGCGCATTAAACTTTGGAGACGCAAGATAATTCATTACTTCCCAGTACTTATCTGATTTCCAAATGTCTTTAAATCTCTGATCACAAATGTTACCAACATGAAATTTTTTATATTTTTCATTGAACAATGCGCCGCATGGAGCGACTAAACCCGTTCCAGATAATTGAAGCATAAAGGGAGCTCCATAACATCTTTGGTAACTTCTTCCATAATTTCCTTTATCCTTAATTTTTGACCATTTAATAACAACTTTATATTCGTTATCTGAATATCTTTCTGCTTCTTTTAAAAGTGGATATAATTTTTCATAAGCATCATAATTAATTCCAAGATTTCCATCTTCGTTGTCGGTGCAATGTTTAATAATTACATAATCAGGTCTTAGTTTCTTTCCTAATTTCGCTAAAGGAATAATTTGATCGCCATCCTGAGGCATTAAAACCATCTGCATGCCCAGAGTCACGGGTAACTTATCTCTCTTCTTAATCTCAACCATATCTTTTATATTTTGACACACTCTATCAAAAGCTTTTTCTTTAACTCCCATTATCTCAGAATATCTTCTTCGTTCTCCAGCTGAAAAATTAACTCTCAAATAAGTTAGATATGGAAGAACTTCTTCTAATCTATTTTTTGTCAAAACAAATGCATTAGTGCCTACTGCCATTGACAAACCTAGTTCATAACCTCTTTTACATGCATCTATAAAAACTGGAGAAATTGTGCTTTCCCCATCAGATACAAAACTTATTCCCTTAACTCCGATTTCAGCGCAATCTATTAAAAAGTCATAAATTATTTTTTTCGTAATAATTTTTCGATCATTTTCTTGAAACATTGCATAACAGAAACCGCAAGAATAATTACAAGCTCTTGTCAAGGCCATATCAATAGTTATGGGGGCTATTCTTTTTCCATTTTCCCATTGGCTTACTCTATCTAGATGCCAGTTTATTTTTGTTCCGTCTAAAATTAATTCCTGATGTTCTTTCATATCTAAATTTTTTGAGGTGAATTTACGTGCCTCAATGTATTGTCATCCTTTTTCTCTATAGTAAAAAATTCCAAACGACCGTCAACAAGTTGCTTAAATATATCCTCAGCCATAATAAGATAATTTTTTTTCCCGGAGTTTAATTCCAAAAAATTTTGACTAATTTTAATGATAATTTTAGTATCAGATTCAATTTCATTAATAATAATATCGTTATTTTTAAGTTTAAGCGTCGGAATAATTTTCTCTAATAAAACTTTATTTAATCTATTAAACTTTTTCTCTTTTGATAAATTCACCCATTCATTTGATAAATCAAAATACTCTTTATTTATAGTATCTTGAAAATTATATTGTTTTTTTATTTTTGAATAAATTTGATTTATACATTTATGCAAATCAAAGAAAATTCCACCAACTTTTTTAGGTAGTATTATGCCTTTAATTTTTTGATTTATATTACCTGGTCTCATCAAATGTTCTAAATAAATTGTTCCATGCTCAGAAGCTTCTTGAATAGTCTTGCCAATTATAACATTGCAAAATTTATCAACAACAATGGGGTTAGTATTTTTACTCTCATAATTATGCCAACAATCAGAAATTTTTTTTGTTTTATCATCAATTTTAACAAATAATTTATTTTCATTATCAATAGTATCACTAAAAACTTCTTTATACTCTTCGCTTTTCTTCATAAAATTGAGTTTAGAAGTTTTTAATTTTATTTTATATTCTTTTAGAATATTATAATTTTCTTTTTCATCATTAAGTTGAAATACTTTTTTATTCTTTTTTCTTATTTTTTTTTTTTTTACTTCAATTACTTCATTTTTAGGTAATGAATATTTTAATTTATCTATCGAAATATCAATTTTATAATTATTTTTTTTTAATTTAATTGAAATTTTACCAATACTGTGGGAAACATTTTTTATTTCATTTATAAGATTTTTATCTTTTTTAGAAATTAAAATTGAAAAATCTTTTACTTTTGTTTCGTTAATTGCATCAATCAAATTAAATAAACTTTTTTTCTTATTTGAGCTGGGAACCCAGAACTGAAGATAATCAACCTCATCATTAAATCCTCTTAATTTATTAACTAATTCAGAATTATAATTTTGTAGCAATAAATCCAAATTAATTTCCATAAAAATGTTCCTATTAATGATAAATGTAAGGAAGAATTCTCTTTTTTTTAACTAATGATATTTGTGCCAAATGTATTGCTGTAAGATCCCAAGGAACAATATCGAGTTTTTTGACCTCACTTAATAAATGAAATTTGTATTTCTGCCCTTCGTTTAAAATAAACTTATCGTCGCCTACAATTTCACATTTAAAATATATTGTTTTGTATTCTTGTTTCGAACCAAATATCCTATAATTAGTTGATAAAATATTATGAGAAACTTTAACTTTAAGGTTTGTCTCTTCTTTTATTTCTCTAATAAGAGCTTTTTCATAACTTTCCTTTTTTTCAACTGTGCCGCCAAAAAGACCCCAATAATTTGGAAAATAGATATTTTTTTTTTTATCTCTCAATTGAAGTAAATATTTTTTTTTTTTTATAATTACGCCTTTAACTGCAATTATCATATTTTCTAAAATTGTAAAATTTAGATAGACGGGAAAGCTTTCGCTTCTATCTTTTCACCTTTTTTAATTTCAATTTGTTTCACAAAAGTTGCAGCTTGTCCTGGATTAGGATCAAATTTTATATCTCCGACAATAAATCTTACTGTTAAAGCTCTTCTTCCTCTTTTTGATTTTTTATTTGGTTCAGAAGAATGCCAAGTATTTCCATGATGACAAAGCATATCGGTGGGATTCATTTCCATGCATTTTATTATAAATCCTTCGTTCTCTGGACTTGAGGGTATTAGTTTTCTTTTGTCGTCTTTATAGGGTTCATTTGTACTTAAATTCACTGAACATTTTATTCCATTTTTATGTGAACCTAGAGCATAATGCAAAGCACCGGATTCCTTATCTACCTCCTCAAAAGGAATCCAAACCGCAAATTGATTATTAGGTTTTAAGGGCCATGTCGATGTATCTTGATGCCAGTGTATTTTATTGCTTATGTTGTATGGTTTATTAAAAATTACAGTTTCCAATAATCTAAGTTTTTCATTTTTAGCAACAATAAATTTTCTAACTTTTGGCGTAATAATATTCTTAATAAAAGACCATAATTTTGGAAATTCCGAAAATAAACCTATTTTTTTTCTCCCTCCCTCAACATGCTGCCACAGAACTATAACTGGTTGATCTTTTGGAATTTCTTCTCTTAAAATTTTCAATGTCTCTCTATCGTACTCTTTTACAATTCCTTCAATGGTATCTCGATCCCATACATTCTTTAAAAGAACTACACCATCTTCTAGATAGGTCTCTTTAATTTTATCCATATCAAGGAATTTTTTTACGAATTTTTTATAGAATATAAAACGTTATTTGTGTCGATTTATTAAGTATTAACTTGCTTAATTCGATTTTGATATTCTCGTAATTGTTTTTGTTCTTTCTTTTCTGAAATTTGCTTTAAATTTGATGATTCATTACCACTATTACTTGAGGCTTCATTGGTATCATTCAAACCATTTAATTTTAATCTTTTATACATTCCATCACGAGTTTGTTTGCGCATTAATAGAAGTTCTTCGTCTGTCATTTCTAGTCTATTTGCAATTTTTTTTCTTTTTCGTGGATTAGAAAAGTTTATCCTATCCCATTCAAATGTTCTTAAAACCATTAAATCGTTTGAAGTATAGGCTGGTGCTTTAATCATGCCTCCATTCCAGCTATGGGACATGTTGAAGTGATCATATCCATCTCTAAACGAATCTTCTTTTTTACACATTTCCCACAGAGGCGTATTCTTTAAAGGTACCAAATTAAATATTCTTGTATAATCTGCGCTAAGTTTATCTGCAAAACGCAAAGTTTCTGTTATTTCGTCCCATGTTTCGGTTGGAAAACCTATGATAAAATTAGCAGCAACAAATAATCCTATGCTTTGCGCATATCTTACCATCTCCATGGCATGAGGCTTAGTAAATTTTTTGCCTTTAATAACATCTTTCATAATTCTGTCATTACCAGTTTCAATCGCGCACCCAATATATTCGCAGCCGCTTTTTTTACACAAATCTAATAATTCTTTATCAAGATGCATTACACCGGTATCTTCTGACAACCAAGGCATGACAAGATCGTTTTCTATCATTCTATTTAGAAACTCAACAACTCTTCTGCGATGTATAAAAAAATTATCATCTGATATTATAAAAGATCTTATTCCAAATTTTCCTTTTAAAATTCTTATCTCATCAAGAACTTTTTTTACGCTTTGAAATCTAAATTTTCTTCCAGAAATCTCGCCCACTTGACAAAACGAACAGTCATACGGGCATCCTCTTGATGTATAAAGTCTTGCGTAGGGAAAGTTTCTTGGAGAATCAACTGAATTTCTTCTCGATACCTTAGTACTATACTTTGAAAAATCGACCAAGTGATAAGCTGGCGGCGGCAGTGAATCTAGATCTTTAATTAATTCAGCCCTACCAAGATTTATTTTTTCTCCAGTTTTTTTATCTACATACATAATTCCTGTTTTTGGTAAATCGGGAACATCACCTTTTAAATACTTAATTAAAGCAGGCAATGTATGTTCTCCTTCACCCAAAAAGAAGTAATCAACATTTTTATCTTTAATGGCGACATTGGGATTCATGGTTACATAAACTCCACCGTATAAAACTTTAATTTTAGGATTATAATCCTTAACAATTTTTGCAATTGCGTGACCATGCTTTTTCATTTGATCCATTAAAGTTGTTAAACCAACAACATTAGGATTTTCGTCAACTATGATTGATCTAAGTTTCTCGTGAGTGTAGTTATTTGCATATGCATCAATTATTTTAACTTCACATATGTTTTCAATCATTGCAGCTAAAAGACACAAATTATATGGTACATATGAATAATACATGTGCTCAGCATCTTTTGCCAAACGATAATTAGGTACGATAAGAAGTACTTTCATATATATAAACTACCAAATAATTTAATTTTTTTTACCAATTAGAATATACACTATTTTTTATAATAACTGCACACTTTTTCAACAACATGCTCTACTTGTTGGTCGGTCATTTTGTCATGATTGGGTATACATAATATTTTTTTAACAAGTTTAACTGCAATAGGTATATATATCGAATGATATAATTTTTTATATGCAGTATGAAATGGCATTAAAATCGGATGTTGTATTTTTGTTTCTATTTCATTTTGGTTTAAATAGTCCATAAATAAATCTCGATCATCTATCTTTATGGTGTAAGAATAATATGTATGAAAACTATTGTCTTCTAATGGGCAATCAACAATATCTTTTAGTTTTTCGTTGTAGTATTTAGAAATTTCTCGTATTCTTTTAATTCTTTTAGAAAGATACTTTGCGTTTATATTCATCATGGCTGCATGAATTGTATCAATTCTTGCATTAATACTTGGTACGTGACAATTTTCTTTATTAATTGTTCCATTGTATCGTAGTGAGACAAGATCATCTTTTAATTTATCATTATTAACTGCTATTGCCCCGGCTTCGCCATATGATGAATAAACCTTCATTGCATTCATACTAAAACAACCAGTATCACCAAAGGAGCCAGCCATTTTTCCATTTATGTTTGCTCCATATGCTTGTGCAGCATCTTCAATTACAAAAAGTTTATTTTTTTTCGCTACTTGCATAATTTTATTCATCTTGCATAAACGTCCTGTAAAATGCACTGGTATAATCGCTTTAGTTTTATTATTTATTGAATTTTGTATTAAGTCCGGATCAATATTTAAATCACTTCCAATGTCCACGAATACTGGCTTTGCTCCAATTGCTACTATTGCATTTACAGTTGCTATCCAAGAAAGTGGTGTTGTTATTACTTCATCGCCTGGACCAATGCCTAATGCTCGCATAGATAAATATAATGCATCAGTTCCACAACCAACGCCAACCGCATGTTTAGTTCCACATTCTTTAGCTATTAATTTTTCAAACTCTTTTACCTCCGGACCTAGAAGAATTTGACCGTGTGTAAGAACTTTTTCAACTGCGCCTAACAGTTCTGATTTTATTTTGGGATCGCTTACACTTAAATCTCTATAACGTACTTTCATAATTTCTGTATTTGTTTACCAATTTTTTCCTATTGTTGCGTCACTTTTAAGACTTATAAATGATGGTCCATTATTCTTATAACTTTGATAAATAGCAGATTCGGTTTCATCGCTGTTTTTAGGGAAAAAAGATTCTATATTTTTAAAAAGTTTCATTAGTCTTTTGCCGTCAAGTTCCGCATGACTTGGACCAAGAGTTGGATAATCTGCAAAACCCACAAGATTTACATTCACATTTTGTTGATCAATATCCAGCTTAATTTGCTCAAAAGGTCTTTCGATAAGAAAAGGTGTAATTGTATAAACCCAAGGCTTTAAACCTTCTAGAGCCATGCCTGAAGAAACGCTTATGATACTCTGTTCGCAAATACCTAAATTAAAAAATTTTTTAGGATGTTGTTTTCTAAATTCATCAAAAACTCCATAACCAATATCACTAACGATTAATACTATCTTATCGTCCTTTTTAGCTAGTTCACTAATAATTTTTCCAAAACGTCTTCTCATTTAATACCTAATTTTTTTTTTCCTATTTCTATATCTTTTTCTTTAAGTTTTTTTGCATGCCATATTGGATCATCTTCAAACTCATCAATACCTTTTCCTTTGATGGTATTTATAATGATTACTAATGGCTTTCCTTTTATATTTTGTCTTTTAAAAGATTTAATTAATAACTTAAATGAATGACCATCTTTTACTTCAGCACAGTTCCAATTGAATGCCTTAAATTTGCTTGATAGATTTTCAAGAGGCAAAGCATCCTTTAATCTGGAAAGAGCCTGAATTTTATTATAGTCAATTATAACTACAAGATTATCTAACTTATGCTTTGAAGCAATTAACAAAGACTCCCAAGTAGTTCCTTCTTGACACTCACCATCACTCATTAGCACATAAATTTTACCAGGAATTTTTTGTTTTTTTCTAGCGAATGCCATTCCTGTAGCAATAGGAAGTCCATGCCCAAGACTTCCGGTAGTACAGTGTATCCCGTTTTTTTTGTCTAGCTCTAAATGCGTGCTTAATTTTGGATTCAATCCTTTTTCTTTAAGTAAAATACATAATGGATAAGATGCATGAGCTTTGCTTAAAATAAATTTGTCATTTTTTTTCATTACAATCTCATAAAGAGTCAAAAGTGTTTCAATCATAGAAAAACTGCCTCCAAGATGAGCTTCTCCTTTTTCGATAAATGCAAGAAAAGTATCTTGTCTAAGTTTTTTTGCATTGTTTATTAGTTTTTTATAATCCATATTATTATTTCACTTACTCAAGCTGTAAATTATTCATTCTTTTAATATTAAAATATTTTTCATCAGTTAATGAATTGGGCAGCAATCCTTTTTGAAAAGCCGTTTTAAGATCAGCTATCGCTTCAGAAATTGTTTTAGAGGGTTGAAAATTCAAAATTTTTTTTATTTTTTTAGACGAAATATGATAAGAACGATTATCATCTGTTGGGGTTGATTGTAGTTTTACATCCTCTCCAATAATTTTCCTAACTGTATTAGCTAATTCTAAAACCGAGCGATTCTCATATCCCACGTTAAATACCTCACCAGAAACTTTACTAGCGGACGCTTCTATCAACGTTTCGTAGGCTCTTACCATATCTTGAATATGAATGTTTGGTCGAAGTTGTTTTCCTCCAAAAACACTTATTGATCTTTTGTGGTAAGCTAAATTTGTTAAAATATTCACTACAAGATCTAAGCGTTGTCTTGGTGAATATCCGCAAACTGTGGCTGGTCTAATTATTATTGGTGTAAAACTCTCAGATTTATATTTCTTAAGTATATTTTCACATTCAGCTTTATATTTTGAATAGTCTGTCAAAGGATCTAGAGACATGTTTTCACTAATATCTGATTCATTTTTAATTCCATAAACTGACGAAGAAGATGCATAAATAAATCTTTTTATAGAATTTTTTTTGGCAATTTCTACTAAAGGTTTAAAAGCATCTAGGTTTATTAGTTTTCCTAATTTTGGATTAAGTTCAAAGCTTGGATCGTTTGAAATACAAGCTAGATGAATGACAATATCGTGGCCGGGAAGAACTTCATTTAGTTTTTTTTCATCCCTTATATCTCCTTTTACTATTTTTAAATTTGGGTTTTTTTCCAAAACCTCTTTTCCGTAAATCATTAAGTCAAATACAGTAACTTTATAACCTTTTCTTAATAAATAAGGGGTTAAAACTGCCCCGACATAACCCGCTCCTCCTGTAATAAATATTTTATTCATAAATAAGTTTACTTAAGCATATGCTCAAAAGTTTTAAGAATTTTAGTTTTGCTAACAGCTTCCTTATTGCCAATGGTTTTCGCAGATTGTGCTGCTGCTAAAGAACCTCCTAGTAAAGATAATTCTTTTGTAGATTTGCATTTGAAAAATAAAGCAATGATAGATAGCATTGCATCACCTGCACCAACTTTATCAACAGCGGTATCAGCAAAAGCCTCGCAAATGGTGAATTTATTTTTGTTTTTATTATATAGCAAAGCTCCTCGAGCGCCTCTTGTTACAACCAAATTACTTATATTTTGTGATGTTGATAATTTTTTCATTAAATATTTAATGTCACTATTTTTGTCTCTCAGCTCGTGTTGAATTTCATTTTCATTAATTATAACGCAATCTACATTTTTATAATTTCTCATACTATGATAGCCAATATTTGCGGCATTGATTTGCGCATTTAGTGCTAAATATTTTGAATATTTCGATATCAATTTTGCACTCGCTTTAGAAATTAAACCGTGCCCATAATCTGAGGTTATTATTAAATCGTGTTTTGATAATAAATTTTTAAGCAATTTTTTAAACTTCTTTTCATCCTTTTTTGTCAAAAGATCATCATTTATTGAATAAACTCCTAACATTTTGTTATAACTCAAATTATCCAAAAACCTTTTTTTAATAATTGTTGGTGATTTTTCTTTTTTTATATATTTAAAATTTACATTTTTAGGTAAATTTTTTTTAATATCTTTAATAAATTCTCCTTTTTCACCAACCATACTTAGTAAAGAAATTCTATTACAAAAAGATGATAGATGTCTGCAAATAGCGCCAGCACCGCCCAAATATTGTTCGCTTTTTATATCCTTTAAAGCTAAAACTGGTTCTTTTCCAGATTTACCAATAGCCTCACAAAAAAAATATTGGTCAATAATAATTTCTCCAATAACAAGAACTTTAATTTTTTTAAATTTTTCTACTAAATTTCTTATTTCATGAAAATTGTATTTGTTTTTTATTTTTTTTACTAAAGTTTTTTGTTTTGCCGAAAATGTGTCACTAAATAAGTTGATCAATCTGCTCGAACTAAAAGTTATATCTTTGGTATATACTATTTTTCCACCAAGCTTCTTGGTTGCTCTTACTTCATTCGTTATTTCTCCAGAAATATCGTTTTTATTATTTTTATAATCGGGTCCCTTACAGTAAAAATTTGGTTTAAGTTTTTTTATGACATGGACTGCTGTGGGTTTGTTGCTCAAAGCAACAAAGTCTACAGCATCTAAGGCTGCAACTGCCTCTAATCTGTATTGCTCATTAAAAACTGGTCTTTTTGGCCCTTTGTTTACATACCTATCAGAAGTAATTGTAACAACAAGTTTATCCCCAAAAGTTTTTGCTTGATTAAAATGTTTAATATGGCCTATGTGAAGAAGATCAAAGGTGCCGTGGCAAAGAACTATTTTTTTATTTTTAGATTTATTTCTTAAAATAATTTTTTTTAAACTTTCAAGTGTTAAAATTTTATGATTTGACATACTAGAAACTTTTATTTTTTTCCCAAATATTTAAACCAAATTTTAGTTGCTTCGCTTATGCTTTCGGGTGTCCATATAGGAGCATTTTTCCACTCATGTATTATTTCCATCATCATGCCCACTCCTTTATCAATTGGTATTTTTGGTTTCCAATTTAACTCAGATGTAATTTTTGATATATCTGCCAATGATCTATCTGGTTCACCTGGTCTTTTTGGCACATAAATTTTATTTCCTCCAATAATATCTGCAATTAAATTAACTGAAACTTCTTTTCCACTACCAATATTATAAATTTCACAATTTTTTCCTTTTTCTATTGCCTGTAAAATTGCATCAACTAAATCAAATACATGAATAAAATCTCTAGTTTGAGTTCCGTCACCTACAATCGTTAACGGTTTATTTGCAAGTTTCTGTGCTAAAAAAACGCCAAAGACTGCTCCATATGCGCCGCTAGTTCTTGAGTTGGCTCCATAAGCATTAAAAAATCTTAATGAAATATTTGGCATATTATATATTTTTCCCCAGTTAATAACCAACTGTTCCCCCAAAAACTTGGTGAGTGCATATGGGTACTGAATATCAATTTTAGCTTTTTCATTAGTTGGATATTTTTCAGGAATGCCGTAACAGCTGGCAGATGCTGCATATATTAGTTTTTTGATATTAGATTTTTTTGATGCTTCTAAAACATTTAATGTACCTGTTACATTAGTTTTAAAATAGTTATTTGGGTTTGTTATGCTAGGAACAATATCTGCAAGCCCAGCTAAGTGAAAAACCCAATCAATATTATCAAAATATTTATAGATAGATTCTACGTTATGTGAAATATCAACGTTTACAAATTCTACTTTATTTTTAACTAAATCTAAATTTTTTAAATTTCCAGTACTAAGATTATCAAGGATTATAACTTTATGGCCAAGTTTAACCAATTTATTAACTAGATTACTTCCAATAAATCCTGCGCCTCCTGTGACTAATGTTTCCATTTACTATATATTTTTATTCCAATAAAATTGCTTTTTATCTGGTATTTTCCAATTTTTTCCATATTTTTTTTCTAAATATATTTCTGGATTTGATGGAGTAAGGAAATTTTTACCATATATTTTTATTGGCACTAGTTTTTTTAAGTCCTCAATAGGAAAAGTAATGCCCCATGCTTCTTTATATTGAATATCAGATTCTCCAAGCCAAAACTCTTTGTTTCCAAGATTCTTTTTTTTATAAATTTCAATATCAGCAATTGTAAAAGGATATAAAACTTGCAACCTATTAAATTTATTACAAGGCTCAACTCTAATAGCTATAGCTCCACTTTTTATTAATAACGGAATTGAATCTAACAGTCCTGTTAATTGATCCTCTTTTATACCTAAATCTACATCGTGAGGTCTGCCGGCAGATGACCCTTGGCGCACTGCTCCCAAAAGCGTTCCTCCATTTAGGAAAAAATCAATTTTTTGCAATTTTAAAATATTAGAAATCTTAATCAAGATATCAAGTGCATAAATGTGTTTGGAGGGCAAGCTAATGTATAGTGGATACTTTAATCTTAAATAAAAAATTATTAAGCCAAAATATAAGTGACTTCTAATAATATTCATAATGTTTTTTATTTTCTCTTTATAAAACTCAAATTTTTTTGGAAATATTTTTGATAGCATAACTAAAAATAATTTTTGCAGTTTTTTTTGTATAAAATTTTTGGGTTTGCCATGCAAAGTTTTAAATTCACTCATAAAAACTATTATTATTTTTTGTTAGTTTAATTTTTGTTTAAATGCCACCAAGTTGTTTGATCGATATTTTGGTGATCTTCTTCCCCCAACTACCACAAAAATCCATCTTTCTGAAGATGTGTTATATACTAGTGGCAAGGCTGAACCCACGGCAGGAAGAACATCGCTCCACAAATATTTACCATCCTTATTATTAAAAGCATATATTTTTTTATCAAGTGATCCTGTAAAGAAACTTATGCCTTCATTATTTTCTCCATTAGTTATTCCGCCGAAATTTTGAGAACCTATTATTATTTTTCCATTGTTTAACTTGTGCGTTCCTGCAGGAATTTGCCAAACTATATTTCCTGTATTTAATGAAATTGCTGTTATTTTTCCCAAAGATAAATCTTTAGAATTTTGATTAATAATTTTTTTTAAATTTATGTTACTCCGCTGTAAATAAAATTTATATTTACTTTCTTTTAATAATTTGTTGTCATATTTATTTAATGCATTATAGGCTTCTTTCAATTCATGATCTTTAAAACTTAACCTCTTATGAAAATTATTATTTCTAAGATAATAATTAAGAGCAGAAAAATCATATATTTTAGTTGTTAAGAATAAACTGGGTATTATCATTCTATCTTTATAATTAACTGAACCATCGCTGTTATGACATGAGGTACACTTTTCAATCTTCATGTTTTGTGGAACGTCAGTTAAAGGTTGGGGAATAAAATCGTGAAATTGCTGCACCATAAAATTGTGATTGCCTGCCAATATAAGGAGATTGTTTAAAACATCTATTGATGCTCCTCCCCACTGAGGTCCACCCAAATAACCATGAAATATTCTTTTGATTTTTATTATTGGGGGGGCTGAGCCAAAAATTGTTGAACTTAAATCACAATTCTTACAATCTTTTCCCAGATAATTATAATATTCCGTACTTAACAAAGACTCAGGATAAATTGATCTTTTAATATTATATTTAAATTCTCCTAAATAAACTTTTTTGTCTTCAACTGGCAATACTGGTAGACCACTATTTCTATCAATAAAATAAACACTTCCCGATTTTGATAAAGTTATCACGATATCTTTTCCTTTAACTTTTTTTGGAGAAAGAATTGGTTGACCAACAAAATCGTGGTTCCAAGTATCTTTTTCGTGTTCTTGAAATTGCCAAACAATACGTCCAGTTTTTAAATCCAAAGCTAGTAAAGAACCTGAGTATTTGTAATTATCGGGGTTTCTTAAAGCAAATCTATCTGCTGGGCTACCAGTATTTATAAATATAAGTTGATTTTTTTTATCAATAATAAAATTATTCCACGGATTAGAACCTCCCCCTACATAAACAAAATTTCCAACCTCAAAATCTTTACGCCACAAAAATTTACCAGTTAAAAAATTGTATGCCTCTAAACCTGAAGGATTAACTGTTGCAACATAAACTATATTATTAATTAGTTCAGGACTGACTCTGCTTTCAAATACACCTAGTTTTTCGCCTCCACATCTAGATGAAATCAAAGAACCGTCTAATGAATCAATACAATAAACCCCTGACCCGGTTGGCAATAAGATAATATATGTATCCAATTTTTTCTCATATTCGCAAAAAAATCCTCTAATAGAACTTGCTGGAGTATTGCCATATTTTTTATGCCAAAATCTTTTTCCAGTTTGATAATCAACTGCACCAATATTTCCATCTTGTCTAGCATAAATAAGTTTATTCCCGCATATTTTTGGTGACACTTGTACAGGTTTGGATTCTTTTTCTAACACTGCTTTATCTAAAAACTTTTTATTAGACATATTTATACTCCAAACTTTTAAAGGTTTTTTATTTTCCCAAGAATTCACATATTCCAATTTTTTATTTTGATAGTTAATATTTGCTTTAGATTTATTAATAATATTTAAATAATAATTGTTATCTTCTATTTTTAAATCTTGAGAACTATAGTTAATAAAATTTTTTTTTGTCTTTAAAGCAATATTTAAAATTTCTTTTGATTGCCAATTTGGATTAAAATACGCTCTCAACTTAGTACCGGTAATTTTAAAAGGCTTATGAGTAAATAAAAAAGAATATTTTTCTGCTTTATATTTATCATAACCCAATGCTGTTGAGCTGTAATACATTATCTCAAATCTGTAACTAAAACAGATTATTAAAAAAATAAATAATATACTAAAAAATAAATATATTTTTTTATTTTTTAATTTCATTCAGAATTTTTTTTTTATTTAAATTGAAAAAACTGATTTAGTATCTATTTTGTATTTTGTAGGTGTAATTGAAATAGCTTTTATTGATTTTTTATTTCTGTAGTAAGACTTTATTAACTCATTCATTTCCAAATTTAATGCATCATTATTATTATACCCATCCATACCAGCTAAAGTAATGTTCTTAGCTTGACCACTATTTGCAACGGATAAAGCGTAGGCTAAAGCAAACATATATGGAGATGTTGCATAAGTATCAAAAAATTTGAACTCATCACCTTTAACTAAAAATCCATAATTTTTAATTTTCACTTTTTTTAATTTTTTTTGAATTTCAGCATCTTGTGAAGACAAAGGCAAAATAAAAGTTTGATCAAAATTTTTATAGTTAGCATGTTCAGAAAAAATTCTAACAGGTACACATGAAGCTCTTGCTGTAATTAGTTTTTCATTAATGCTCTTTTCAATATTTAAAACAATAACATAAGGTTCTTTTTTTATAATATATCTTTCTAGTGCTTTTTTGTATTTTTTTATAGAAGGCCCCGTTCCTAAAATTAAAACTTCTCTATTTTTAATTTCTTTTTTTGGATACCAAGTTCCTGGAAAAAGTTTATTTGAACCTACATTTTCATTAAATAAAGTATTCGAGAATTTTCTAGAATCTTGCTTTGATAAAAAGCTTATTCTTGAAATTATTTCTTCAGGACTATATTTGGTATATTCAAGCATGCTTTGTATAAAAGTTGGATGAATTTTATTTTCGGCAGCATAATAATAATATGGATTAGTTCCCCACTTATACTTGTTTTTTAGTTCAGCGAAATATTTATCAATTAATTGAATAGGTTTTTTAATGTCAAATTTTTTGTTTCTATATCGGTCTAGTGCAATTAAAGCAATTTCTGTTTTTACATTTCCAGGACCTCTTCCCATGCCGCTAATGGTTGAATCAACCCAAGTGACTCCATTATTAATAGCTGTTACTGAATTTGATAAAGCCTTTTCCATATTATCATGCGCGTGTATTCCTATCTCTTTATTATATTTTGACTTAATAGCATCAAGTATATTTAATAATTTTTCTTCGTCCAAAGCTCCCAGGCTATCTGCAATATAAAATACGTCTACGGAAGAATTTTGGAACATTTTTGCAACTTCTTTAACTTTAGGCAGGCTTATTTCAGAAATCTGCATCAAATTTATTCCGACTTTATAATTTTTTTTCTTTAAATATTCACAAATTGGAAAAATTTTAATAATTTCTTCATAATGACAAGCAATTCTTACAAGTTTTAATCTGCTTTTAATTTTTGATAGAAAAAGATTTTTTACATTTTTTTGGGAATACTGATAGTTATCTAATATCTCTGAGCCGTTAATCATTATACCAATTTTTGGCTCTGAAAATTTAACGACACTATTAATAAATTCATCTTTTGTGTAAGCACATGGTCCTTTGAATCCAACATTTTTTAAAGTTCTAAAGCCTAACTCTATATAATCAACAGAACAATTTTTCATACAATTCAAATAATCAACAATCAAATTTTCAGAAAAATCCCATCGATTATAATATCCCCCGTCTCTTAAAGTGCAGTCCAAAAGTTTAATATTTTGCATAATTTTTCAATATGAGATTTTTTTTGTGTATTGCTTGCTTGTTTTTATTTTTTTTTATATGGCAACTTATTTTCGGTAAATCCTTTTTCTTTAAGCCAATGCTCTGCCAAAGGAATTTCATATAGGTAATCTATATCTAGCCCTCCATGCTGAGTTAAAGGATATATTTTCTTACCCATCCATTTTTGTGGTAAAAGACCCTTGTCTATATTTTCAATGCATTTTGGTCGAACAACAGAAACTCCACAATCATGAAAATACACTTTACCTTGTTTTTGCCGATTGGAATCAATTTTAAAATCAAATTGATCAAGCGGAACAAATGGATGGAGACAACCATCTTTGCCTATCTTTCTAGCCCTTATCGGACTCCACATATTATAATCTGAAACTGTAATGGCGGAATCAAGTTCGTGTTGCTTTCGTAGAATTTCTATTCCTTTATCAATTGTATCAGGCAACACCATAACTGCATTGCACATAAGAATAACTATAAACTCAATTTCTTTTTTTACTTTATCCTTAACATAGTTATAGCCATGAACAAATACATCCTCTACAAATGTTTCGCTAGTTGCTAATTCTTTAGGGCGTTTAATAACACTTGCTCCATATTTTATAGCTACTTCCTCTATTTTTTTTGAGTCAGTTGATACGTAAATTTCATCAACAAATTTTGAATTTTGCGCAGCCAAGAGTGGGTATGACATTAGAGGTCTTTGCAAAATTGAAATTACATTCTTATTTGGCAATCCAACACTTCCTCCTCTACCAATTAATAATGCGATGATCATTATGTTGTCTATTTTTTATATTTTTCCTCAAGTCTCTTTGGAAAAAAAGCATCAAAGCCCATTGCGCCGTTCGAAATTCCACCATGAACATGATTGGGACCAATATCTACTCCAATACCAAGTTTTATTATTTTTTTCTCTCCATTAGCATAAAAGTCTATTGATCCCGTTATTATCCAAGTTATTTGTTCGTTTGAATGACCTTTATCTTCAAATTTAAACCCAGGTTTAAGATCAAACAAAACCAAAGTTAATCCTCTTCCTTCATAAGGTCTAGATATACATTGTCCTCCCCAAAGATCTCTTGCTTCAATATTTTTTTTGAAATTAAAAAAAATTGGTTGTCCTTTATAAGTGTCTAAATGTTTAGAACTTATCATAAATATAGTTGAGTCTTGTAAGCCAATCATTTTATATTTTTCAACACCTGTAACAAAGTTTATAGCATCATATTTTTCTAGACTTCTTTGTTCTCCTTGGTTTCTAAATTCTAAAAGTCCTGACGTTACAACAAATATTTTTTCCTTTTCATAAAAATCTTGATATTGGGAATTAACAAAAGTTTCACTTAAATCTTGATCTTTTTTAATATCAAATTTAATTACAGATAATCCATTCCACCCTTTATATTCTGATGAATTGGATGCATTGGATCTTAATAGAGGGTTAAAATCAAAGTATTTTGATTTAATTTTAGTAGTATCTTTTAAAATCATTTGGCAATTACTTTAGTTAATTAAACAAAACTTTTTCTATTTTTCCAATTAATTTTTCATGCTTGCTCAATTGCCCCATATATCCATTAATATTAATATTAGGTAGCTTAGAGAATTGATAACCATAATAAAAATTAATTAGAGAGTGCTCAAATTGAGCGTTCCATCGAAATACATCGGCTTTGTATTTATAAGCATTAAAGAGCAAACTCCAATAACTCATTTTATTTGGAGAATAATCTAAATGATTGTCCCATCCATATACATTAATTACTTCAGCAAAATATGATAATGCGCATAAAGTAGGTAATAGGGATCCTGAGGGTGCCCAATCAGGATGTGGTGGTAATAACGGAGGTCGATAAATTTTTTCTGTTATAGAAATTCTTTTACAACTATCATTATCAATGAAGTTCAAATATTCTGGTGTAGTTGGAGAAGTTGTCAGATAATTTCTATTTTCCTTCATTATATGCACCTCAACACATAAAATCTTATGTCCGTTTTTTTTAAGCAATTCCATTACGTTGGGTCTAGTCGTGCAATAAAAAATATTTTTATTTTTGTAGTCTTGATTATTCGTTCGATCAGATAAATACTCATTTAGGTCTTTTGGGGTCATTTGATGTTTGTCATTAGAAAATTTTCCTGTGTCATATGAGAAATAATGTGTATAAAAAATTTTACCATTTAAATCTATTTTTAATGGACTCCAAAAAGAAACAAGAAATATTGGACCTTTAATTTTTTTTATATCATTTAAGTCAAAACTAGATCCTCTAGCAACAACAGTGATTTCTTTCATTTTTTGAATATTACTGTTATTTGCTTTTATTAAACCGAAAGGTATCGTCGGTTTATCTTTCTTTGAAAATCTATTTTTTTTACTTGGTAATAATTTTCTTGTGGAAAATCTATATGTTTGTTCTGGCCATATATGAAATGTTGCTATCATCAACAAAACGTCTTTTAATCTAAGCAGGTTCTTGAAAGATCTTTTGCACCAAATAAGAAATTTCCAAAGGAAAGGTAGTTTTTTAATGCATGATTTTAAATATTTGTAAAACATTTGATAGCTTTAAAGATGAGATTTAGACAACGCTCCGCACTTTGACTTTTTCATTTTTAAGTCTTTAAAAACATAAATTAATTTTTTTTTCAAATTGGACGATATAAATAATCTGTTTTATTTGGTATCGTCGTAACAATATTACCAACTAAAATTTTTAATTTATTTTTTTGTTTTTCAAGAATTTCAAAGATCATATTTGTAAAGGGTCCGGATATAAATTTAGCTTTTTTTGTTATTATCATTTTAAAAAAACATTGTGTAAGATACCCATTTTCATTTTCAAAAGTCTTACAATACTTTATAAATTTTACTATATTATTTTGGTTCTGATTGTGTCCATCCAAAAAATATTCTAAACCTTTTAAAAATTTGACTTCATTAACAAAATTAATTGTTTGAAACTTTTCGTGATAACAAAATATATAATTTTCTAATATAAATTTTTCAAATTTTTTAACTTTATCTCCAAAATATCTATGGTACTCAATTTTAGGATGATAAAATTTAATATCTTTTCCTATCCTTTTGGCTATGTCCTTTTTGAAAGTATTCAAATTTCTTATTTTAATTTTAGCAACTGCCCACATATTTATTATCTAATTTCTTTTTTTATCTCGTCATATTCGTTCATTTTTCGTTTCATAAAATTTAAAGCTAGTTTAGTTTTTTCAGCAATTCCCATCGGTGTAAGAACATAAATGTAATTTAATTTATTAGGATTTTTTTCAAAGTTACTCATTTTTACTAAGCCTTTATTTTTTAAAGCCTTCAGACAGTAATTTAATTTTCCTAAACTAAATCCCAATTCTTTAGCAAGTTCCCTTTGAGTAGATTTTGGCTTATTATTGATTTTTCTTAATACATTAAAATGGTCTTGATTATCATTCATAAATATGTTCAATTATTGAACATTTATATCGTTCAATAATTGAACAGTAAAGCATCATTTTCCATTCTATCGATAAATGATACAGAATGATGAGGTTGGAAATTTGTTTACAACTATATATAGAAAATGAAAAAAATAAAAAATAAAGGTATCTTGTTTTGGATAACAGGATTTTCGGGGTCAGGGAAAACTCAAATAGCAAAAAAAATATCAAAGCAAATTTCAAAACATTTTGGGCTTGTAGAAACTTGTCTACCAATATGCATGATCTTACGCACTCGG
>CEPS01001558.1_pt1 | contig 25351 bp, 20 predicted proteins | sample 530401 | NCBI WGS metagenome assembly CEPS01 (sample SAMEA2620035, study PRJEB7988) | marine metagenome | biome: marine biome (ENVO:00000447); feature: mesopelagic zone (ENVO:00000213) & marine oxygen minimum zone (ENVO:01000065); material: "saline water (ENVO:00002010), including plankton... | reverse complement strand
GCTTCACCGCCGTTAAGGCTCCGTATGGCACTGCTTAAGAGGGAAATCAGCCCACGAATCCTGTCGAACTCTTGACGGTATACTTCGTATTCGTCAGATTTGGCGTTCTCCATGGCATTTCTCAGGTATTTTCCGGAACTGTCGTGGTCATACTTCATGATTGCTATCCGGCTCAGCTGAAAATAGGCTTCAGCGAAGAGTGGATTGATATCCACTGCCCTCTTAAGCACCGCCTCTGCCGAATCGGTCAAACCTTGTTCAATTAAACTCTGTCCCTCGGACAAAAGATCTTCACCGCTTTGCGCAGAAAGAAAGTAGCCAATTAAAAGAACCAATGCTGATAAGTGTTTGATGCTTCGTATCATATTATCCCCGTTTAACTGATTATTAAAACAATCCTCGTGCCGAAGGCGGGACTCGAACCCGCACGTCCTCTAGGACACTACCCCCTCAAGATAGCGTGTCTACCAGTTCCACCACTTCGGCGACATTCCGGAACATGTGGCACTATTTCTCTCTCGCTTCCGGCAATGAAAGTGGTACAGGAAGATCTACGGCTGGTGAAACTGTTTCTCCTTCTGCCCTCTGCTTGACAATCGATTCGTTGCTCGCCGAAGGAACATTCACGAGACTAATAAGAATAGCAAGTGTCATAAAGGCGATAGCCAATCCAACTGTTACTTTACTGAGAAAACTGCCGGCGCCCCGCCCGCCAAAGATGGCCGTTGAAGCTCCCGCACCAAAAGTGCCAGACAGACCACCGCCGCGACTGGCTTGCATCAGAATCACAGTTATCAGCAAGATACTAACAACCACATGCAAGAAAATCAGAAAACCGTACATTTACGTTATTAATCTCCTTTCAGATCGCTGCTCTGATAATTTTCTCAAATTTCTCAACTTCCAGACTCGCTCCTCCCACCAGAAAACCGTCAACTTCCTCTACTTCAATCAGTTCCTTGCAATTGTCACCATTGACGCTGCCCCCGTAAAGGATTCTGACAGAGTTCGCTTCGTCTTCAAATGTCTCTGTCAGCATACCTCTAATTGTGCTGTGTGCTTCCAGGATCTGCTGCGGGTCAGCATTAAGTCCCGTCCCGATTGCCCAGACAGGCTCGTAGGCAATCACTACCTTTTCGACTGTACCCGTTGCCAGAGTTGTGAACACAGCATCAAACTGATGTCGCAGAACATCCACTGTTGCCCCGCGCTCTCGCTGCTGAAGACTCTCACCGATGCAGACAATTGGCCTGAGTCCCTCAGCAATAGCAAGAGAAGTTTTTGACGCGACAGTTTCGTCAGTCTCCTGGTAAAGATTCCTCCTTTCTGAATGCCCGATGATAACCCAGTGGGATCCTGAGGTTTTCAGCATAGTGGAAGATATCTCACCGGTGAATGCACCTTCTCTTTGGAGAGCCATATTTTGTGCACCCAGCTGCAGGTTTTCCTCTTCGAATAGAGGACCTATGTGAAAGAGCGAAGTATAAGGAGCGCATAATATAATATCGACCTCATCTATGTCCAAAATCTTATTCTTCAGCAACTGGACATAAGTAAAACTTTCCTGGGCTGTTTTATACATCTTCCAGTTCGCCGCTATTAATCGTCTGCGGTTATTCATCAAGACACCCCAAGAGCCTCAAAGGCAGGCAGATCAGCGCCCGCCAAGAGTGCCAACGACGCCCCGCCACCTGTAGAAATATGAGATATATTTTCATGCTGTCGAAATTTCCGGACGGCTGCGGCAGTATCTCCACCGCCAAGGATGGTGGTTGCACCCCGGGATGTAGCCGCCGCAACTGTCTTTGTCATCGCTGCTGTACCGTGACTGAACGCTTCTACTTCAAAGATTCCCATCGGTCCGTTCCAGATGACTGTGGCACTCTGATCTATCACTTCTTTAAATCGCATCATCGTCTGCTCACCAATATCCACCCCTATTTCGTCTTCCTCTATATCATGCATGTTCTTTTCGCCTTTGGCGCGGCCGGAAGCTACATCATCAGTGACAACAAAATCCAGCGGCAATCGCAGCCTGGCTACCGAGCTTACGGACTTTTCCAGAATATTTTTCGCCGTATCAATCATTTCATCTTCCACCAGCGACTGTCCTACTGTCTGACCGTCAGCTTTCAGAAAAGTGAAGGCCATCCCGCCACCAATGAGAATATTATCGGCTTCGCGCAGAAATCTTCTGATCAAAGAAAGTTTTGTGCCGATCTTGGCTCCGCCCAAAATGATAGTCAGCGGTCTTTTCGGACTGGTAACCGCCTGATGCAAATAATGATACTCCTTCTCCATAAGTAAGCCTGCCGCTCTGTCAACAGAGGATAAGGCAACCCCCACGTTCGAGGCGTGAGCACGATGGGCAGTGCCGAAGGCATCATTGATATACTTTGAACTATGCCGTGACAGTTTTCGCGCAAATTCTGGATCGTTTGATGTTTCACCAGCGTGAAAGCGTAGATTCTCCAGCAGGTGAACTTCGCCGGGCACGAGATTGTGCGAAACATCGACAGCATCTTCTGACACACAATCTTCAGAAAACTTTATCGGCAGTTCCAGTAAATCTGAGAGTGTTTCGCCAACAGGAATCAAACTGAGTTCATCTTTTCTCATTCCTCCGGGACGGCCGAGGTGCGACATCAGGATCAGGGACGCCCCTTCCTCAAGACAGTAATTGATGGTAGGCAATGCAGACCGAACACGAAAATCATCCGCTACAAGATCGTTCTCAAGCGGTACGTTAAAATCGACCCGGACTAAGATTCGCTGTCTTTTCAACTCCAACTGTGTTACTGTGCTGATCACTGTCAAATTCTTTTCTGATGACCGTTTCCCGGTGCCTAAAGGTATGGCGTTCCAACTGTCACCACAGCAACAAATTTTGCTCCTGATTCCTTCAATGCCATAGCAGACGAAGAGACAGTTGCCCCCGAAGTCAGAATGTCATCCACGATGAGGATTCTTTCATGATCACTCATTCCGGACACCATAAATGCACCGGCAACATTTTTCTCCCTCCCCTGCAGCGAAAGCGTCGTCTGGGAGACGGTATTCCTGCGGCGGCGAAGAAGGTTCGGGACGTATGCGATACCCAGTTGTTCAGCCAGAGGTTCCGCAATGGATTCGCTCTGATTAAATCCACGCTGGCGCAATTTTGTCACATGGAGCGGAATCGGCACCACGGCATCCAACCTCATTTTCTCGATCTCATCCCTTAACATTCCGGCCAACCGCCTGGACAGTTCGCCGGCCACTGACCGCTTCTCATCGTACTTGAGCGCATGAACAATTAGCTGAAGAACTTCATCGAAATACCATCCTGAGAAAGCGGCGTCCAGTGTATCACCCAGAGAAAGCTTCTCGACCCAGTTGCCGAGCATAGTAGCATCGAGCCGTCCCCAGCAGTGGTGACAGACAATCTCTTCATGTTGCTTAAGTTTCTCATCACATGCAGTACAAAATGGCGGATAGATGAGGTCTACGAATCCTCCTGCCAGTTGCTTGATTATGGAGTGGTTCTGTTTGCTATTCAGCAGTTCATCTCTTTTTTTGAGTAATCAAGATTTGTCTTTTTAGGATTAAATCCGGATTGAACATGGCGATAATTTACACATTTTCACGACATAGTGCGGGTAGAGAAACAAGCAAAATATGTGTAAAAAACCATCGTTGATTCACTAAAGATTTGTAAATTTAGTGTAGGAATAGTTCTGTTCATTATAACCGTCTGACACGTGTTTTTTCGATTGACAAACTGACACTCAACTCAAATACGGAGGAATTCTCAAATGTATTCATCAATCGACGATTTCATGAATATGATTGCTGAAAAGAATCATGGAGAAAAGGAGTTTCAGCAGGCAGTACACGAAGTTGTGGAATCTCTCTGGGATTACGTTCAGGCAAATCCGCAGTACGTGACGGGCAGGATTCTGGAGCGGATGACGGAGCCGGAGCGTGTCCTCATGTTCCGTGTGCCGTGGCGGAACGATCGGGGAGAAATCGAGGTTAATAGGGGTTATCGAATCGAGTTCAACTCTGCTATTGGACCTTACAAAGGCGGATTGAGATTTCACCCGTCTGTAAACCTCTCCATTCTCAAGTTCCTTGGATTTGAACAGGTATTCAAGAACAGTCTTACTACACTTCCCATGGGCGGCGGCAAGGGCGGATCGAATTTTGATCCGAAGGGAAAATCTGATAACGAAGTCATGAGCTTCTGCCAGTCCTTCATGACGGAGCTTCAGCGGCACATCGGTCCGCAGACAGATGTTCCCGCCGGAGATATCGGTGTGGGCGCGAGAGAAATCGGATTCCTTTACGGTCAGTACAAACGTCTTCGCAATGAATTCACGGGCGTTCTCACAGGAAAGGCTCTTAACTGGGGCGGCAGTCTGATCAGGCCTGAGGCAACCGGCTACGGAACCGTTTATTTCGCGCAGGAGATGCTTGGAACAAGAAACGAATCAGTTGAAGGCAAGAGTGTTTCGATTTCCGGCTCAGGCAATGTGGCACAGTTCGCCGCCGAGAAGGTTCTCGATCTGGGAGGAAAACCGATTACATTCTCGGATTCCGGCGGCAGCATCCACGATCCGGACGGCATCAACAGAGAAAAGCTGGCATATATTCTTGAGCTCAAGAATATAAAGCGGGGCCGGATTCACGAATATGCTGAGAAATATGGTTGTCAGTATATGGAAGGTGAACGTCCCTGGAGCGTCAAGTGCGACGTTGCGCTTCCGTGTGCTACTGAGAATGAAATCAATGCTGAAGAGGCCAAGACGCTCGCGGATAACGGCTGTGTCTGTGTTGCCGAGGGGGCAAATATGCCTACCGAGCCTGACGCCATTCACGTCTTCCAGAAGAATGGAGTACTATACGGACCTGGAAAGGCAGCCAACGCCGGTGGAGTAGCCGTATCCGGATTAGAGATGGCTCAGAATGCTATGCGGATTCAGTGGTCCAGAGAAGAAGTAGATCAGAAACTGCACAGCATCATGAAGAGTATTCATGAGCAATGTCTTGAATACGGCAATGATAACGGAATGATGAATTACGTCAAGGGCGCAAACATTGCCGGGTTCATTAAGGTAGCCGATTCAATGCTCGATCAGGGTGTAATCTAGCCTGACAACAATCCTATTAGAAGACCAAGCCTATCTCTTAGGCCAGCCCGTTTTCTTTCCGAATTGATACCGATTCCCTGATCACGGCCATGCCGGTCTGCCCATCTATCCAGATTGAGAGAGGATTCTCCAGTCTTACCCATGTCACCAGCGGTGACTGACGATAGACCGGCTGATCACCCAGCCAATCCCAGTCGATAAAGTCGTGTCCGCCTTTATGGCTTACCGTAAGGTAGCCCAGATGAAAACTGGTAACATTCTGGAAAAAATGGCTGCCGAATGACGGATCGATAGGAACCTCCTCCAAGCCTACCTCAACAATCACTTTGACCCGCGAAATATGATCCCATTTCACAGGGATGCCAAGCCATGGGTCGGCACTACCCCAGCGCCCCGGTCCCATGAGGAGATATCGTGTTCTACCTCGCATTTCCCGGTTGAACTCAGCAATCTCACTGGCCATTTCACCGGTCTTGGCTGTATCGAACACAGCAGGCTTCACAAACACCACGTCGCTCAAGTCTTCGATTCTTCCGTTTCCGAGCGCCAGACTGCTTCTACATACAATACTGTCCTCATCAATTGTCTTTAGCTGGATGTTGCGATCAAGCGTATCGATGGTCATGGGACGCACCTGAAGTAGACAGAATTCTGATTTTATTTCAGGATCATCTGAAATATTGCAGGCAAACTCCGCTTCGACGGGACATCCCAATGCCGCGTGCCCCGCATCCAGCAAGTGAGCAGATATATCGCTTAGAGGAAAGGTATCCGTCTTGAGAATATTGGCAAAAGTCACCACACGCGGTCCCTCATAGCTAAGTGAATCGCGGACGATGTCATCTTGCGCTGTAATCACGCTGCCCACATGACGTAAAGTTCCGTCTTCTTCGGCGACAGAAAGAGGCAGGAGATCCAAGTTATCCTCTTCATTGATATCGTGTGGGTGGACCTCCTTTGTCAGATCGAGAGCGTAGAAAGCCGTCTGGGAGTTCTCCAGAATAGCTTCTGTGGAATAGAACTGAGGAAGTATGGAGGGGTATTTGGGTGAAAACCGCAGCGCTTTCCCCCCTTCGGCGATGGTCTTGCCCAAGCCCAGCGCCACATGAACCGCGCCTTCCTCACGCTTCATGTAGGAAACGGGATAGTAATTCAAGCTCTGTCCGACACCACTGAAGGTCGGATAGAAGCGGTTGTTCTTGGTTTCACCAACCAACTCTTGGATGATGATAGCCATCTTTTCGTCTTCTATTAGATGAGAGGATGCCTCCATGGCGACCTTCACTTCGTTTGAGAACATAGAGGCATAGACTAGTTTGATGGCAGCACTTACCTTCTTGACCCTGGCGGTGAGAGATCCGGATCGGTTCGAAATCATGTATGTGGCGTAGAGACCAGCAAGAGACTGGAAATGCATATCTTCCAGAAGTCCGGATGAACGGATCGCAAGAGGCGCTTCCAGCTGACCAAGATACGTCTTGAGGAAACGGATAACTTCTTTCGAGAGTTGCGCTGAAAGAAACTTTCTCTTTATTGCGTCAAAATCGGAAACGTCAAAAACAAACTGCCAGAGATCATTCTTGTTCATGAAATCGTCAAACTCATCAGTCGCCACAACAGCAATTCGTGGAATTCGGATGGTCACATTTGGAAAAGACTTTTGCAGATCCTTTTGCTCGATGAGATTGGTGGCGAATGCCAGCCCGCGGGCCTTTCCTCCCAGCGAACCTCCACGGACACGAATGAAGTTCGAGGAGGGATCGATAGGTCCCTCTTTGTACTGGTAGACGCGTCCAGAATAGTGGACATGCCTTGTCATCTCTATGCAGCTCACCAGATACTCACGCAAAGTCTGCGCATCCGGAAAATCAGATATCTGAACAATCCTGACCTGAGATGCGATGGAGAATTCTCCCCGGGCTGCCAGCCAGTTTGAGAAATGATTCCTGGTGGCATGATAAACAATGGATTCGTCGGTTACGGTCAACAGCAGTTTTTCCATTTCATGAAATGTTGTAGCGCGGGCTACTTCTTTACCGTTCGGTGCGCGAAATACAAAATCACCAAAACCAAAATTCTCCTTAATGAAAGTCCTAAGGTCGTGTATCAGTGTTTTTGAATGCTTGTATAAGAAAGCTGTTCTTAATTCATCAGCAGTAGCTTTGAGATTAAGATTCGACGACTGAAAAAGGATCGGCATAAGCGGCTCTTTTTCCCTGACCCACTGAATGAGCCGGTAGCCGGCATTGGGATCCTTCTGCCCTTTGCGGGGAAAGCGAACATCAGAGATGATGCCGAGGAGGTTTTCACCGCACATCTCCACATAGTTTTGAGCTTCTTCGTATTCCGTTGCTAAAAGGATCTTCGGGCGGGCGCGCAATCTTAGCAGCCGATGAGTATCGTTAAGACTGCGATCCATAAGCGCCCTGGTGTGATAGAGAATCTCTGCATAGACGAGAGGCAGAATGATGGAATAGTAGAGCGGATTATCCTCAACAATAATGATTGCCCGCACATCACCCCGCTGAATATCGCGTTTAACGTTCTGTCTGTCTTCAATGTACTTAATGATCACCGGGAAAACGTTTGCATTGCCGCTCCAGACAAATGTTCTGTCAATGGCCTCCGGCTGAAGATGATCGCGAATATGGCTGATTTCAGTGACGTCATAGACCAGCAAGATAACGGGAGTGTTGGGATAGTTCTGCTTCACGCGGCGGCCAAACGCATTGGGGTCCATATCGGTGATCCTGAGAAGAGTAATGATAAGATCATAATGACGGCGCGAGAGCATTTCCAATGCTTCCGATGCGCTGGAGGCGCGCCATACCCTCGGCGCATAGCTGAGGTTCATTCCGAGATACTCTGAAAGTATCTGTTCAGTCAGCCGGCCGTCTTCTTCCAAGATGTAGGCGTCGTAAGGCGACGCCACCAAGAGAATCTCGTGCACCCGGTGCAACATTAGATCGTGGTAGTCCCAGCGCGGAAGCCTGTCGGCTTCAGATTGCTTCACCATGCTGTTGAACCTCTCATCAATTTCTTCCCGTAAAGATTGCCTCTGGAACCTACAATTCAGCCGGGTTAGACGCAACACCCGCGCATGAAGGGACAGTATTTAGTGAAGAACAGTATTCTAATCAGTCAAACTTGACTGATACTATATTGGAAACACCCGACTGGGCCATTGTCACACCGTAGAGAAACTTTGCCGCCTCCATAGTGAGCTTGTTGTGAGTGACAATAATAAACTGCGTATCCTCAGAGAATTTCTGCAGCACTTTCGTGAACTTACTAATGTTGTTATCATCCAGCGGCGCATCCACCTCGTCAAGGATACAGAAGGGACTCGGCTTTACAAGATAGATTGCAAACAGAAGCGAAATAGCGGTCAGTGCCTTTTCACCAGAAGAGAGCATTCTGAGGTTTTTGGTATGTTTGCCTGGCGGTTTCGCCAGGATTGATATGGAGGCTTCAAGAGGATCGTCATCACCGGTGAGATCAAGGTCTGACTCACCCCCATCAAAAAACAGTTTGAATGTCCCCCTGAAATTGTCACGAATCTTGCCGAAAGTTTCAAGAAACTGATCCCTAGCAGCTTTGTCGATACGGCCCATTGTTTCCATCAGGCTCGCCTCTGACTTTAGCAGATCGGCCAGCTGTTCTTGCAGGAATTCCAGCCGCGCGCTTTCTTCACCGTATTCGTCCTTTACCGCCATGTTTATGGGACCGATCCTCTCAATACTGCGTTCAATTCTGTCGATCTCAAAGGTAAGATCTTCTATTGAGCCGGAGACGTCAGTAACCTCCGTCAGATCCGAGCGGTACTTTTCACGGATACGGCTCTCGATCAACTCGATCTGACCTTCGTAGTCAGCCACCTGCAGCTCCATTCTTTTCACCTTTTCCGCCAGTCTCTCCCTCTCCTTCTGCTCATCCCTGATCTCACGTTCAAGCTTCTCGATCTCACGGAATGTCCCGCGAAACGCCTCCTCCTTCAACTCTTTTACAGATAACACCTTTTTATATTGCGCGTTCAGCTTTTGCAGCTTCTTCACTTCCGCACTCTTATCGTTATCCAGCTGCACCATCTCTTCCTTCAGACGTGAAGTCTCTTCCGTCAGATGTACAATCTTTTTCTCCATCTCATCAATACTGTCTTTCGCCGCCTCTATCCGATAGCTCAGTGTCTCCTTCTCATTCTCCAGGCTGACCAGCTCAAAACGGACCTCCTGAATGGCGGTATTTTTTTCCTCACGCCTGTTTTTCACCTGCTCCAGCGATTCACGTGCCAAGGCAATCTTGCCCTCGTAATTCTCCTCCTGAGTCTTAAGATCGTGCAACTGAGGTGTCATCTTGTCTAAAGATTTCTCCAGTCCGAGGATATCATGCCTTGTGGTGACTATCTGATGCGTCAAAGCCTTCAGGGCGTCCACGGTCTGTGAGATCATGTATTCATTGCGAGTGATCTGTCTCTCAACTTCAGACAGGGCGTCAATGTCAGCACTCAGTTCGCCGGATATGGCCTGGTGTTTGTCTTCGCTTGATGATAGTTTTTCATCCGCTTCGCGCACATTTTCCTGCACTATGTTACCCTTCTTCACCAGCTTATCTATTGTGGCATCCAGCTCCTTCAATTTTTCTTTTCTCCCCAGGATGCTCACTTCTTCCTGAACGTCAACGCTGGAAATGGCGCCGGTATTCTCATAATAGCGACCCGACAAATCAGCGATACTACCCGAAAAACTTTTCGATTTCCGCAACCGTTCTGCAGCACCGGAATCTTGCACCAGTGTGAGGTCACCGAACAGGAAACGGATCAACGGCACCACATCTTTCTGCGTATTAATCACGTCGCAGGCCTGAGCGACAATTCCCTTACCGGCGGGCGCTTTGCCTGAACGGGACGGACCCGGCGGCACACTGTCAAGAGGGATGATAGCGACATTGCCCAGCTTTCGTTCTCGGATGTCGTCAAGCACGGTGTAGGCCGACTCCCGCGTTTCGCATACCAAGTATTTCGCCTTCAGTCCCAGACTGGCTTCCAGGGCACGACGATACTTCTGATCGACTTCAATCAGATCCGCAACACTCCCGAGAACGGACGGATAGTCTTCTAAGTGATTGAGTACATGCCTGATCCCGGAAGGGTATCCTTCCTTGCTCTCTATGATTTCGCTGTAGAACTGACGTTGCGATTCAAGACTTTCCACCTGGTTCGCAATCTTATGAAACTCAAGGGTCAGATCGTGCCGTTCGGAGCGCAGAGTCTGGATCTCTTCATCCAGCTGCTCGATGGCTTTGCGCTCCGTAGCGACAGATTGCTCAAGATCTTTCCTCTGATTCAAATATTTCTTCTGCTGCTGCAGGATCGTTTTCTTCTCACTCTCAGCTTCGTCAGCATCCGATTCGAGCGTTTCCAGGTACTCACCCTTATCTTCCAGTGTCTGCTGTGTTCTCTCCAGAAGTGAGCGAAGGTCGTTCAGTTTCCTCAGATGATCAATGTGATGAGAACTGAGACGCTGGAGATTCTCTTCAACTCTGCGGTAGTTTTCATCGCTCTCATCAAACTCTTCTCGCCGCGCATTATATTGCCGCTCCTTATCCTCAATCTTGGGAGCGAAAGTCTCCATCTCAACTTCAAGTTCGCTGATGCTGAATTTCTGGGCACCGATTTTCTCTTCGAGCTCCTCTTTCTCTACCGAAAGTCGCTCGATAGTTCTTTCAGCACTCTTTACCTGCTCAGTGATTACCAGAATACGATTGTTGGTAGATTGCCTGGCGTCAGACAGTTCATTCAATTTCTCCTGCATTGATCTCAATTCTAACTCTTCACTCTTGTAAGTCGTCCGCAACTGTTCCAGAGAAGATTCATGGATTTTCTCCCCCTCCACACCGATGGAACGCTGATGGGTCAATTCGGTAACACTCTTGACAAGCGGTACCAGAGCTGAGTTGAGCTCCTGACGCTGAAGAAACGCCCGCTCAACCTCCTTCTGCTGAAGTTTATCTACCAGTTTGGCGTGGCGGTCGTAACGTTTAAGCTGCAGCTTGAGAGCATTCACTTTGCCGTCAACTTCGGCGATTATGTCGTTCACCCTGTTGATATCAGCGGTTGTTGCTTCAATTTTCAGCAACGTCGATTTTCGCTGATGCTTGTACTTGTTAATGCCGGCGGCCTCTTCAAACATCCTTCTCCGGTCTTCCGCATTCTCGCTGAGAATGTCTTCAATCATCTTCAATTCGATGACTGAATAAGCGTCCGCTCCCATACCGGTATCAACAAAAAGGTTGTGAATATCTTTCAGACGGCACTTTGCCCGGTTGATCATGTACTCACTTTCGCCATTCCTGAAAACGCGGCGCGTGATTTCTACATCCGTATAGTCCACCGGTAGCTTCCCTTTATCGTTGTGGACGGTAAGATTGACTTCGCAGACGCCCAGTGGCTTCCTCGATTCTGAGCCGTTGAAAATAATATCCTCCATCTTCTTGCTACGCAGCATGGTGTACTTCTGCTCACCGAGGACCCATCTCACCGCATCGACGATATTCGTTTTGCCGCAACCGTTTGGTCCCACGATAGCGGTGATACCATCGCCAAAATGGAGCTTCTCCTTCTTGGCAAAGGACTTGAAGCCGTGCATCCTGAGTTCTGAGATATACATTATATTCAGGCGTTACTCTATTAGACGCAGAAAGTCTGCTACTGTATCGAACAGCCTGTTAGGGGAATGAGGTGTCATCCTGAAAAGCTCTCTCCGCGTTTTAGATTTCCTGTTATCCAGGCGGCCAGGACATCCTGCGCCCTCCCAGAAGATGTAAGTGAATGTGGAACACCGCCTGACCAGCATCGGCATTGCAGTTAAAGACCGTCCGGTATCCTGTTTCGGCTATTCCGAGATCCACCGCAATCTTTTTAGCGGCCAAAGTAACTTTACCCACCAGAGCGTGATCATTTTCGGCCAGGTCGTTCAGCGTGGCAATATGTCTCTTCGGCACTATCAGCACATGGTGCGGCGCCTGAGGATTAATATCCTTGAATGCGAATACATCTTCGTCCTGATGGACGATATCAGCGGCGATTTCACCATCAATCATCTTGCAGAAAAGACAGTCATCCACCATGGTCGCTTCACCCTGTAAAACAGTGATCTACGATCGTCAGAGCCGAGAGTGCGGCTGTCTCCGATCTCAGCCTTCTCTTACCAAGAGAGACAGCCTCCAACCCGAGCTGTAAAACGGGCTGGAGTTCTTCATTTTCAAAGCCGCCTTCGGGACCTACCGCTAACCAGACATCGGAAGTGCTGTCCGGTAAATTCCTTAACCAGTCTACCATCGGTTTTGCGGCGTCTGAATTGTGAAGCAGCGCCCCACAGCCGGCTTTCATTTTCTGGCACCATTCGCTAAGAGAGGCCGGTTCATTGATCTCTGGCACACGGCCGCGACCGCACTGTTTAGCGGCACTCCTGGCAACGTTTGTTAACCTGTTCCTGTTTACGCCCTTCTTCACGTTTCGCTTTAAAATTAGAGGGGTAACGGAAGCGACACCGAGTTCCGTCCCCTTTTCAGACACCAGATCCAGTCTGGCGCCTTTCAGAATTGCGATCCCTAAGTGAATGTTTACTGTCGGCTCATGATAGCCTTGAATCATATCGAGAATCGGACCACGAATGGCACCTTCGCTGATGCTGTCTACGGCCGCCCGGTAAGCTTTACCCCGGGTATCGATGAGATAGACTTCATCTCCTACACCGATGCGGGCAACGTTGCTGAGATGGTGAGCCTCATCACCGTTAAGATGGAAACGACCGTCCTCGATCTGATTGTCTGAAAGTATGAAGTGATGGCGCTCAGCCATTCTTAATTCAGTTTCCTGCCCATCATTATTTTAAAGAGAGTACCACTGTATTCATTCTTGCCATCTACATCCTTGCCCATGGGCAGAAAATCATATCCAAGGGCAATACTCACAAACTGTTTTGTCTGAATCTGAAAGTCAGCACCGATGCCGAGAAAAGCTCCGCCATGAAAAGATGACTTCATTTCCCGGATCTGCTGGGAAAAGCCGACATTTTCCGGTGAATCCAGAATACCCAGCGGGCCGGCTAGGACGACAGCAAATGGACTGAAATTATTGGCTATCTGACCAATGAAAGGGTGGAACTTTAATCCTATAAAGAGCGGCACCAGCACCAGGTTTACTTCGCCAACCTTGCGGGTATAGCCCGTATAGGGATCGTATACAGGCATTTCCGTCTCCCCTGTTATGCTGAGGAGTTTAAACTGGCTGAAAAACTGGAGATTCCTTGCTAAAACCCTGGTGTAAAAGACACCTATACCAGTGCCATGGCTTTCAGTCTCCAGGGAAAAGCCGAAAGTATTACCCGACAGGCTATAACCGGGATCGAGGGCCGACTGCGCACTCCCCAAATGAACCGCCGTAAAGAAAATCAGGGAGATGAAATATCTCCGAGGTCTCAGTTGCAGCATCACGTCAGAGAATTTACCACTTTCCGTCGAGGGAGCAAAAAGTTTTAGACAGTTACGAACAAAATAGCCGAGCCTGTCCAAAACGATTATTTTACAGCAGATAACCCGCCATAAATGACGGGAAAATACTATTAGCCGGCTTGCTCCCCCTGCCATCCACTCATCTGGACTTATCGAGCAGACAAGCTTTGGATTGTCTGCCCAGAATCCTCACACCTTTCTTTCTCACAATCACTATTGGGGATTGCTATTAGATCAAGTGTAAAAGTCTGTCCAAGATGAATGTTGTACGCGGAAGTATGTAAATAATTATCAGCATATTGCGTTTCCACGGTTATCACGGTATCCCTCCCTTTAAGTAAGCCTTTCTGTCATCGAGAAATTATAGTAGATTTAACCTGCCCCAATCTAAGACGTCTAAAAATCAATAAGAGAAAGGGAAAAAAGATGAAACGGCAATTTGTAACCTCCTTACTTGTAACAGTAGTCGCGATCTTCCTCTCCGGTTGCGATAACCCTTTTGCGCAAAGCGATGAAGTTCAGTTCGATTCGCCTGATCTGGAAATGTTTTCCAGTGAACTGGAAAATGATCTAAACCTCTCTAAGAAGAGCACCAATAATCTCCGTTCTGCTCTGGGCAGGCACGGCATGGGTGGTGAAGTCGACAGGGATCCCGGTTTCCTCTGGAAGCTGGCCGCTGAGCTTCGACAGACACTGACTGAAGAAGAGAAAAATAATATCTTCACCAAGCTTGAAGAAGTGAAAGAAAAGGGTAAAGATAGAGGAAAAGACGCTGACAAAGGCCGGGGCGAAAAAGATGGGGGCGCCCTAAGGGTTATCTACTCAGTTCTCACGGAAGACCAGAGGGCTGAATTCGACGCCATCATGGAAGAATTCAGAGCTAACATGGGGGCCCTCAAGGCCAGCATCAGATCCGGTGAGATGACCCGTGAAGAAGCAAAAACGGAAATTGAATCACTGGAAGAAGCTATGAAGGCCACCATCGATGCCCTGTTAACCGATGACCAGAAAGCTCAGCTGGAACAGATGAAGGCGGACCACAAAGCCAAGATGGAAGCCTATATGGAAGCCATCCGCCAGGCAAAGATCGAAGCTCTTGCACTTACCGGTGATCAGATTGCCGCCATTGAGGCTGCAAAGACCGAAATGGAAGCTGCAATGGAAGCTTTAAAGGCGCAGGTGGAATCCGGCGAGATGACAAAAGAAGAAGCCCGTGAAGCAGCCAAAGTCATCTACGAGGCCAATAAAGCTGCGATGGAAGAGATTCTAACCGCCACACAGATGGAGATTGTAAAGATTCACCGCTACCTGGAAATGAAATGGCACCAGCGGCAGAAAAACGGTGACCGGGACGATAACGGTAGTCGAAACAAACCTTAACTTCATTCTTCTAAACGACATAAAAAAGGGCGATTCGATCGCCTTTTTTTATACTCAAACATGCTTAATAAGTATCGGCTGGATAATTAAGATTCTTTATTTGTTGAGTTTTTGCAGCCGTTTTTCTGCCTTCGCAGCGTTTTTTGTGTCGGGGAATTCGTCAACAATCAGACTAAGAACGTCAACAGCCTTGTCTCTCATTTTCAGTTTCTTCTCATAAATTACGGCACATTTCTCCAGGCCCGACAATGCGCCATCTGTCCCGGGATATTTATCATGTATAACCATATACTGATCAACGGCTTTTGCGTATTCCTTACTTTTTTCGTACAATTCCCCCGCACGCTGGAGCGCTTCTGTGGCCTGGGCTGTGCTGTCCGGATACTCAGAAGCGACCCTGTTATAAGTGGTAATCGCCTCTTCCCTCTGCTTCAGTTTTCCGGCCTGAATTTCGCCGATACGGAGTAAGCTGGGGATAGCATGGATAGATGAGGAATACTGCGTAACCAGCTTCTCATATTCTTCGATAGCATTGGCCCAGTCCTTAAAATTTTTATCAGCAATTGTGGCGATGCGATATTGGGCATTCGACACAAGACTATCTTCCGGGAATTGCTGCAGGAATTGGCGAAAGGTGGTGACGGCGGCTTCAAATTCGCCGAATTGCTCCTGTTGAAGCGTACCGGTCTGGTATAACGCTGCCGCCAAATCCGGACTGGTTGGGTAGAGACTCATCAACTTCTCATAGATCATCAGGGCTGTATGATGAGCGTTACTGACCAACTCCTCTTCAGCCAACCACATAAGTACAGCGCTGGCATGGGGTAAATCAGAATAGAGAGCAAGGAATTCCCACGCCTCTCGTATAAAAATCGATGAAAGCCTTGAATCATTGAGTGAATGAACGGTTGACAGGAACTCAGCATAGCTGTCGTGGATTTCCTCTGATTCCAGTGATTCCTGTAACATTGATAGGAGCTTATCCCGATTGGATTGGTAGTAATCTTCCTTTTGTACGAATTGAGAACTATTTTCTATCACCGGCCCTCTTAGGGGAGAATCTGGATAGAGGCAGACAAACTTTAACAGCCCCACCTGCACTTCATCCCACTTTTTCTGGCCAATGTAGGATTCAATCATATAACTCTGTACATAGTCAGAATGAGCATCGGGGAAATAGATATTGAGATATGATTTGTATTCGTCAATCTTATAACTCGAAAGGTCTCTTGAAGAGCGCACCAAGCGACCTAAAAGTTTTCCGGATTTTTTCTGCTGTTCACTATTCAGTGCTTTGAGAAAATCAAAATAAGCTTCTTCAATGGATCCGGCTTCAGATGCAGGCGCTGATTGAGATTCACTTACCTGCGTGGCTGGATGAAGGGATTCCACCTGCGGTGACGGTTCACCCTCGACAGCATTATTTTCCATCTGTCCAATTTCAATAGAGTCCTGAGCAGAATTGAACATCGGTATTGCGGGTGTGATTAAAATGGCCAAGATCAGCAAAACAGTGCTTAGATGACTAAAATTCCTAATCATTATAACTTTCTCCCCAATAGTTAACAGTTTCATAAAAAACGGGACGTAGTGTAGAATTTACAATCTGTTCAATCAAACGCAACCAAAAAGGGTAAGTTTATCTCTCATTCAAATGGTGAATCAGATTGAGAAGGTGACGGTGTTTGGAATCCATACAGCCGGCTTTTGATATTAGATATTATCAACGGTATAGTGACGAAAAACCCTCCATTCGGAGGGTTTTTACGTAGCGGGGGTAGGATTCGAACCTACGACCTTTGGGTTATGAGCCCAACGAGCTACCAGACTGCTCCACCCCGCGATCAGTCCGAATTTAACGAAGAATGATGTTACAGGTCAATCTGATTTGTCAATCGGATCAATAATAATATGTGACTATGAGATCGATGTAATTGACTCTCTGAAACCTTCAGGATCTGCGAAATGAGAGGCGAACCGGAACGCCGTTCAGTTCCAGCGCCTGCCGCAACCGGTTCTCCAGGTAGTTCCTGTATGAGACCGGAATCAGATCGGGAAAATTGCCAAAAAAGGCAAAATGCGGCGGCGATACGCTCACCTGCGTCGCATACTTGATTTTAACACTTTTCCCCTTCGTAGCTGGCGGCTGATAGGAATCCGTCGCCTCCCTGACAACCTGGTTAATGATACCTGTCGGTATCCTGTCGCTCCAGCGCTGGTATACACTCTTTACTTCAGGAATTATCTTCGATATTCTCTGATTCGTTTCTGCTGAAATAAAAAGGATCGGATAGTCCTCAAGCGATTTGAAGAGGCGTTTGATCTCCTTCTTGAATGTCTCATGCGTACCGGTCTCCTTTTGAATCAGATCCCATTTGTTCACCAGTAGTATCAGACCTCTCCCCTTATCCATCACTTCGCGCACAATGTGCTGATCCTGCTTACTGAAGCCTCTCATGGCGTCAACCACTACCAGAACAATATGCGACGATTCGATAGCCCTGTGGGTCCTCAGCGTGCTGTAATATTCGATATTCTCGCTTACCTTTGCTTTCTTGCGCAATCCCGCCGTATCCACCAGAATGTACATCTCACCGTGGTATCTCAGCCTGGAATCGATTGCATCACGCGTGGTGCCCGGAATTTCCGTCACGATCGATTTCTCTCTGCCGAGAAGCCGATTCGCGATGGATGATTTTCCCGCGTTGGGCACACCTACAATAGCGATGCGAACGCCCTCTTCCTGCTTATCTTCCTTTAGTTTATCTCCCAGCGACTCTACCACCATATCGAGCAGATCGCCCACCCTTCTACCTCCCAGGGCCGACAGCGTCACAACCGGATCAATCCCGAGTTCGTGGAACTCGTGCTGGAGTAGCTCCTGATCATTATTATCGATCTTGTTGACTACCATAACATGAGGTTTGCCCGACTTCCTCACAAGATCGGCCAGGAATGAATCAGACGTTACAATCCCCTCCCTACCGTCCACTATGAACAGTATATAATCCGCTTCATCGATGGCCAGTTCCACCTGCTGCCTGACAGCCGCATCAATCACATCATCGATCTGAGGAATAAAGCCGCCAGTGTCCACAATAGTGAAGGTATGGCCTGTCCATTCGACTTTGCCGTAGATACGATCACGTGTAATCCCCTCCTGTTCGTCAACGATAGCATGACGGCGCTGGACAAGCCTGTTAAAGAGGGTAGATTTGCCCACGTTGGGACGTCCTACGATTGCTACAACGGGTGTTGCCATGTCTAACTTTTTATGTGGTTACTAATACTACGCTAGATGTGTCCGGTGCCAGAAATCGCTGAAAGAGATGAGCGCCCGAAGGGGATCGAACCCTCATGACGAGCTTGGGAAGCTCGGATGTTACCATTACATCACGGGCGCCTTATGTACAGCGCAAATTTATGGGAAAAATGTACCGTCACAAAGACAACTTCATTGTCAGGATCAGAAGAAAAAACAAAAAAAATTGTAACAAATGCAGGATACTGCTTGCCACTTTTTTCAAGCGAATTTATATTCATGAAGCTACTCGTGGGACTTACCGCCTAATACCGTACGCTTTTGCAGGTTAAGGCTGAACAAAGATTGTAATCGGGAGTTGCAATGGCTAAAGCAATGCAATATGAATTTCCTATCTCTGGGCGCAAAGAGAAACCCTCGGAAGAGATTAGTCAGAGGATTCAAATTGAAGCTCCCGAGAGCAGAGAAAAGACATCACCTACCACAGATTTGCCCGAAGTTCTGGGCGAAGCTACACCACCTCAATACACAGTAGATGAATACTACCTCGGCGACGACCTTGGTAAAGAGGTTTTGCAAAACAAATATCTGGCCCCTTGGGAAAAGGGACCCTATGATATGTGGAAGCGCATCGCCAAAGCGATGGCGTCAGCAGAGGATAATGTAGACGTCTGGTACCAGAGATTTTTCTCCATCCTCGAAGATTTCAGATTTGTCCCCGGCGGCAGAATCATGCACGGCGCCGGGCGCGAAGACATCACCACGACCCTGAACAACTGTTATGTAGTAGCCATTCGGGACGATGCCATAAAGGCCATTTACGAGGCGATCCAGGAGGAAGCTCTAACCTATAAATATGGCGGCGGCTGCGGTCACGACCTATCTGTGTTGCGTCCCGGCGGATCAGCCATTGAAGGCACTGGCGGCGAATCGTGCGGACCTACCGGCTTTATGAATCTGTTCAGCGAAAACACCAATACCATTGCCCAGCACGGCCGGCGCGGCGCCAATATGCAGACCTTGCGTGTAGATCATCCTGATATTGAAAAATTTGTCGCTATTAAGCGCGGCAACAGAGATATGGTGAAATACTCCAACATCTCCGTACTGCTGACGCGTGAATTCATGCAGGCGGTGGAAAAAGACATCGACTTCGACCTCAGATGGGGCGGAAAAGTCTACCACACGGTCAAGGCCTCTGACCTGTGGCAAAAGATTGTGACGTCTGCCCATGAAAGCGCCGAACCGGGTATCATCTTCTGGGACACTATGCGTGACTACCACAACGCTGAGTATTGTAGTCCACTCGTTTCCACAAATCCGTGCGCGGAACAACCTCTGCCGGACGGCGGGTGCTGCAATCTAGGATCTATCAACCTCGAACGCTTCGTGGATAGTGACGGCAAATTCAGACAGGATGAATTCTGTGATACCGCCGCTACCGCCACCCGCTTCATGGATAATGTGGTAGACTATAACATGGACAGGCACGCTCTGAGAGTCCAGAAAGAAAATGCCATGAATGACCGTAGAATCGGTATCGGCTTACTAGGTCTTGGTGATATGCTGGTAAGGATGAAGATCAAATATGACAGCGACGAGGCGCTGAAGATGGCTGAAAATGTTTGCCGACTAATGAGAGATACAGTTTATGAAACGTCGGTAGAGATAGCGCGCGAAAAGGGACCGTTCCCGAATTTCGAACCGAAGGGATTCTCTGAGAGCAAGTTTGTCAAGACACTTCCCGCTTCCACTCAGGAGAAGATAACAAAACACGGTATTCGCAACTCAACCCTTCTGACCGTACCCCCCACCGGTAGTGGCGCCATCGTTGCCAGAGTTTCATCTGGCATTGAACCAGTTTTTCAGACGTCATATTTCCGCCGCGTAAAACAGAATAAGGGATACGGCAACACCTTCAAGGAGTTCAAAGTCTATCACCCAATCGTTGAAAAACTCTTCGGCACGGACGAAAAACTTCCCGACTATATGGTGACGGCACACAAGATTGATCCTTATTTTCGGGTAAAAATGCAGGGGGTGATCCAGCAGTACATTGATTCCTCCATCAGTTCAACCGTAAACCTTCCGGCCGATATTGACAAAGAAACCGTAGCCGACATCTACCTCACCGCCTACAAGGCCGGATTGAAAGGGATCACTGTTTACCGCGAAGGCTCGAGAGAAGGAATTCTGTTAACAGAAGAACAACAGGCAAAACAGCAACAGGAAACTGTACCGCAAGAAAAGCCCGCTAGCGTGGAAATAAAACCTGGTGATAACGAAGTCCCTCAAATGCGGTCAGCAGGTGAGCAGCTTGAACTAAGACCAAGATTCCGCCCAAGTATGACAGAAGGTGTAACTAAAAGAATCAGAACGGGTGAAGGATCTCTCTATATTACTATCAATCATGATGAGCACGGACTCTGCGAAGTATTCACAACCATCGGCAAGGCAGGCGGAAACGCCGCGGCTCAATCCGAAGCTATCAGCCGCCTCATCTCGCTGGCTCTGCGATCGGGAATTGATCCTTATGACGTTGTGAAACAGCTCAAGGGAATCAGCGGGCCCCATCCTACCTGGGAGAACGGACAACTGATCCTCTCCACGCCGGATGCCATCGGGAAAGCGCTGGAAGAATATATCCAAGAAAGCTCCGATGGGAGCGAAAATGCCGATTCCGATTCCCAGGGAGGTACCCTGTTCTCACTGGCTGATGAGAGTGAAACTCCGATAGATACTGCTAACTTCAATCCGAGAACAATGGTGTTGTGCCCTGACTGCGGCAGTACTATCTTCCACGAAGCCGGGTGTGTCACGTGCCCCAGCTGCGGTTTCTCAAAATGTGAATAGACTTCCAAACTGACCGTGGGTGAGTCTTAGCCCTCGAGAGCTGTCTCGAGGGTTTTTTATTCCGAACCTCTTATCGAACGCTCAGCTGATTCCGCTAAAAAAAAGCCCCGAAAACGGGGCTTCAAGCGTAGAGTCGATTCATTGAGATTACTACTCTTCCATGATCTCTTTCTCTTTCATCTGTATCAGCTTATTCAATTCCTCTATATGATTATCAGTGATCTTCTGGATCTCATCGTGCGCAAAATGTCCCTCATCCTCAGACATATCGTGCGACCGCTCCAGTTCACGCATGTGGTTATTGATATCTTTGCGCACATTCCTGACCGCCACGCGCCCTTCTTCAACCAGATTGTGAACCAGTTTCACCAGTTCAAGCCGCCGCTCTTCGGTAAGTGCCGGAATCGGCAAACGGATGACATTGCCGTCGTTGGTGGGGTTAAGTCCCAGATCGGCCGCCTGAATGGCCTTTTCGATATCAAAAATAAAATTCTTATCAAACGGCTGGATCACCAGCAGCCTCGCCTCCTGGGCAGTGATATTGGCGATGGTCTTTAGAGGGGTCGGAGCGCCGTAATACGGTACTTTTACTCCCTCCAGTAGTGCTGGAGAGGCGCGGCCCGTCCTGATCTGAGCCAGTTCCGTCCTACAGTGCTCCACCGCCTGATGCATACGATGCAGCGCATCTTTCTTGAAGTCTTTCAGATTCATGATCCTGTCACCAAAGTTCCTATCTTTTTGCCTTTAAGGATATTCTTCAGATTGTCAGTCTGGTTCACATTAAACACGATGATGGGAAGATTATTCTCTTTGCAGAGTGTTACCGCCGTCAGATCCATCACTCTCAGACCGTCCTCGATCACTTTCTGGAAACTGAGTTGCTCGTACTTCTCGGCTTGATCATCTTTTTCCGGGTCACCGTCATAGACACCATCCACCTTAGTCCCCTTGAGGACAACATCAGCCTCAATTTCCGTAGCGCGGAGTGCGGCGGCGGTATCGGTGCTAAAATACGGATTTCCAGTCCCACCCGCAATAATGATTACTCGATCCCGCTCCAAGTGTCGAATGGCGCGACGGCGAATATAGGGCTCGGCCAATTGAGCAATGCCGATAGCTGTCAGCGTCCTGGTTTCACACCCCTCTTTTTCCAGCGCATCCTGAAGGGTGATAGCATTCATGATTGTAGCCAGCATGCCGAGATAATCGGCAGAAACACGATCCATCCCCTGGATTTCAGCCATTTCTCCCCGGATGATATTGCCGCCACCAATAACAACACCTACCTGGACACCCATCTCCCGCGCCGACACCACCTGCTGTGCCAGCGCCTTGGCCTTGGATGGATCTACGCCAAAACCCTTCTCGCCAGCAAGGATTTCACCACTCAGCTTGAGTAGTATCCTGCCGTAGAAGGGCTGTGACATTAACTGTTTTTCTGGATTATACTTCGCCGTTCGAGGAGGGACCTTCACCTACCTCGAAGCGGGCAAAACGGGCCACCGCGATATTCTCACCAAGGGCAGCAATATTTTCCTTAATCAAGTTCTGGACTGTCTTTTCGTGATCCTTGATAAATTGCTGCTCCAAGAGGCAGTTCTCCTGGTAAAACTTCTCCAGGCGCCCCTCAACAACCTTGTCCACTACGTTGTCTGGCTTGCCCATAGACTTAGCTTGCTCTCTGTAGATGTCTTTTTCACGATCAACAGTAGTTTCATCAATCTCTTCACGGGTGATAGCCATGGGGCCAGTTGCGGCTACCTGCATGGCAAGATCCTTGACAAGACTGGTAAAACCGTCTGTTTTTGCCACGAAATCTGTTTCGCAGTTCACTTCCACTAAAACTCCGATCCTGTTTCCGGGATGCACATAAGACAACACGACTCCCTGATCGGCCTTTCTGCCAACTTTTTTCTCAGCCTTCGCTATCCCCAGTTTCCTCAGAAGTTCAACAGCCTTATCCATATCGCCTTCAGCATTAACGAGGGCTTCTTTACAGTCCATAATTCCTGCGCCAGTTTTTTCACGCAGGGATCTGACTACTTTTGCATCCACAGTCATTTTTCTTCTTTCGTCTCCTCAGGTTCAACACTTGTTTCCATTTCTTCCTCTTCAGGCTCGGATTTTTCTTCAGCGCCAGCTTCTTCAGCCGCCGGCTCTTCATCTATTTCTGATTCGGCACCGTCCCCGTTTGTAGATATTTCTACACTTTCTTCTTCCGCCGGCTCCTCATCCGTCGCCGCTGCGGCGGATTCACCGTCTTTCAGGTAGGCCATGTTCTTTGCCTCACATATGGTGCGCGATACCTCGCCTACAATCAGTTTGACGGCCCGGATAGAATCGTCATTCGCCGGGATGGCATAGTCGATGCCCGTGGGATCGGTATTGGAATCGACAATAGCCACTACAGGGATATCGAGGTGGCGCGCCTCCTGAAGGGCAATCGTCTCGAGATTCGCATCTACTACAAAGATTGCATTAGGCAGACGCTTCATATCCTTAATTCCGCGGTGAAGATCCTGCAGCCTGATCATCTCCCGCTCCAGGGAGAGAATCTCTTTCTTGGTAGCGTTCTCGTAGAGTGGACTCGACTCCTTTTCAAGAAGCTGGAGTCGTTTAATACTCTTGCGAATGGTGCTGAAATTTGTCAGCGTACCGCCGAGCCATCGCTCCACTACATAAAACATACCGCACTTATCAGCCTCCTGCTGAACAATGTCCTTAGCATTCTTCTTCGTCCCCACGAAGAGGATTTCACCGCCGTTATCAGCCACATCGGAGAGAAAGACGGTTGCTTGCTCAAGTCCTTTCAAAGTTTCTTCGAGATTGATGATGTGAATACTGTTTCTCACCATCAGGATGTAGGGGCGGTAGTTAGGGTGCCATTTGCGCGTCAGATGACCAAAGTGGGCACCAGTACTCAATAAATCATCAAACGTAATATTCATAAATCCTTTATCGTTTGGAGAACTGGAACGCTCTCCTGGCTCCCCGAAGGCCATATTTTTTGCGCTCTTTAACACGCGCATCACGAGTGAGAAAACCGGCCTTTTTCAGGATCGGTCTATGATCTTCACTGATTTCAACCAGAGCCCGGGAGATGCCGTGAAGGACAGCGCCAGCTTGACCGTTGAGACCGCCACCGTTTACATTGGCAGAAATATCATACTTCTTTTCGATTTCCAGCAGCAGTACAGGTTGCGCAACAATTTTCCTCTGTGTCATTCTTCCAAAGTAGTTTTCAAGATCACGACCATTAATAGTGATTTTTCCCTTGCCGGGCGTCATCCGAACGCGGGCGACGGAAGATTTTCTGCGTCCCGTCGCGGCGTAGACTGCTTCAGCTTTTGTCGCCACTGACTATACCTCCAGAACCTTGGGCTGCTGTGCCAGATGTGGATGATCCGTTCCGGCATAAACTTTCAAATGCTTCAGCAACTTGCGACCGAGACGGTTATGAGGCAACATCCCGCGCACGGCCTTCTTAATCACCCTGTCAGGATGACGCTGACGCATGGCGTGAAGGTCGATCTGCTTGGCGCCCCCCGGATAACCTGAATGACTGAAATACTTTTTCGATTTTTCCTTGTCGCCTGAAACACGAACTTTGTCAGCATTCACCACAATGACAAAATCACCCATGTCCATATGCGGTGTAAAGGTAGGTTTATGCTTCCCGCGCAGGATCTGAGCGATCTTCGAGGCGAATCGCCCGAGGGTCTGACCATCAGCATCGGCGATGTACCAATCCTTCTGGATTTCGCCCGCCTTCATCGAATATGTTTTAGTCCTGTTTCTCATTTGTTACAGCATGCCAAATTAGTGAAATTATTGTATTACAGACAAGCAGTTTTCGCTGAGACTCTATAGATAAGAAATAGACAGAAGAAGATCAGAACGGAGGCTCAAAACAGTCACCTATTTGAGGAGAAGCATTTTGCGTGTTTTGGAGAAGGCGGTTCCATCCACCCCCCGAGCTGTCAATTGATAGAAGTAAAGTCCGGCGCTGACAGGCGCTCCCGCATTATCCCTGGCGTCCCACACAATGTTGTGGAAACCGGCATCCGTCATGGCGCTGGAAATCAGATTTCGCACCTGCCGGCCGAGAACGTCATAGACAGTCAGTCCTATCTCTGATTCGTCCGGCAGACCGAACTGGATCTGTGTTGTTGGATTGAATGGGTTGGGGTAATTCTGATCAAGAGAAAAATCA
>CEPS01000498.1_pt1 | contig 25973 bp, 20 predicted proteins | sample 530401 | NCBI WGS metagenome assembly CEPS01 (sample SAMEA2620035, study PRJEB7988) | marine metagenome | biome: marine biome (ENVO:00000447); feature: mesopelagic zone (ENVO:00000213) & marine oxygen minimum zone (ENVO:01000065); material: "saline water (ENVO:00002010), including plankton... | reverse complement strand
GGCGGGCAGCTGAAGTCGATGCCGCCCAAACTGCGCAGCGACGACGGGCGCAATGTCGTCATACGTCCTCTGGCTTATTGCCGTGAGGCGGATCTGGCGCGTTATGCGAAGATTCGGAACTATCCTGTGATTCCATGCAATCTGTGCGGCTCACAGGATCACCTGCAACGCCAGGCCATCAAGGGCATGTTGGCTGACTGGGAACAATCGCATCCCGGGCGCATGGCAAGCATCTTCCGAAGCCTGACCCGGGTTGCGCCAAGCCAACTCGCTGATCGCGACCTTTTTGACTTTGGTGCGCTGGACACCGAGGCATCCGAATATCGCTGGCTTCCCGAAGGGGCATCTACAAGTATCAAACGGGACTCCCCTGCGCTCATCCCCTACGCCAAAGTCAGATCGTAAAGGAGAACAGATCTTGAACCCAGAATCCTTTAACCCCGGGCTGATGGCTTTTCTCGACGGGTCACCCAGCCCGTTTCACGCTGTTGCGTCGATGCAGCAGGCGCTGCAGGCGCAAGGCTTCAGTGATCTCGATCCGGCAACGGCATGGTCCGTCGGGCACGGTGAGAAAACGCTGATCACGCGTAACAGTTCATCCCTGATCGCCTTTCGCCTGGGCCGCGGGCCGTTGACCGAATCGGGGATCCGGGTCATCGGGGCCCATACCGACAGCCCCTGCCTTCGGCTAAAACCTTCGCCTGATGTCAGACGATCGGGTGTGCTGCAGCTCGGTGTTGAAGTCTATGGTGGCGTATTGCTGGCCCCGTGGTTTGACCGGGATCTTTCCATTGCCGGGCGTGTTACGGGTACCGATGCCCAGGGCCGGCGTCTTTCGCTGCTGATCGATTTCCAGCGACCCATTGTCACGATCCCGAGCCTCGCGATCCATCTCAACCGCGATATACACAAAAACCGCACGATTAACTCCCAGCAGGAGGTCGTGCCGATTCTGTGCGACCTTGCGGACCGGACCGAAGCCGGATTCCAGAAGATGCTCGTTGATCAGGTCCAGCGCCAGCACCCGGAGTCAGACGTTCAGACCGTTACCGATTACGAACTCGGCTGTTACGACACGCAGGGCGCACAACGGGTCGGCATAAACGGGGACTATCTCACGAGCGCGCGTCTGGATAACCTGTTGAGCTGCTATGCCGGTCTTCGCAGTCTGCTTGATGCCAAGGGTGATCAGACGATTCTGCTGGTGTGCAATGACCATGAAGAAGTCGGCAGTGCTTCCGCTGCCGGGGCGCAGGGCCCCTTTCTGCATTCGGTTCTGGAACGGCTTTGCGGTGACGCCGAGACCCTCGCCCGCGTACTGGCCCGATCCCTGCTGGTCTCGGCGGATAACGCCCACGCCCTGCATCCCAACTACGAAAGCAAGCACGACCCGCAGCATCAACCGCGACTCAACGGCGGTCCCGTCATCAAGTTCAATGCCAATCAGCGCTATGCAACCAACAGCGTCACTGCCGCCGCCTTCCGTGACCTGTGCGCCCGGGCCGGCGTCCCTGTGCAGTCCATTGCGATGCGCAGTGACATGGCCTGCGGCAGCACGATTGGTCCGATTACCTCGACCGCCGTGGGCATCGACACTGTGGATGTCGGCGCCCCGCAACTTGCGATGCACTCGCCGCGCGAGACCACCGGCTGGAAGGATCCGGTTCTGCTCTATCGGGTGCTTCGGGAACTCTTCGAATCCGAAGCGCTGTGAATCAGGCGGCGCCCTGAGGGGAGCCGCCTTGGATCTCAAAAAAGGCCGGGCAGAGTGCCCGGCCTTTTCCTCGGTGTTCCTGCGTGCCCCGGTACTTTGGCACCGGAGCAACAGTTTCAGGAATTACTGCGACTGCTCAACCATGTGGTCAACGGCAAGTTTGACATCATCATCGCTGAGATGCGCGAATCCGCCTTTTGGCGGCATGAAGCCGGTTTTGCCCTGAAACCCGACGATCGCGTGCTCATAGAGCAGGTCCATCCCCTGGGCGATCCGCTCCACCCAGGCCTCTTTATCGCCGATCTTCGGTGAACCCGCGACACCCGTAGTGTGGCATGCCATGCAGCCGCTGTTATAGACGGCCGCCCCGTCGGCGTGGGCAGACACCGAAGCAAAACCCAGCAACGCGACACCGATAACGGCAAATTGTTTTTTCACGTTTTTACTCCTTGATTAAAAAATTTGGTTGAGAAACTATCTGATAATTGCCTAAATTGTCGTCACTTGATTTTAGGATCTGTCCCGCTCCCGGTAAACCTTGTGCAGTAGTCAGGATTTGCCGGCGGGTTGGCGCTTCGCACCTTCCCTTTCTGCAGATCAGTTTGACGGACTTTGTGTCACAACTCTCTGGTAGTGTGGAATGCGGTTTCCGGCCAGCGTTCCTGGGCGAGGCGAAGATTAGCGAGGTTGGGTGCCAGGTAGGTAAGCGCGCCCGACGCATCCAGCGCGAGATTCTGGGCCGCCTTCTTTTTTAACTCTCCCAGCCGCTGGGCATCTTCGCAATCAAGCCACCGGACTGTGGCGACCGGCACCGCCTCAAAACTGCACTCCACGCCATATTCGTGCTTGAGACGGTGTGCCACCACGTCAAACTGTAAAATCCCGACCGCACCCAGAACCAGATCGTTACTGAGCATCGGCCGGAACACCTGGGTCGCACCCTCCTCGCTCAACTGATCCAAGCCTTTGTTCAGCGCCTTGGCCCGTAAGGGGTCCGCCAGCCGGACCCGTCGGAAGAGTTCCGGTGCAAAACTGGGGATCCCCAGAAACTTGAGGTCTTCACCGACCGTGAAGGTGTCGCCGATCCGGATCGCGCCGTGGTTGTGCAGTCCGATGATATCCCCGGCCACCGCAGCGCTTGCCGATTCTCGCCGGGCTGCCATGAAGGTAATCGCATTGTGCAACTGCATATCCCGGCCTGCACGCACATGCCGGACCTTAAGGCCCTTGTTAAAGGCGCCCGATGTGATGCGCAAAAAAGCGACCCGGTCATGGTGGGCGGGATCCATGTTCGCCTGGATCTTGAACACAAATCCTGTAAACGATGATTCCTCGGCATCGACGGTCCGGCTCTTGGAGGTTCTCGGCAGTGGTGACGGGGCGTAATCCACAAAGGCATCGATCAACTCGTCGGTGCCTTCATGATTAAGGGCCGAACCGAAGAAGACAGGAGTCAGCTGGGCCGAGAGATAGGCTTCGCGGTCAAACGGATGCGAGGCTCCCTGCAGCAGTTCGATCTCTTCGCGCAGCGTGCGTGCATCATCGGGTGCCGCCGCGTCGAGCTCCGGGTTATCCAGGCCCTGGATCACGCGGGCCGTGGTGCCTCCCGATGCGGCACGATCAAACAGTGAGATGCTGTCATCGAGAAGTCGGTATACCCCGCAAAAATGTCTGCCGGATCCGAGCGGCCAGGTCACCGGGGCGCAACTGATCTTAAGTACCGATTCGATCTCGTCGAGCAGTTCGACCGGATCCCGGCCCTCGCGGTCCATCTTGTTCACAAAGGTCATGATCGGCGTGTCACGCAGGCGGCAGACATCCATCAGTTTGATGGTGCGCTGTTCGACCCCCTTGGCTGCGTCGATGACCATCAGTGCCGAATCCACTGCCGTCAGCGTACGGTAGGTATCCTCGGAAAAATCGGCGTGACCGGGTGTATCGAGCAGGTTGACGATGAAATTCCGATACTCGAACTGCATCACCGACGAGGTAACCGAAATACCCCGCTCCTTTTCAATTTTCATCCAGTCGGAAGTTGCGTAACGTCCGGTCTTGCGGGCACGCACGGTCCCCGCCTCCTGGATGGCGCCACCATAATGGAGAAATTTCTCGGTGAGGGTAGTCTTACCCGCGTCCGGGTGCGAGATGATGGCGAAGGTACGTCGCCGATGTACCTCCCCGAGATGATCTGACATGAAACCGTGACTGCTGGGGTGAAAACGACGGCGGATTATAACCGCCGCGCATCAGTACTGATCAGCCCAGCCGATACACCGCCCAACTGTTGAAGAAAAAAATGGCGAGGATCGCCAGGCTGGCCCAGGCAACACTATTCAGCACCCGTCCTCGCGGTTTGTACAGTAGCGCGATGATAGCCACTCCTGTCATCATGGTGGCTGACAGAGCAGTCAGGGCATGGGTTGCACTTACGTCCTCCAGCAGTGCGCCCGGAAGGTAGAGCACATCGTCGATGGCAAGGATCAGTATATTGAACAGATTACTGCCGAAAAGATTGCCCATCGCCATGTCGACCGCTCCGATCCGCACCGCTGCCAGGGTGACCACCATCTCCGGAACCGAAGTCGCCAGAGCGATAAACAGGGTACCGACAAAACTCTCGTGCCAGTGCATCTGCACAGCCAGCGTTTCGCCGACAAAGGGTAACCACGACGCCACGCTCACGACCAGGACGGCAGCTGCAAGATAACGCACTACGACCTGGGACAGGGACAGATCGGGGTAACTGTCGGGCTCCTGACGGGTGTACTCGCTAAGGGTCTGCTGCGAGTAGACAAACACACTGCGCAGGGCTACGCCGTACATCAGGAAGATCAGCGGAGTATAGACGGCGATATGCCCCAGTAGGACCACCGATCCAAGTACTGACCAGAGCAGCGCAAGGGCAGTCAACCCGATGAGAATCACACCGAACCCTGCGCCGATGATGTGGCCATGGTTGGCGCGCGAGTACACCGATTCGCGCCGGTAGAACAGGTCCAGCAGTCCGATCAGTGCCAGATTAAAAACGCAGCTACCGAGAACATCGCCGACCGCAATTTCTGGAACCTGGGCGATGGTGACCGAACTGATGCCGGTAAAGAGTTCGGGCAGCGAAGTCACTGTACCCAGCAACATCACTCCAACCCAGGTGCCGCCGAGTCCGGTTTTGTCCGAGATAGCATCGCCGTAGTGCGACAGCTTGACTCCGGCAACCCCGATGACGGCAAGACAGGCCGCAAATTGCATCCAGACCGTCGCCATTACAGTGGGCAGCGGTATAGCACGGGTCTCAACGCACTCCCCGGATTTCGCGACGGTCTTTCACAGAACCCTCCGGGCGGAAAGACTGGGAAAACGGCAGCGGTATCTGCGGGTTATAGCGATCGAAGTCGCAGGAGCGCCGGCGGCGAATCCGGTGAATCCGGTACCGGGTATTCCATCTGCTTCGGTTCAAGGCATTAACGGTTCACGCGGGAAACGGCGGTTCCATTCTAACCGCCCAAACACGCCGGCCGATGGAAATTTAGAGAATGCCGTCAACTGGCCATTGGGACGTCGCACACTACATCGGCTGGACATACGGCATAATGGCGCAGGACTCGGCAAAACCTCTGCCCATGGAATCTTCTACTGGTGACTTTCTGACCACCCGCGAAGTGGCGCAACTGCTTCGGGTCAAGGAGCGAAAGGTCTACGACCTCGTCGCCAACCAGCGGATCCCCTGTACCAAGGCTACTGGAAAACTGCTCTTCCCAAGGGCCGCCATTGAAATCTGGCTGGCCGCGAGCCGCACGGGCCCCGGCACCGCAGCGGATACAGGCACTGAGCCCAACGTCATCCTGGGCAGCCATGATCCGCTCCTGGAGTGGGCGCTGAAAGAGTCCGGCTGTGCAATTGCCAGCCATTTCGGCGGGAGTATCGACGGGCTTGACCGTTTTTCACATAGAGACGGAATCGCAACCGGCATGCATATCTATGAACCCGCAGTTGATGGGTGGAACATCGATACGGTCCGTCAGCGCTTCGACGGCCAGGATGTTGTGCTGGTTGAGTTCTGCTGGCGCCAGCGCGGGCTGGTCGTACAGCCGGATCAGGAAAATGTGATTAGCGGCGTCGCTGATCTGTCCGGCCGGCGCATAGTCAGGCGCCTGCCCGGCACCGGCAGCCAGATACTGCTGGATCACCTTGTCAGCCGTGAGGGGATTTCGGCGTCCAGCATCGACTTTTCCACCGAGGCACATACCGAGACCGAGGCCGCGTCAGCGGTCCTGGAGAACCTGGCCGATGCGGCGCTCGGGCTTAAGGCCCTCGCACAACGCTATCGACTGGGTTTTGTGCCGCTCATCCGGGAGCGCTTTGACCTTCTGGTACGCCGTCGGGCATGGTTTGACCCGTCTTTGCAGGCGCTGACACAGTTCTGTGCTTCATCCAGTTTTCATGCCAAAGCGAGATCCCTGTCTGGCTATGACACCAAGGGCCTCGGCACGGTGCACTTCAACGGCTGAAGGAGTTTGCCCTTTATCAGGCCGGGCACCGCTTAAGGCGAGGCATTGGGAAAGAACAGCTGCTGACCGCCGCTGCGGAAACTCGCGATTGCCCTCTGGCCTTCCTTGCCGATCATCCAGTCGATGAACTTTTGACCGGCCAGGGCATTAACATGGGGATGGCGCTTCGGGTTGATCAGAATAATCCCGTACTGGTTAAACAGCGGCGGATCATCTTCATATAGAACCTTCAGTCCCCGTTTGTTGGCAAAGCTGATCCAGGTGGCACGGTCTGTCAGGCAATAGGCGCCCATCCCCACCGCGATATTCAAGGTTGCGCCCATGCCCGAACCGGTCTCACGGTACCAGTCCCGACTGGCGTCGGATGGATCGATTCCCGCCGCGTCCCATAACGCCAGTTCCTTTTTGTGTGTGCCGGAATCATCGCCACGGGAAGCAAAAAGTGCCTTTTCACGACTGATACGTACCAATGCATCACGCACGTTTTCCGCCTCTGACAGTGACGCTGGGTCGGATGCAGGACCCACCAGGACAAAGTCGTTGAACATAAGATCAAAGCGCCTCACACCCCAGCCGTCGCGTACAAACTCTTTCTCATCAGATTCGGCATGGACCAGCAGGACATCACCATCGCCGCGGGCGGCGTTCCTGATGGCCTGCCCGGTTCCTACCGCAACCACATTGACCTTAATGTCATGCGCCTTCTCAAAAAGCGGCAGAAGATGATCATAAAGACCGGAGTTGGCGGTGGATGTCGTCGACTGGATGACAATCCCGGCACGATCGGCTAGCGCCAAGAACGGCAGGCCGGCGAGCAGCACTCCCGTCACAAGCATGCGCCACAGCACCGGCCGGCTTATCGGACCGTCAGCCTTCGCTTGCGCAAACCGCTGATACATGATTGCCCTCTCCTAGCCGTTGCCGGCTCAATAAGTAGCTGCTGCGCTCTTTTTGCCGAAAGCCTCTGCCGGGCGGATGAAGGCCAGCAGGAGATTGACCATGAGTGCCAGCAACATCAGGATGATCCCGAGCGCCATCGCGAGTTCCAGATCACCCTTTGACGTTTCCAACGCGATTGCGGTGGTCATGACCCGGGTTAGATGATCGATGTTGCCGCCGACAATCATCACAGCACCCACTTCCGAGATGGCCCTGCCAAAACCGGCGAGGCAAACCGTCAGGAGCCCGAAACGCCCTTCCCAGAGCAAGGTGATGACCCGATATCCCAGGCTGATGGCGATGGAGGCAAAATATTCGGCGTACTCTGAATTCAATTCCTCGATGGTCTGCCTGGCGAGCGCGATCACGATAGGTGTGATCAGCAGCGTCTGGGCAATCACCATCGCGGTGGGTGTATAAAGCAGCCCGAGTACCCCAAACGGACCTGCCCGCGAGAGGGCAAGATATACCAGCAGGCCGATGACCACGGGCGGCATGCCCATCAGCGAGTTGCTGATCACCATCAGGCTGAAGCGGCCGCGGAAGCGGCCGATGGCGATGGCGGCCCCTGCCGGCAGTCCGATCAATAGCGAAAGTCCCACCGCCGAGAGGCTGACTTTCAGGGAAAGCCCAACGATCTCAAGAAGATCTGCATCCAGCGTGCCGATCAACGAAAACGCGATGGAGAAAGAACTCGATAATTCCTGCATTTATATGTTTTTTTTCCGTCCTTAGGGCAATATTATGGAATTTTCTCATATTGTCAAATATCAGGGACCAACAGGGCGCGAGCCGAGGCCCCAGTTCATCTGCTGTCAGGAATTGAGAACCGAGGCGCTGAGATCGTGTGCGTCGTACCCCGTGATTTTCACCTCGACCCGTTGACCCACCGCAAGCCCCGCCGTATCGGACAAGCGGATCACCCCGTCGACTTCGGGCGACTCGGCATAACTGCGCCCAAGGGCGCCGTCGCCGTCGACCTCATCAATTACCACCACGCATTGCGAGCCCACCCGGTTTTGCAGACGCGCCTTCGACACCTCGGCCTGAACCTGCATCAGTGCTGCATAGCGCTGCTGCGCCAGGGAAGCGTCTACCGGGTCCGGCAGGTCATTGGCGCGCGCACCGGAAACCGGCGAATAAACGAAGCAACCCACCCGGTCGAGCTGTGCCTCGTGCAGAAATGCGAGCAACTGCGAAAAGTCGTCTTCTGTCTCGCCGGGAAAACCGACGATGAATGTGCTGCGGATCGCAAGCCCGGGGCATCGCTGACGCCAGGACTGAATCCGCGCCAGGTTATCCTCCCCGCTTGCCGGGCGTTTCATCATTCCCAGGATACGCGGGCTTGCGTGCTGGAACGGCACATCGAGATAGGGCAGCACAAGACCGTCAGCCATCAATGTGACCAGGTCATCGACGTGCGGATAAGGGTATACATAATGCAGCCGCACCCACACGCCCAGTTCCCCCAGCGCTCTCGCGAGACTGGTGACATCCGGGCGCAACGCTTCCCCGGTCATCAGGTCCGCATGCTTTTTCAGATCCACACCGTAGGCGCTGGTATCCTGGGACACCACCAGCAGTTCGCTGACCCCTGCCTCGACCAACTGCCCTGCCTCGACCAGAACGTCACTCGGATCCCGGCTGGCGAGACGTCCGCGCATGGTTGGGATAATGCAGAAACTGCACCTGTGATTACACCCTTCGGAAATCTTGAGATAGGCGTAATGGCGCGGCGTCAGCTTGACGCCTCCGGGAGGCAAGAGATGATAGAGCGGCTCTTGCAATGGCGGCGCACTTGCGTGCACTGCAGACATCACGCTTTCGGTATCCTCGGGCCCTGTAACCGCCAGAAGATCCGGAAACTTTTCCCTAAGCATCTCGGCCCGGGCACCCAGGCATCCGGTCACGATCACCCGGCCATTGGCGCTCATGGCTTCATCTATCGTGGCAAGTGATTCTTCCACTGCCGCGTCAATAAAACCGCAGGTGTTCACCACCACGACATCAGCATGGTCATAGATCTCAGAAAACCCGTAGCCCTCGGCCCTCAGTTGGGTGAGGATCCGCTCGGAGTCCACGGTTGCTTTGGCGCAGCCAAGACTGACAAAGCCGACAGTGGGACGCGTCACCTGGCCTCCATCGATTACCGCTAGCCCAGCAGTTCGCGGTGGATACCGCTTTGCTGCAGGACTGTCGTGGCGATCTCCTCAACGGAAATCCCCGAGGTGTCCGAAGTCTTGATTCCGTGATGCCGGTAAAGGCCTTCCGCGCGCCGCACCTCAAGTTGGCACTGGGCCAGCTTTGCGTAGGCACTGCCGGGGCGGCGTTTCTCACGGATCTCATGCAGTCTCCGGGAATCTATCGTCAGGCCGAACAGGCGCTCGCGATAGGGGCGCAATACCTGCGGCAGTCCGTCATCGAGAAAGTCATCGTCGGTCAGCGGATAGTTGGCACAGTAAAGTCCGAAATGCATGGCGAGGTAGACACAGGTGGGGGTTTTCCCACTGCGGGATACACCGATCAGGATCATGTTCGCCTGATCATAGGCATCGGGGTTAACCCCGTCGTCACAGTCCATCGCAAAATGGACCGCGTCGATACGCGAGTTGTAGCGCAGCGGGTCGGTGACGCCGTGACTGTATCCGGGCTGCCAGCTCGGAACCACATTCAGCTCCCGGGAGAGCGTACCCATAAAAGAACTGAAAACATCCACCACCAGGGCGTTGGCCTGATCGATCTGCTTACGGTAATCGGCATTGACAAAGGTCACAAAAACAATGGGCCGTGGCCCATCGTTCTCGCTGCTCTGGTTGATTTGGCGAAGCGCGTCATTCAATTTATCATCCGAGTCGACAAAAGGGAGGACCGTGGTCACAAAATGAACCTGTGGAAACTGCGTCAACAGACTTCGGGCCAATTCTTCAGCCGTCAGGCCGGTGCGGTCCGAGACCACAAATACCGATCGTTTCGCAAGACTCATTTTCGTTTCCCCGTCGCTGTCATCAGGCGGATGCCGAATGTATAGCATATCTGCAGGAGTAGTCAGATCATCGTGACAGGTACCCGTGTCATTCCGTTCACCGAGCTCGGCATGGATGCGGTTCCGACCGTGGGCGGCAAAAACGCATCGCTCGGAGAGATGATCAGCCGGCTTGACCACGCCGGTATTTCAGTGCCCGAAGGTTTCGCCACTACCGCCGATGCCTACCGGGCGTTTCTCAATCACGATGGTCTCGGGGGACGAATCGACGCACAACTCGCGCAACTGGATGTCGATGACATCTCGCAACTGACGGCAACGGGTGGGCGGATCCGCAGCTGGATCATCGAGACACCCCTGCCGGAGATACTGACCCGGGAAATCAGCCAGCACTACGCGCAGCTTGGGGAAAATATTGCGGTCGCGGTTCGCTCATCGGCCACCGCCGAGGATCTGCCCGAGGCTTCTTTTGCCGGTCAGCAGGAAAGTTTCCTTAATGTCCGGGGTATCGATAATGTTCTTGCCGCAGTGCGTGACGTCTTTGCGTCATTGTTTAATGACCGGGCGATTGCCTACCGCGTGCACCAGGGTTTTGATCATGCCCAGGTGGCCATCTCGGCGGGAATACAGCGCATGGTCCGAAGCGATATCGGCGCAAGCGGTGTCGCTTTCACCCTGGACACCGAATCGGGCTTCGCCGACGCGGTCTTTATCACGGCAAGTCTCGGCCTTGGGGAATGTGTTGTGCAGGGTGCGGTGAACCCCGATGAGTTCTACGTACACAAACCCACCCTGAAGAACAATAAACCGGCCATCACCCGAAGGCACCTTGGCAGCAAACTGATCAAGATGGTCTATGCGGACCCCAATGAGACAGCACCGGTGAAAACCGTGGATACCTCGGCCGAGGAACAAAGCCGCTTCTCGCTGACGGATGATCAGGTTGAGGCGCTGGCCGGCATGGCGATCACCATTGAAGCGCACTATGGCAAGCCGATGGATATCGAGTGGGGGCTTGATGGCGAGACGGATCGGCTCTTTATTCTTCAGGCGCGGCCGGAAACCGTCCAGAGCCGAAACCACAGGCAGGTGCTGGAGCGCTACCGGCTTAACGGGACCGGTCCGGTGCTCTGCGAAGGACGCAGCATCGGCAGCCGCATCGGATCGGGCGCGGTTCGCGTCGTGCCTTCAGTCAAAGACCTCGACAAGGTCGTCGCCGGCGACATCCTGGTGACCGATATGACCGATCCGGACTGGGAGCCCGTTATGAAGCGCGCAGGTGCGATTGTCACCAACCGGGGCGGACGCACCTGCCATGCCGCCATTATTGCCCGCGAACTCGGCATTCCGGCAGTTGTCGGCTGCGGCAAGGCAACCTCTGCACTTACCGAAGGCCTCGCCGTCACCGTCTCATGCGCGGAAGGCGATACCGGCCGGGTATACCAGGGACAACTTGACTTTGAGGTCGAGCGGATCGACCTTGCCGACATGCCCGAGTTGCCCTTCAAGATCAGTATGAATATCGGCAACCCCGAGCGGGCTTTCGATTTTCAGGGACTGCCCAATGCCGGCGTTGGACTGGCCCGGCTGGAGTTCATCATCAACAACACCATCGGCGTTCACCCCAAGGCCCTGCTCAACTATGACGGGCTGGAATCCGATATCAAGGCCGATGTCGACCGGGTGATGGCGGGCTATGAAAGCCCCGTTGACTTTTACGTGAAAAAACTCGCCGAAGGCGTCTCCCACATCGGCGCCGCCTTTCACCCGAAACCGGTCATCGTCCGGCTTTCCGATTTCAAATCCAACGAGTACGCCAACATGATCGGCGGACGGGAGTTTGAGCCCCGTGAAGACAACCCGATGCTCGGTTTCCGCGGCGCCGCCCGTTACATCGACCCGGGTTTTCGCGACTGCTTCGAACTTGAATGCCAAGCGCTGAAGTTCGTCCGCGATGACATGGGACTGACCAACATCTGGCTGATGGTGCCGTTTGTCCGGACGCTGGCAGAAGCCGAAGAAGTCATCGCCCTGCTCGGTGCCAATGGACTTGTACGCGGCGTCAACGAGCTCAAAGTGATCATGATGTGCGAGATCCCGGCAAACGCCCTTCTGGCCGATGCCTTTCTGGAACACTTCGACGGTTTCTCGATCGGCTCCAATGACCTCACACAACTGGCATTGGGGCTCGATCGCGATTCCGGCGATATTGCGCACCTCTTCGACGAGCGCAATGAGGCCGTGAAAGTCCTACTGCACCAGGCTATCTCCGCCTGTCGCAGCGCCGGAAAATATGTCGGCATCTGTGGTCAGGGACCCTCGGACCATCCGGATTTCGCCCGCTGGCTGATGGACGAGGGAATTGAAAGCGTCTCGCTTAATCCCGACAGTGTCGTCCCGACCTGGCTCTACCTCGCGGGGGAAACCGTTTAAACCCCTGCTCCCGCCGGCGCGGCTTGACCCCTGTGATATCGTCCGCCTCCTGACAGCCCCGGCTGGTTTCAAGAACCGGCCGACAACCCGCGCTCATCCGGCCATCAGCCGAAACCGGGCGTCTCAATCCTGGTCACCTGTGAAAAGTCCGATCACTGCCTATCGACAGCTTTTTGTCACCAACGCTCGCCTGGTGGTGTTCAGTTTCCTGATGGCGGTGTACTCAAGTTTCGGCCAAACCTACTTTATCGGCGTGTTCGGGCCGCAGATCCAGGCGGAGTTCGGTTTAAGCCATACGCTCTGGGGCAGCATTTATCTCGCCGGCACGCTGACAAGCGCCCTGCTGATGCCCTTTACCGGCGCACTGATTGACCGCTTTTCGCTGTCGGGCTATGCGCTTGCGGTCGGCCTGGCGCTGCTTGCCGCCTGCGCCTACATCTCGGTGGTGGCTGGACCCATAACGCTGGTGCTGGCGATCTTTCTGCTGAGACACTCCGGCCAGGGACTCGCCTCGCACGTTTCCATTACCAGTATGGCGCGGTATTTTGACCGTGACCGGGGTCGCGCGATCGCCGTTGCCTCCCTGGGTTACAGCGTCGGCGAAGCCGTGCTGCCCTTTCTCGCGGTAGTGCTTATCGCCGTGGTCGGCTGGCGCTGGACCTATGGCAGTGCGGCAATCCTGATCGGGATGACGTTGATCCCCGCGACCCTTTGGCTGTTGAGCAATCATGGCCGCTTCCACCGCCAGTATCTCAAGCAGCTCTCCTCGGCAGAAGGCCCTGCAACCGGCAATACCGTTTCCTGGACACGTGGGCAGGTGCTGCGTGACCTGCGGTTTTATGTGATGAGCCCGGGAATACTGTCCTCATCGCTGATCGGGACCGCTTTCTTCTTTCACCACCTGAATGTCGCGCATGCCAAGGGATGGTCCGGGGAATGGATTACGGGCACGTATATCTTCTATGCTCTCGCCGGGGTCATCACGCTACTCCTGGCGGGCCCTCTCATCGACCGCTTCCGCGCGGTCCGAGTGATCCAGGTCATGCTGATCCCGCTGGCCGCAGGCTGCTTTATGCTCGCGGTTGCCGATCATGCATTCTGGGTCATCCCGTATATGCTGATGCTGGGCGTACACACCGGACTCATACACACCTCGGTGTCTGCGCTGTGGGCAGAGCTCTATGGCACCAGACACCTTGGCGCTATCAAGAGCCTGTATCTCGCGCTGATGGTCCTGGCCTCGGCCCTTGGCCCCGTTATCATGGGTGTCCTGATGGATGCCGGACTCAGCATCTACCGGGTCTGCAGCATCTTTGGGATTTTCGCATCAGTGGGGGCACTGCTGATCGTTGCGGCCATGCGTATGAGGCCCAACATGCCTTCTGACCAATCCACCTGAGTAGCGATGACCGAGTTCGCCGAAGCCACTGACGGTTACCAGGGTCTTGATCCCGAACAGGTACTGGCCGCGGTAGACAGCCAGGGCCTGCACTGTGATGGCCGGCTGCTCGAGATGAACAGTTTTGAGAACCGGGTATACCAACTGGGGCTCGACGACGGCACCACGCTCATCACCAAGTTCTACCGCCCCAACCGCTGGAGCGACGAGGCGATTCTTGAGGAACACGCCTTCTCCCTCGATCTGGCGGCGCGAGAGGTGAACCTGGTGCCACCCATGGCCGACGCAAAGGGGAACACGCTGCGTTTTTACCGCGACTTCCGCTTCGCCCTGTTTGAGCGTCGCGGCGGACGGCCGCCCGATTTTGAAGACGTCGAGCAACTGTGCCAGCTCGGACGCTTTATCGGACGCATGCATGCCATCGGTGGAGAGAAACAATACCAGCACCGGCCGACACTCGATGTCACGACCTTCGGTTCGGACTGTTCGCAGTTTCTTCTTGAGCACGAGTTCATTCCGGCGGATCTGGTCCCTGCCTATGCGTCGCTGACCGAAGATCTGATCCAGAGGGTGACATGGTGCTATCAGCGCTGTCCGGACCTGACACTCATCCGGACGCACGGCGACTGTCATCGCGGCAACATCCTGTGGACCGACGAAGGTCCGCATCTGGTGGATCTTGACGATTCCCGGATGGCCCCTGCCATGCAGGATCTGTGGATGTTTCTGTCCGGGGAGCGCGAGGAGCGCGAACATGCCCTCAATGCCCTCCTCGACGGCTATACCGTTTTCACGGAATTCGATCCGGCAGAACTCAATCTCATCGAGGCACTTCGCACCCTCCGCCTGATGCACTACTTCGCCTGGATTGCCGGGCGCTGGACAGACCCGGCCTTCCCCCGGGCTTTCCCGTGGTTTAATACGCCCCGCAGTTGGGAACAGCATATCCTCGACCTGCGCGAGCAGGCGGCGCTGATGGATGAGCCGCCGCTCACCTGGCAACCGACGGGTTGAATCTGCCGACGTCACCGGCGACGGGCCCGGGCCGGTACCTGGGCTTACAGACTGTCTATCGTTATGGATCCCGCCACGCGTTCAAATTCGCTTAGGACTTTCTCCACGCTGCTGCCCTACCTGTGGCCGGCCGGGCGGCCTGATCTCAAGACACGGGTACTTGTCGCCCTGCTGAGCCTGGTGCTCGCCAAAGCGGCTAACGTCATGGTGCCGCTGGTGCTGGGTCATGCGGTGGACCAGCTCGGTAATCTTGACCAACCGCAGGGCCTGTGGCTCGGGATTCCGCTGGCGGTCATTCTCGCCTATGGTGTGTTCCGCCTGTCTTCGCTGGCGTTAAACGAGTTGCGCGACGCGCTGTTCGCACGGGTTGCGCAGAACGCCGTGCGGGCGCTGGCGCTGAGGGTCTTCAAGCACCTGCACTCACTGTCGGTACGATTTCATCTTTCCCGAAAAACGGGCGCGCTGAACCGTTTCATCGACCGCGGCACCAACAGTGTCCGGTTCCTGCTGTCCTTTGTGGCGTTCAACGTCGTCCCCACCGTCATTGAGTTACTGCTCGTCGGGGGTATTCTCTGGGCACTGTTCGGCTTTGTGTATACCGCGATTACGATAGTGACGATCGCGCTGTATGTGTGGCTGACCTTTCTGATTACGGCCTGGCGTACCCGTATCCGGCGACAGATGAACGACGCCGATAACGACATCGGCGCCCGGACCGTTGACTCTTTACTCAACTTTGAGACGGTCCGTTATTTCAATAACGAGGCCCATGAAGTCGCCCGCCTGGATCAGGCGCTGGCCGACTATGAGAAAGCCGCTGTCCGGACCCGTGAGAGCCTGTCGCTGCTCAACGTGGCCCAGGCGGGCGTGGTCACGGTGGGTGTCACCCTGATGTTGGTGCTGGCAGCCTTTGACATCCGCAACGGCGAGATGACGGTGGGTGATTTCGTGGTGGTGAATACCTACCTGCTGCAGGTCGCGATCCCGCTGAACCTTCTGGGTACGGTGTACCGGGAGATCCGCCAGGCGATGGTGGACATGGAGAACCTGTTCTCGCTGGTGGATGAAAGAACGGAGGTGGCCGACGCTGAGGATGCCAGGCCTCTGCGGCACCAAGGCGGCTGCATTGAATTTCGCGATGTCAGTTTTAGTTATGAGGCCGAACGCACCATCCTGCACAACATCAGTTTTTCGGTAGCCCCCGGCACCACTACAGCCATCGTCGGACCAACGGGTTCGGGAAAATCCACCATCAGCCGGCTGCTGCTGCGCTTTTATGACCCGCAAGCGGGACAAATCCTGATCGACGGCCAGGCTATCCGTGACGTTACCCAGCATTCATTACGTCAGGCCATTGGTGTGGTACCCCAGGATACCGTGCTCTTCAACGACACCCTCTACTACAATATCGCCTACGGCGACCCGAAAGCCGATGAGGACCGCATTCTGGCTGCAGCCAAAGCAGCACAACTGGATGATTTCATCCGGCACCTGCCCAGGGGTTATCAGACCACCGTGGGCGAGCGGGGACTGAAACTCTCAGGCGGTGAAAAACAGCGTGTTGCCATCGCCCGTGCCCTGCTGCGCGATCCCGAGATTTTCTTTTTCGACGAGGCCACATCTTCCCTGGACAGCGCTACAGAACGGGAGATTCAGGGCAACTTCGCCGCGATCTCCAAAGGGCGGACCTCCCTGGTGATCGCCCACCGCCTTTCGACCATCGTCAACGCGGACCAGATACTGGTTCTCGCCGACGGCGAGATCACCGAACGCGGCACCCACCCGCAACTGCTGGCCGATAACCGGCTGTATGCGCAGCTGTGGCAGGAACAGCAAAAGGAAGAGCGTCAGGCATCCGCCGACCCCGGGCCGGTTGTCTTTTCACCGAACCCCGCATGAACACCCAGCCGGATTTCGATATCAGGCGCCTGCAGGACTACCTGGAACCGGTGATCCCGCAGGTCGGAGCCATCCGATCCGTGGAAAAATTTACCGGCGGGCAGTCCAACCCGACATACCTGCTGCAAACCGAAGAGAGCCAATACGTCCTGCGTAGCAAGCCCAGAGGCAAGCTGTTGAAATCCGCCCACGCGGTTGAGCGTGAGTTCCGGGTGATGGACGCGCTTAGCGGCTCCGAGGTACCCGTACCCCGGATGTTATGCCTTTGCGAAGACCTCGACGTGATTGGCGCCGTTTTCTTTGTCATGAGTTATGAGGATGGCCCCATCTTCTGGGATCCGGCACTGCCCGAGCTCAACGCAGACGAGCGCGCCACTCTGTACCATGATGAGATCCGCGTGTTGGCGGCTTTGCACTCGCTCGATCCGACAGGCATCGGCATGGCCGACTTCGGCCGGCCCGGCAGTTATTTCGAACGCCAGATCAAGCGCTGGACCGACCAGTACCGTGCCAGCGAAACCACGTCGATCGACGCCATGGAGTCACTGATGCGCTGGCTCGTCCAGCAGACGCCGGCGGACGACGGCCAGAGTACACTGATTCACGGTGACTACCGCCTGGATAACCTCATCGTTGCACCCGACAAAGCCCGCATACAGGCCGTGATCGACTGGGAACTTTCAACCCTCGGCCACCCCTTTGCCGACCTCGCCTATTTCTGCATGTGTCTTCGCATGCCCAACCATGAACAGATTCGCGGTCTCGCGGGAGTTGACCGGGCTGTTTTGGGAATTCCTGAAGAAGCAGACATCATCCGCCAGTACTGCGCCCTTCGGGGTATTGAGACCATCAGCGACTGGCCTTTTTACCTTGCCTTCAGTTTCTTCAGGCTGGCGGCGATCTGCCAGGGTGTCCTCAAACGGGCACTGGATGGCAATGCATCCAGCGGACAGGCACGCAAGGTTGGCGCGCTGGCGCCATTGCTTGCCGAGATGGGGTTGAACATTGTGATGAGCGGGGAGAGATAAGTTATGGACGCGATTGTCTGTCAGGAGTTTGGGCCGGTTGCGCAGCTTTCCGTGCAGCCGATGCCGGAGCCTGCCCCGAGGGCCGGTGAGGTACTCATCCGCATCGCCTCCGTTGGGGTGAACTTTCCCGATGCGCTGCTGGTGCGCGGGCTGTACCAGGTGAAACCCTCATTCCCTTTTGTTCCCGGCATCGAATGTGCTGGCACCGTTGCGGCGCTCGGAGAGGGGGTGACGGAGTTTGCACTCGGTGACCGGGTCGCCGCGATGAGTCCGCAGTTTGGCACCTATGCACAGGCCGTTTCGGTTCCGGCCACTCATGCCTACCCGATCCCCGATACGCTGGATTTTGATCATGCCGGTGCACTCCTGTGTGCCCACGGCACGGCGTATCATGCCCTGATGCAAAGAGCGGCCCTTCGCGCCGGGGAGACCCTGCTGGTAACCGGGGCGGCCGGCGGTACCGGTCTCGCGGCCGTGCAGATCGGTCACGCGCTTGGCGCCCACGTGATCGCCGCCTGCTCAAGCGCGGAAAAAATCCAAACGGCCAAGCAGCATGGCGCCGATGTCGGCATCAATACCCGCGAAGATGACGTGCACGCAGCCGTTCGGTCATTAACCGGCGGTGCGGGTGCTGATGTCATTTTTGACCCGGTTGGGGGTGATCTCGCGGATATCCTCGCCCGTTCGGTGGGCTGGAACGGCCGCTGGCTTGTCATCGGTTTTGCTGACGGCGCGATTCCGCAAATCCCGCTCAATCTCCCCCTGGTCAAGGGCTACAGCATCGTGGGGGTTTTCTGGGGCAGTTTCTGCGATCATGACGCCCGGCAGGCACAGACCAACCACCAGCAGCTTTTTGAAATGGCGGCGAGCGCCAGTATCACCCCGCACCTGCATGCGGTGATGCCGCTCAAAGAAGCGCCCCATGCACTGTCACAGATCGAGCAGCGCGCCGTACAGGGAAAGATCGTACTCAAGCCATGATCAATCGGGATCGAAACCCGGCCACGGCCATCGGAAGCCTTGGAAATGGCCGGATATCCCTGCTAGCATCACCGCTTCCATCCAGGAGTTAAGCCCTATGGAGTTTGCCTACACTGACAAAGTCGAGGGTCTGCGTCGCCAGATTCAGGACTTTATGGACGCGCATATCGTTCCGAGGATCCCGGACTGGCGCAGGGAAGTCCATGCAGGAATCTACCCGGTTTCCTTCATGGAGGAGCTCAAGACCGCCGCCCGCCAGCAGGGCCTGTGGAATCTCTTCCTGCCCGGCCTCAAGCCGCAGGAACCGGGTACACCGCTGAGCAATCTTGAGTACGCACCGCTCGCCGAAATCATGGGGTCGGTCAGCTGGTCATCAGAGGCCTTTAACTGCAGCGCCCCCGACACGGGCAACATGGAGCTTTTGCACATGTTTGCAACCCCCGAGCAGTATGACCAATGGCTCGCGCCACTCCTGAACGGTGAGATCCGCTCCGCCTTTGCCATGACTGAACCGGACACCGCCTCTTCCGATGCCGCGAATATCCAGACTCGGATCCAGCGCGACGGTGACAGTTATGTGATCAACGGCCGCAAATGGTGGATCACCAATGCCGCGCACCCTGACTGCCGGCTGCTGATCGTGATGGGCAAGACGGATTCGAATGCCGATGCCCATCACCAGCAGAGCATGGTGCTGGTGCCCATGAATACGCCGGGCGTCACCGTCGTCAGAAACCTCACCGTGATGAACCACCATCATCCAGAGGGCCACTGCGAAATCGTATTTGACAACGTACGGGTGCCCGCCAGTCAGCTGCTGGGTGAAGAAGGCTCGGGATTCGCCCTGGCGCAGGCTCGCCTCGGCCCCGGCCGGATCCACCACTGCATGCGCTCGATCGGCGCCGCCGAACTGGCGCTCGCACTGATGACGGCAAGAACCCAGGAACGCAAAACCTTTGGGCGTTATCTGCATCAGCACGGCAGTGTCGCGGAGTGGATCTCACGCTCGCGGATTGAGATCGAACAGGCCCGGCTGCTGGTCCTGAAAACCGCCTGGCTGATTGACGAAAAAGGCGCCAAAGCGGCGCGCAAGGAGATCTCGATGATCAAGGCGCTGGTGCCGATGCTGCATACCACCGTGCTGGACCGGGCAATGCAGACCTTCGGCGCCATGGGCCTGAGCCCGGATACCCCGCTGGCCGATCACTGGACCTGGGGTCGTGCGCTGCGCTATGCCGACGGCCCGGATGAAGTGCATCACCGCGCCGTCGCACGGCTTGAAATCCGGGAAAGTGCCGAAAAGGCTTCCCTTCTCGACGCCTACCTGACCCCGTATGAGCCCGTCTGAGCGGGATCCGTCACGGAGACATCACCGTCCGTCCTGTGTCCTTCAAAGATCAATTTTTTCCACGGCACTCGCGCTTTCTGCCCGGCCAGCGGGCGATCAATATCGGTTTGAGAACGGTACACCTCGTCGGCCTCGTTGTGCTCGGGGTTTCAATACTGACGATGGAAGGCCAGGATCTTCGACCGGGGGCCGCGATAACCGTCCTGCTGTCCGGACTGGGGCTGATGGGGCTGTATATCTTCTCCAACGGAGCCTGGCTGTTTCAGATCTGCGGGCAGGTGGTCTTCCTCAAACTGCTTCTGGTGGGCGCGATGGCGCTATGGCCAGGTACTGCGGTCGTGCTGTTTTTCGCGGTACTGGCCCTGTCTACTGTCGTCGCGCACGCCCCGGCATCAGTACGTCACTACTCGATTTTCCACGGCCGGCGGCTGGATCATCTGTCCTGAGCCACTACCAGCCGTGGTGACGCCTACGTGATCTCCGCTTCCTTTTGGAAAACGACCAGATGATCAACAGCGAGGCGGGCTGACACGTCGTCGCCGATCTCAAAATTGGCGTGGCTCGGAAACAGCGCCAGCAGCGTGATGTCTTCTGCAGTACGCAAGGTATACATGATCTCGGCGCCCTTGAACGCGCGCCGCCGCACCGTTGCCTGAATCGGACCGTCCGGATCATGTACCACGTCATCGGGCCGGATCAGCACCTCGACCAGGGTGTCGGCGGCCAGTTCCAGATCAGCATTGCTGTCCAGATCGCCCAGTGAGGTTACCACGCGGCTCGTTCCAGACACGGTCCCGGGCAGAAAGATTCCGTTACCGATAAAGTCCGCGACAAAATGCGTACGCGGCTGGTGGTACAGATTGTAGGGCGTGTCCCACTGGATGATCGCGCCGTCCGCCATCACGCCAACCTGATCTCCCAGCGCAAAGGCATCGTTCTGATCATGCGTCACCATAACGCAGGTGATGTCACTCTCTTTGAGCATATCGGAAACTTCCTGGCCCATGTGTTCCCGAAGTTCCTGATCAAGATTGGAGAAAGGTTCATCCATCAGCAACAGCAGCGGTTTCGGCGCAAGTGCCCGGGCGAGCGCAACCCGCTGCTGCTGGCCGCCAGAAAGTTCGTGCGGGTACTTCTCCGCATGACGGGAAAGGCCCATCCGGTCCAGCATGTCCCCGACGGCGGTTTTCTGCTCGTGCGCCGATAGCTGGCGCAGCCCCGATGCAATATTCTGGCGAACCGACAGATGCGGAAATAACGCGTGATCCTGAAATACCATCCCCACCCGACGCGCCTCGGGCGGGACCATCGCACCCACGGCCGACACCTGCTGGTCGTTGATGAAAATTCCCCCGGTGAGCAGCGGATGAAATCCCGCGATCGCCCGCAACACTGTCGTCTTGCCGCAGCCACTCGGCCCGAGCAGACAGACCTGCTCGCCGCGGTTGACCGTCAGACTGAGATCAAAAACGGCCCTTTCAAGTTCATAGTTGCAAGAAATGTTGCGTACCTCGAGCAACGGCCGGGGCGCCTTCGACGGAGCCCCGGAATGTCTCGCGGGCGTGACTTGCATATCAATCTAACCCGTCGGCTCGGCAAGGCCCGGGCGGGACCGGGAGATCATCCGGCTCAACAGCAGGACAGGGATCAGTCCGACCGCAACGATCGTAAGGGAACCCAACGCGGCTTCGCCGAGCATCTCGTCCGACGCAAACTGATACACATGAGTCGCCAGGGTTTCGAAATTGAACGGACGCAACAGCAGTGTCGCGGGTAACTCTTTCATGCAATCGACAAAAACGATCATCACCGCAGTCAGCATCGCGCCCCGAACCAGCGGCAGATGGTAACGCACCAGGGTCTGGCCCGCGCGATATCCCAGAGTACGGGCTGCCATATCGACCGATGGGGATATTTTTTCCAGGCTCGATTCGACCTGCCCCAGCGCCACCGCCAAAAACCGTACAACGTATGCAAACAATACGGCGGCGACCGTCCCGCTCAAGAGCAGCCCGGACGAGATCCCCACGGTCTCGCGCAAAAATGCATCCAGCGCATTATCAAATGTGGCGAAAGGCACCAGGATGCCCACGGCGAGTACCGCACCCGGCACCGCGTACCCAAGCGCCGCGACCCGGGTAGTGAGAGCCAGTAACCGCCCGCCGTGAAGCCGCCTGCTGTAAGCAATAAACAAGGCTACGGCCAGTGCCAGTAAGGCTGCGGATGCCGACAGGACAAGGCTGTTGAGCACGTAGGTCTGAAAGGCCGGTGTCCACGAATCTTCAAAATAAACCACCGCCAGCCTGCCAAGCACCAGAACGGGAATCACAAAACCCGCCACGACCGGTAAAGCACACACCACGACCGCAAGCCCCGCATGGGAACCCTTCAGCCGGTACGCCGGCAGCGGCCGGAACCGGCTGCTGGAATGCTGGTAGACCTTCTGGTGGCGCCGGCTGATGCGCTCCAGACTGATCAGCGCGACCACGAACACCAGCATCGTCGTTGCGATCTGGGCGCCGCCTGCCAGACTGCCCATGCCGAGCCAGACGTCGACGAGCCCGGCGGTCATCGTATATACGGCAAAAAAATCCACAGTGCCGTAATCGTTCAGCGTCTCCATAAGCGCCAATGAAACACCGACTGCGATTGCCGGTCGTGCCGCCGGCAAAGATACCGTACTGAAGGTTCTCCACGGTCCCCGGCCAAGGACCCGGCTGACTTCAAGCACATTGACCGACTGCTCCAGAAAAGCCGAGCGCGCCAGCAGATAAACATAAGGATAGAGCACCAGACCCATAAAGATGATGGCGCCGCCCAAGGAACGAATCTCGGGGAAGAAGTAATCGCGTGCGCTGTGCCAGCCAAAGACTGCGCGCAGCAGTCCCTGAACGGGGCCGGCGTATTCGAGAAAATCGGTATAGGCATAGGCAATCACGTATGCCGGGATGGCAAGCGGCAACAGCAGTAACCACTCAAAGACACGTCTGCCGGGAAACCGGCACATCGTGACCAGCCATGCGGTTGAGACACCCGTGAGGAACACGCTGAGGCCGACGCCCAGCATCAGCCAGAGTGTATTACTGAGGTAATCCGGCAACGCGGTCCGGACCAGATGATTCCAGACGTCGTCACTGGAACCGACGGCGAAAAACAGCACCGCCCCGACGGGCAGCAGCGCCAGCAGTGCCAACAGCACTGAACCGAGGGTCCAGGGACTGACCCGGGTCGTGCGCCGAAGCTTCATGCCCGGCGTTAATTTCAGTTCAGATGGGATACTTGCCATCGCTGCTCACGCGACCGGGTGCCGCCAGACACGAAATGCCAGTCCCGGGGCTAAGCTTAGGCCCAACACGGCGAGGCACCTATCAATTGTTGTACCGAACCTCATCGGCCAGGCGAATGGCCACAGCCCGGTTCTGTGCCACGTCCGTGAGGTTCAAGGCATCCTCCTTGAAAGGTCCCCAGGACTTCTGCAGGTCGTTCCAGGGAATCCCGGCTTTGACAGGATACTCGCCGTTTTCCTGGACATACATTTGCTGTCCCTGATCACTGGCGAGAAAAGCCATCAGTTTGAGGGCGTTATTCTTGTTCGGCGCATGCCGGGTCAGCGCCATCCCGCTGACATTCATATGCGTACCGCGACCGTCCTGGTTCGGGAAAATGACATTGACCGATTCGGCCCACGGCACCTGCTCCGGGTCTTTCAGCATCTTGGCCATGTAGTAGTGATTGATCACCGCGAGATCGCAGACACCTTCCTTGATAGCCTTAACCTGGGCGCGGTCATTGCCCTGGGGCTTGCGCGCAAGATTATTCTTGACGCCGGCCAGCCATGCTTTCGCCGCCGCTTCTCCGTGGTGCGCAATCATGCTGGCGATCAGCGCAACCATATAGGGATGCTTGCCGGATCGGGTGCAGATGCGCCCTTTCCATTTGGGATCCGCCAGATCTTCGTAACTCAGAATCTCTCCCGGCCCTACGCGATCCTTTGATGCGACGATGATGCGCGCCCGGGTCGTCAGCCCAAACCAGTGACCCTCTGAATCCCGGTAGTGCGCGGGGATATTGTTCTGGACGGCAGCCGCGCTAACCGCCTGGGTGAGTCCAGCATCCTTAATGTCGGATAAACGCCCAATGTCCACGGTAAACACCAGGTCGGCCGGGGTGTTTCGCCCCTCGCTCTTAAGGCGCTCCAGCATACCCTTTTTGGCGAACACGGAGTTCACCCTGATGCTGGTTTGCTCGGTAAAGACGGCAAACATCGGATCAATCAGCTGGGGCTTTCGGTAACTGTAGACGTTGATTTCGCCCGGCTCTGAAGCGAGCACCGAAGAAGGGGAAACACCGACCAGAAGGGTCGACAGGATCAAACGAAAAGTGCTGAGAAGAACTACATGCATGAGAGGCTCCAGGCTGTGATCAGGCAAATGACGTGTTAATTACTAATACGAATCATTCTCATTTTAATAAACGGAACGATTTTGTCAAGATTTGCCGTGGTCTTTATTGACCGAGGTCAGAAAACCCCCCGAATAACCCTGCCCTGACCCTAAATCTGGGTTTTCAGCAGCGTGCTGATTGCGCGCGAATGGCCGATATCGCCCTTATCGTGGTAGGACTCATGGTTGGATTCAATCTCCTTGAGCCGATAACGGTAATTAACCATGAGTCCCGCCGAGCGCTCCTGGCCGTGCCGGCTGACATCCGCCGGGAAATTGATCCGCTCGACACTGGCGCCGTTGGAGAGGTGGAAATTCGCCACCCGGTCACGCGCATCATCACCGTGTTTCTCGCGCACCAGGTAATGCGCTGCCAGTACGGTCAGGGCCTGACGGGCTTTGGCCAGCGCTGCCGCGTCGCGCAGCCAGCTGCGATCAACAAACATCCGCTCAAGGGCACCGGCGTCGGCCAGCGCCTGCAAGCCTTTTTGCACACGCGGGTGCTGCTCACCACTGGCGCGCTCGCGCTGCTCGTTCAGCCAGCGACGGAACCCGGGCAGCGGTGACAGCGTGGCAAAATGCTTAAGCTGTTTGTGGTCACGGCTCAGCCGGTCGACCACCCGCTTGATGAGAAAACTGCCGAAACCAACACCATCAAGACCGGGCTGGGTCGCCGAGATCGAATAAAACACCGCGGTATCCGCCTTATCGGGGTTGAGTTCGCCATGATCGATCCGCAGCACATCATCGATACGCTCGGAGATGCCATCGGTCAGCGCCACCCAGACAAAAATCAGGGGGTCGTTGGGCATCTGCGGATGAATAAATGCAAAGCAGCGCCGGTCGGGTGCCGCCAGGCGGTGCTTGATGTCCTGCCAGGAACGAATGGCATGGACCGCCTCGTGCTCAGCAAGGGTTTCCAGCAGTGCCGCCGGGGCGTCCCAGGCGATCCGGCGCAGCTTGAGAAAGCCCACATCGAACCACGACGCGAGAAGATCCTTGAACTCACGATCAAACGCGGAGAGCCGCGGATCACCCCTGCGGATCTTGAGTAACTGGGCCCGCATGTCGGCAAGAAACTTGACGCCTTCGGGCAGGTCGTTGAACTGGGTCAGAAGGCGTACCCGCGGGGATTTCAGCGTCCGGCGCAGTTCTGCTTCGGCGTCGAGTCGTGCCGGCAGATCTTCGGATGAACGATCAGCATCAAGCGCCAGCCATTCGCGGGCCGCCTCGCGCAGTGCTTCGTCTTTAACCCCGTATTCAAAGGCCAGCAGTTTCAGGAAATTCT
>CEPS01075272.1_pt1 | contig 26162 bp, 19 predicted proteins | sample 530401 | NCBI WGS metagenome assembly CEPS01 (sample SAMEA2620035, study PRJEB7988) | marine metagenome | biome: marine biome (ENVO:00000447); feature: mesopelagic zone (ENVO:00000213) & marine oxygen minimum zone (ENVO:01000065); material: "saline water (ENVO:00002010), including plankton... | reverse complement strand
AACCAGTGATTTAGCTACGTGACTCATGGAATTTTGAGTAACGGCTGCTTTAGAATACGGATCAGCGATAATAATTGTTGAATCATTAACTGGTCCTGAAAGACGGTAGCCATAGAGTGTACCAATACCCACATCTGATAATGTTAATGTCCAATCTCCAGATTCATTTTTAACCATGGGATGCTTATACCCCGTTTCATCATCCGGCTTTTCAAAAATCACCAGATTGACTTCTGTTGATCGGGGTGCGTGTATTTTAAATGTGGTTTGATTGCCCTGAACAAAAGCACCATAAGAAAGGGTGGGGGATTCTTTAGAATATGCACTCATAAACAGCGTTATAATTATAATTCCAATTTTTAGCATTATTCCTATTATTTTTAATTCCGATAAAGTAATAACTCATACCTTAGTCAGTCACTTACAAACAATGGATTTTTTATCAAATTTATTCTATTCGCGTCTAAATATTCATTGCGATTGATAATTTTACGTGATGTATGATTCCAATGTCAATAAAATAGTCATGTCTTTCTTCTTGTTGATAAGTTTGCTATACACTAAAGTTCCACCCAATAATTTTAATTCATGAGGAGGTTATTCAATGAATTTCTTAAAAAAATATATCATAACCGGTCTATTCTGTTTAGGCAGTTTATGGGCCCAACAAACCATTATCCATGCCGGATCTTTGCTGGACGGCTCATCCAAAAAGGCGCACACCAAACGATCCATCATCGTTGAAAATGGAAAGATCGTGGATATGAAAAACGGCTATGCAAAAGGCGGTGAAGGGGACCAGGTCATTGATCTCAAAGACGCCACTGTCATGCCCGGCTGGATCGATTTACACGTCCACCTTTCAGGGGAAATGAACCCCAAGGCTTACGGCGAAGATTTCTATATGAATATTGAAGATGTGGCCTACCGCGCCGTTCCCTGGGTTGAAAAAACACTTATGGCGGGATTCACCACTGTTCGGGACTTAGGGGGTGAAGTGATGCTTTCAACGCGGAATGCCATCAAGGCAGGCTATATCAAAGGACCGAGAATCTATGCGGCTGGAAAGGCTTTAGGAACAACCGGCGGCCACGCGGATCCCACCAGTGGATTGAATCGTAAACTCCAGGGTGACCCGGGTCCACTGGAAGGAGTGGTCAATGGTACTGATGATGCGCGAAAAGCGGTCCGGCAACGCTATAAAGATGGTTCCGATTTGGTGAAGATTACCGCCACCGGAGGGGTGTTGAGCGTAGCCAAGAATGGACAGAATCCCCAGTTTACGGAAGAAGAAATTCGTGAAGTTGTTAAAACAGCGGCTGAATACGAAATGTTCGTGGCGGCCCATGCCCATGGCGTAGAAGGGATGCAGCGTGCCATCCGCGCCGGAGTACGCTCCATTGAACATGGCACACTCATGGATAAGGAAACCGCCCGCCTCATGGTCAAGCACGGCACCTACTATGTGCCAACCATTAGTGCCGGTGAATTTGTTCTGGAAAAGGCCAAAAAGCCCGGTTATTTCCCGGAAATTATTCGACCGAAGGCTTTGGCTATTGGTCCCATGATTAAGGAAACAGTAGGAATGGCATATAGAATGGACGTTAAAATTGCTTTTGGCACGGACTCCGGTGTGTCGCCCCATGGGGATAATGCGGATGAATTTCGCTTTATGGTTGAAGCAGGGATGAAACCCATTGATGTGATTAATTCTGCCACCGGAGTGGCCGCTGAAGTGTTAGGTGCGGATAATATTGGGCAGATCAAAAAGGGTATGCAGGCGGATATTGTGGCTGTTCCGGGAGATCCCTTAAAAGATATATCCATCATGAGTGATGTGAATTTTGTAATGAAGGGCGGTGTGGTTTATAAGTAACCACAATGTAAAAATAAAACGATTGTAGGGGGCAAACATGTTTACCCGCCGACCGGTAGGCGTGGGCTCGCCCCTACAATCTACTTCATTAAACTATACGGCGGAAACCGCTCGATAACCGTCCGGAATGGTCCCCGGAACTCTCTTGATCTTGCAGATGGCGTTTTAGTGAACTCAAGGGCCCATACCATTTTGAATTCTTCTAAACTCCCAGGATCCAATCCATATTCCCATTCCAACCATACCTTACAATAGGTTTCTCCCTGGCACATATCAAATTCATTGGTCAATTTCAATTCGCTATCGTTTAGCTCATAGGTATAGGCAACTTGATAAAGCCATGTGCCTTGTCCAATCCCAGGGCCATCACCAGCGTTAACCCAAATATCATCATAGCGGTAGGTCACCAATAAAGTATCACCATCCAACTCCCATTCAGCTATCGTTGAATCGGTATAGGTGTGTGTCCATCCGGAAGAGTCGTAGGGGTCCTCCCAGGTGTACACTTCAACCCAGCGGCCACCCTCTTCAATATGTATGGTCCATGAGCCGTAATCCCATGATGTGTCATCCCTATGACTAAAAATCTCTGTGGGTGTATTGGCAGGGATATTAATGGTGGCATGGGTTAAGGTGCCGCCCAAGGAAAGCGAAACACTGTCATTCACGGTAAACGTTTGATTTGGAATATCCAATTTTTTACCATCAAAAGTGAAATCAATTTCATCATTGACCTCAATATAATTTCCGTCATTAAAGTACACGCCGATGAAATCTGAATACCACCATCCAGTCATGGTGTCGTAGGTGCCCGTACTGTCATTATACCAAACGATGACTGAATCCTGGTATTGGTTAGAATAATTATCCATGTATCCTGAAATCATTGGTTTATCAGAATATTCTTGAAAGTCATTCCAGTTATAATTTGTGATAGATACGCCCGCCTCCCCGGTCATTTCATCAAACCATCCTTGCATAAATTTGATCTCATCTTCTACAACACCTGTGATATTGATGGCACCTTCACCTTTGGCCATACGATCGATCAACTCTTGGTTAGAATTAGTGGTAATGACCATGGAATAATTCCACGCATTCAAACTGTGGCTGGCCACATCGTCCACCGATATTCCGGCGGTATGGCGGTTCAATGTCTGGGGCATGTACCAGGTTCCGACAATCTGATTTTCAATAGATACATCCTTCTCACAGGAAAAAATTCCAATAGCCAATGTAAGTAATAATATTTTTTTTATAAGATTTTCCCAGATTAGACAATCAGGGTTAAAATTACGCACATTTATTGATATGATACTGTGATTGATGCCACATCATTTATTCATATCCGGTTCCAGGTCTACGCCAAGTCCCTCCGCAATTCTATTGATATAATTAAAATAGCCCACCACCTGGGCCGCGTCACTGATGGCCATTTGAGAAAACCCCGTCAATTCCAATGCTTCCACATGGGATTTTGACATATCTTCCGGCGTAAGGGTTAATTTCTCCGCCCATTCACAGAGAGCCTTGTCAGCTTCAGAAAGGTCCGCCCCACGCCAATCATGCTTGATATGAGCCGCCAGTTCTTCGTCCTGGACTTCATCCCGGAAGTCGTTCCCATGGGCCTCGATTCAGTAATAACAGTGGTTGCCCCGGGAAACAACCGTGGCCAGCATTTCCCTTTGGGCCCGGGATAGATCAGAAGGGCCGAACATGATGGTCAAATACATCCGCATGGCATCCCGCAGGGCCGCCGGACTGCGGCTCATCACTTTTAAAATATTATAAACACGGCCGGATCGTTTAATTCCTTTTTCATATTCATGTTTTACAACCCCTGACGCATCTGTTTCATCAATCAAGTCAATGTATGCCATTATTCCTCCAATAAATGGTAGTCTGCTTCCATTCTTGCATCATAATCAAATCCTTCCTTTTTTCCCGCTGATCGTCCAAGGAAATAAACGAGCGTACCTAAGGTCACACCTCCCAGTGTCCATAAAAATACGTCTGCAATAATCTGGGCCATAAAAAACCCCATCGATATCACAGTAATACCACCTAATAAATAAAGTACCCATACAGGTGGCTTGAATCCAGCTGATTCATATAATGGTTTATTAATGGTTGGCATGGCAATAAGTGCCAGGCCCTGTATGATGTAAATAATGAAAATACCGATTAGGCCGATGCTCATAAGAAAATAAGCAGATTTACTCCATACCAGGCCAGTGCATATGACACCGCTGATGATAAGGCTTACATGGGGTGTTCGCCATTTAGGATGAACCGCCGCCAGGAAGTGGGGCAGTAGGCGATCTTCACTGAACACAAATAGCATGCGAGAGGGAACTAGGATTGAACCGTTAATGCTGGTTAAAAATGCGCTCATGGCACCCATGGCAACAATACTTGAACCCCATGGGGGTAGGTATACGGCTGATGCATCAGCCATAGCAGATTGGGACTGCGCCAGTGTATCAGCAGGTAAAACGCCAAAGGCTACAAAAGCCATAAAGAAGAAAATGAATACGGAAGCCAATACACCTTTTACAAATATCATTGGCAGCGTTTTGGTAGGGTTTTTGGTTTCACCGGCTACCTGAGCCAGGGTTTCAAAACCTGCATAACTGAAAAATAGCATTGGCATGGCCTTCAGCAATCCACTGAATCCCTTGGGAAGCATGGGATCATAATAACTCAAATCCACGGCGAATAGACCCGGAATGACCAATACTAGAATACTAAAAATTAATACCACCAGCATAGCCGTTTGAATATGGCCGTAATGACGTATACCAAACAAATTAACGCCATAAAAAAATACCATGGTAATCGTAGCCCATAAACGGGGATCTGTACCTGGAATAAAAAAAGTCATGTATTCACCTAGACTAGTGGACATGAATGAAATAGCGCCGATGAAAGCCAACAGTTTCATCCACATAGCAATGAATCCTAGGTAGTAATTCCCAAAAGTTCGGGAGATGTGGATGTATGCGCCCCCTGGACGCATACCCAATGGGGTGGAAGTAAAAACGCTATAGGCCAGAGCTGTACTGATCACAATCGGTGTAAAAAGAAGGTATGCAATGGGTACCGCTGAACCTGCCACAGCCCCTGCTTCACCGGTGACGCGAAATATGCCGGCACCAATCAAAATTCCGATTATGGTGGCGTAGCCGGAAAGTTTACCGAGGTCGCGTTTTAATTTGGCCATTTATGAATTAAACCCAAGGATGAATGATTTCATGGCCTGATAACAATTTAACAGGCTCGATTCACTTACCCATTCATCGATGGCATGGGCACCATGGCCCGCTGGACCGAACAAAATGGAAGGAATCCCCGCTTGGGAGGCCAAGGCTGAATCGGCCCAGTAAGACATGCCATTATAGCCTTGTCCTCCCGCCGCTTCTCGCAATTTTTGGATTAGTGGTTCATCATCTGCTTCATTGGGTGGGCGGCTGTAAATTTGTTTCCCCATTACCTGATGATTTCCCGGAGCATCTGCCACGGCGGAGATCACTCGGGATAATTCAGTATCCAGTTTTTCTTGTGATTCTCCCGGGAGTGTGCGTCTCTCCCAGTTCAATGTCGCTTCGGCAGCTATGACACTTTGGGCCGTTCCGCCATGAATTAATCCGGGGTGGAGAGTGGCATTTCCTAGGTATGGATGGGGTTTTTCTTGCGATAATTCTCTGTTAATTGATTCCAATTCCTTTAAAGCAGATGAAAGGGGAAAGATAGCGCTGGTGCCTTCTTCTGGCCGGCTCCCGTGTGCGGCCAATCCTTTGATCTTCAGTTCATACCAGGTATATCCCTTATGGCTGATGCCGATGGCTTCTTCTGTGGGTTCCATAAAAATCCCTAAGAATGGTTTTGCGGAAAGAGTAGGGAGAAAATTCTGAACCAAATACTCCATGCCCATGCTGAGGTTTTCTTCGTCTGCTACAAAAGAGAATGCCAGGGATATGGGGCAAGGATTCTCAGAAAAATATTTTGCTAATCCCATTTGGACCGCACAACCTGCCAGCATATCATAAGTGCCCCGGCCGTAAAGCCGATCACCATCTTTGCGAAGGATAAAAGGATCATTCATCCCCTCGATACCCACAGTATCTAAATGGCCATTCATCAGCAGAATTTTATCGCAACTATTCCCTTCAAGGAAAGCGGTTGTGTTGCAGCGGTCATCCTGAATGGTATGGACTTCTGATGGGATTCCCAATCCGAGGAAAAAGTTATGAACATATTTGGCGACCTTCCGTTCGCCTTGTCCATCTCTGGACAAATCTGGATTTACTGAATTAATCGCCACTAAATCTGTCAAGTATTTTATCAATTCACTTTTCAATAATTTTCTCCTGTGTTGGATGGAAAGTAGGTGGATTAGAAAAGAGATGCAATGCCCTCGGCTTCATTGTAGATTTACTTGACTGTTATAATACAAATGAAAGAATAATTATGATAAGGAAGATTTCTCTTTTTGCTGCATTAACGATTTTTGGGTGCGAACAAAATACCGTATCAAGATTTGATTTAGCCTCAGCCGAAAAAATTATGGGGTTAAAATTTACGAAAGCAGAGCGGGACTCTCTTAATAATGGTGTAAATGATCGCCTGTCCCAATTTGAAAAACTTCGTTCGGTAGATCTGCCCAATGATGTAGCCTTTCCCCTTTACTATAATCCCCATCCTTCGGGGATGAACCTGCCCACAGGCCGGGATAAGTTTCAGTTTCACGATATACCAACCAAGAGGCCTGAAAATATTGAGCAATGCGCTTTTATGACCGTTCCCCAATTGGCCTACTTATTGCGGACTCAGAAAATTACTTCTGAAGAGCTCACACGCATGTACATCGATCGCCTTAAAAAATACGGTCCAGAACTGGAATGTGTTGTCACCATCACCGAAGAATTGTCCATCAAGCAGGCCCGGAAGGCGGATTTGGAAATTGCCCGGGGGAAATACCGTGGTCCTCTTCATGGAATACCATGGGGGGCGAAGGACCTTTTGGCTGTTCCCGGGTATAAGACTACTTGGGGCGCCGCGCCTTTCAAAGATCAAGTGCTGAATGAAAAGGCTACGGTGGTGGAAAAACTCGAAGAAGCGGGAGCGGTGTTAGTGGCGAAATTAACTTTAGGCGCATTGGCCTGGGGAGATGTTTGGTATGGCGGAAAAACAAGAAATCCATGGAATACGGAACAGGGTTCCAGCGGATCATCTGCGGGACCTGGTTCAGCCACGGCGGCGGGACTGGTGGGCTTTTCAATCGGCTCTGAAACTTGGGGCTCAATCGTTTCACCCGCCACACGGAATGGGGTAACGGGACTGAGACCTTCATTCGGAACAGTGAGCCGGTCCGGCGCCATGGCCCTGAGTTGGTCTATGGATAAGTTAGGTCCTATGACCCGTTCCGTAGAAGGGGCTGCTATTGTTTTTAATACTATACGTGGGGTCGATACTATAGACCGTGCAGTGATGGATGTCCCCTTTCAATATCCATCTAAACGGGGTTTGAAAAATCTAAGGGTGGGCTATATTAATTCTGCTTTTGCCGATTCAGCTGTCAGTGAAAATGATCAAGCGGTTCTGGCTGTACTGGAATCATTGGGTTTGGAACTGATACCGATAGAACTGCCTGAATTTCCTACCCGAGCGCTTTCATTTGTCCTTCAGGCAGAAGCTGCAGCAGCCTTTGATGGACTGACGCGTACAAATCGGGATAATGGATTAGTACGACAGATTAAAAATGCCTGGCCCAATGTCTTCCGTGAAGCACGTTTCATTCCAGCAGTGGAATATATAAACGCCAACCGGGCCCGGACGATTTTGAATCAAAAAATGGCCGAACTCATGGAAACTGTAGATGTGTACATAGTACCATCTTTTTTTGGCGATAACCTCCTTCGGACCAATTTGACAGGTCACCCATGTGTGGTTGTCCCAAACGGGTTTAATGAAAAAGGAACGCCCACTAGTATCAGTTTTATCGGTGATCTGTATGAAGATGGGAATGTATTAGCGGTGGCCAAGGCCTACCAGGAAGCAACGGGTTGGCATAAACAGTATCCATCTAAATTTGACATTAAGTAAGTGATAAGTATTTTAGATAAAAGATAATCATTAATTTCACCGTATTATTAATACCAAATTATTTGGGAATATAAATTTAACTAATAGTAAAAATAATTGTCTAAAATCTCAAAATAAGGAGTTAATAGTAAGATTCATGCGTAAAATTTTATTTATTTCAATACTAATTATTACCAGTCTGTGTTTTGCCCAGCATGGAGGAGGACGCCGTGGCGGTATGTCGCAACGGCAAATGGACCCAACAAAAGTTCCCAAGATTGGTGTAGTCTATGGTACAGTTGTGGATTCTGCTTCAAATACTCCTATTGCATACGCTTCAGTCGCAATTATTAATAATCGTAGCAATACCATAATGACTGGCGGGATTACAAATGAAGATGGAGAATTCCATATTAAAGAAATTGCACTAGGTCGTCATAAAGTTGTTATTGAATATATTGGCTATAAAAAGGTCGAACTTGGACCCTACACATTTATGCCATTCGGGGAAAATCAGACAGAATATAATCTTGAAACAATTTCTTTAACTCAAACAACTTTACAGATGGCTGGTATTGATGTTGAAGGAGAGCGTCCTTTATTTGTCCAAACGGCTGAAAAACGAGTTTTCAATGTAGAAAAAAATTCACTGGCAACCGGTGGCAATGCCATTGATGCCTTACGGCAGGTCCCGGGTGTTGAAGTTGACCCAGATGATAATATCAGTCTAAGAGGTAGTTCAAGGGTGAACCTTATGATCGATGGAAAACCGTCAAGTATTGCAGGCGGTGATATAAAATCATTACTTCAAAGTGTACCTGCTGCAAACATTGCGGATATTGAGGTAATGACCAATCCCGGTGCCAAGTATGATCCAGAAGGGATGGCTGGTATCATCAATATCGTGCTGAAAGAAAATAAATTCGCCGGCTTAAATGGCAATGTAAATACAGGTGGTGATTCGCAAGGGGGAACCAATCTATCTGGACAAGTGAATTATCGCACCATCACCTTTAATTCATTTATAAACCTAGGGATGAACGATCGAAAGAGGGTCTCAGATGGAGACAGTTATAGGTGGATGGATTTTCCCGCCTTTAGGAATGAACTTAATCAAGATAGCGATTCAAAATCAGGAGGTCCTAATTTATTTGTAAAGACAGGTTTTGAATATTTTATCGATCCAACACAGTCATTGGCTGTCTCAACAACCATAAGTAATGGAAATCGAAATAGTGATGGTGAAACTTATACAGTAGACACTGGGCCGGGAGAAAAAAAATATTATCGCACTACAACGAGTGACGGTGATCGAAATGGATATAATATCAATCTGAATTATGATAAGAAGTTCACGAATCCCAAGCAAAAGCTCGCATCATATGTTCGATTTTCTGATGGCCTCAATGATGGTCTAAATGAATATTATAATACAGATGATGGTGGTGCAGATTTTGTAGATTTGGATAAAGCAATAAATGGGCAAGACGGAACAAGTAAGGGTTTTGATTTTAAGTTGGACTATTCTCACCCTTTTAGTGATAATAGTAAGCTAGAAGTTGGGCTGGCCAGCAAATCAACTGATCGAGGTGATACTCAAATAGCCGAAGTCTTTGACCAAACAACCAATCAATACATTCCTGATAGAACATTTAGTAATGATTTCGTTTATAATGAAACCGTGCATGCAGCTTACATCCAATATGGCGGGGCCCTGGGATTTATTGGTTATAACGTTGGCGGTAGATACGAAACTGTTGATATGATGTCTGAACTCAAAACAACCGATGAGTCATTTAATAATGATTATAAAAGTTTCTATCCAAGTCTATCTGTAACATTTGGTGCACCACAATTATTGCAAATTCAGACGAGTTATTCAAAACGAGTGCGTCGCCCACGCTCTCGAATGTTAAATCCTTTTAGCTCTCGTCAAGATACCAGAAATATTAGAAAAGGAAATCCTTTTTTAGGGCCGGAATACACCGATTCATATGAGTTGAATTTTAGCCGTTTTTCAAAAGGAATTTCATTAACCTTGGGAGGTTATTACCGATATACAACAGACAAAATGGAACGTTATAAAGAAATCAGACCAGATGGTGTATCTGTGGCAACCTTTGCGAATATTGGTACTCAAAAAACCAAAGGACTTGAATACAGTGCGGTTGGTTCAATCGGTCAGAAGTTAAGACTAATTTTATCAGGTAGTTATTACTGGGATGAGTTGAACTCGGATTTATATGGCACTGATTATAATAAGACCGCCCAAAACCAACGTATGAGAGTAACGACCATATGGAATATTACACCAACGACTGAGTTCATGTTTTTCATGTTTTATATGCCAGCAAGAGAAATTGCAATTGGTAAAATGGACGCCATGACTTGGTCTTCTATGTCAATAAAAAAGAAATTAATGGATGAGAGGCTGAATTTAACATTGAATGTGAATGATCCATTTGGACTCTCAGGAATGGGATTTGAAACTTGGGGAGATATAGACGAGGACGGGGAGCGGGATTGGTATCAGAATTCTAATCGAAATTGGAGTAGTCAAATAATACGATTAACTTTGGAATATCGTTTTGGAAAAATGGAGGACAGGAGTCGATTTAGCCGTCAGCGAAATGGTCAGGACATGGAAATGGAAGAAGGTGCCGGCGAAATATATTAAACTAATCCCTTATTAATATGTTCTTGAAAGGTGCGGTATCTTTTTAGGTTATTGCACCTTTTTCTTTTTTATTGTTATTAATAACCAAGTATAATTCATGATGATGTCAGATAAAAAATGGGTGATTTATGGGGCCAATGGTTATACGGGCCGACTGGTAGTGGATGAAGCAATTAAAAGGGGCCTGAAACCGATCTTGGCCGGTCGCTCTGAATCCGTCAAAACACTGGCCGATGAAAAAGGACTTGAAGCACAGGTGTTTGATCTTTCATCCGTTGATGTAATCACCGATAATCTATCCGGGATTTCTGTATTAGCTAATTGTGCTGGACCATTTTCTCGTACCGCCGCCCCAATGATGCAGGCCTGCATCCACACCCAAACCCATTACGTGGATATTACCGGCGAAATTTCTGTCTATGAAGCGGGCCATGGCATGGATTCAGAAGCCAGATCCGCTGGTATTGTTATTTGCCCCGGTGTGGGCTTTGATGTCATTCCCACAGACTGTTTAGCTGTTCACCTTAAGGATAAAATGCCCGATGCTACTCACCTGTCATTGGGCTTTGCAATGAAGGGATCTAAAGCCAGTAAAGGCACAGCTAAAACGGGGGTAGAAGGAATGGCACATGGCGGTCGAATCCGAAAAAATGGTGAACTGAAACAGGTGCCGTTGGCTTTTAAAGAACGGACCATCGATTATGGATATGGTGAGACCCATGCGATTACTATTCCCTGGGGAGATGTGTTCACGGCTTATCACAGTACCGGCATTCCCAATATTGAAGTCTATTATCCCCGATCACCTAAAGGTGCTGCTGCCCTGAGAAAGCGCCAAAAATACATGAAGCTAATGAAAATTGATTGGATAAAGCGCTTTGTACAAAACCGTATTGATAAGATATGGAAGCCTAATACAGCCGAGCAGCGGGCCGCCGCCACTTCCTATGTGTGGGGTGAGGTTAAAAATGCTAATGGAAAAATGATTAGAGCCAGATTCACTACGGTGGATGGATATGATCTGACAGCTTCAGGAACGGTGGAAGTATCCCAGTATTTAATGAGAGATCATGGCCAGTCCGGGTATTATACGCCGAGTAAATTAATGGGTAAAGAACTGGTGGAAAAAATGCCCGGTTTTTCCGGAATTGAATATTTGTGAAGCAAATGATGAGAATGATGATAAAAGGTACTTTAGCAATTATGGGTATCTTGATAGCATACTTGTTATTCTGGCCAGTAAACATTGAACCTGTTTCGTGGAAAGCTCCTGTTGGGCCGGAAATGAAAGGGATTTTTGAACCTAATGATTACCTACAGGATGCGGAAATCTTGGGCTTGAATAATGGTATTGGTCCGGAAGATGTGGCTGTGGATGAAAATGGGAATATGTATGCTGGTTATGAAGATGGGCGAATCATTAAATATGATGTCTATGGGAAAAACCGGGGTGTTTTTGTGGATACTGAAGGTCGCCCACTAGGCTTGGATTTTGATGGCGAGGGAAATTTAATTATCGCCGATGCGAAGAAAGGATTACTTCATGCTGATCCATTAGGAAGACTGACTGTTCTTTCGATAGAAGCAGATGGAATACCATTTGCATTCACTGATGATGTGGACATCGGTTTGGATGGTATGATTTATTTTACCGACGCATCTTCACAATACTATATCGGTAATTATCGTTTGGACCTCGCAGCCCATAGACCCTTTGGCAGACTCTTGATGTATAACCCTACAACGAAAGAAACCACCACACTATTATCTGGACTTTATTTCGCAAATGGGGTAGCTGTGAGTCCCAATAGTGACTTTGTATTGGTGAATGAAACATCAGAATACCGTGTTCAAAAATATTGGTTAAAGGGTGAAAAGGCAGGGAATTCTGAACCCATTCTGGAAAACCTACCCGGATTTCCTGATGGTATTTCATCTAATGGAAAAGGAATTTACTGGATCGCTCTACCAGCACTGAGGAAAGATATTATTGATAACCTCGCGGGGAAACCGTTCTTGAGAAAAATGCTTCTACGTTTACCCGAAGTGGTCCAACCAAGCCCAGATCGATACGGTTTTGTTCTGGGTATTGATGGAACTGGGAATATTATTCATAATCTACAAGACCCAGCCCCAGAATCTTACTCTCCTATTACTAGTGTAGAAGAAAAAAATGGCATTTTATACCTTGGTAGCCTCACCTATCCAGGTTTAGCAAGAATCAGCGCGCCTTAATAATTGCCAAATGAAAATTGCACTGATCCAGCAACATGCAACTGAGGACTTGGAAGCCAATATAGTTATGGGCTTGAATAATATAGATCAAGCAGCAACCTTGGGAGCGGAAGTGGCCGTGTTTGCGGAATTGGCTTTCACGCGCTTTTATCCTCAATATTTGGCTGATGGCGATGTGAGTCATTTGGCCGAACCGGTGCCTGGTTCTACCACCGAAAAATTCATGACCAAAGCCAAAGAACATAACATGGTTGTGGTGATTAACTTATTCGAATTGGATAATGGTAAGACCTATGATTCATCCCCTGTAATCGATGCGGATGGTACTTTACTCGGAACAACTCGAATGGTTCATGTAGCAGACTATAAGTGCTTTTATGAAAAAAGTTATTATGCAGAAGGGGACCATGGCGCTCCCGTTTACGATACGGCCTACGGAAAGATTGGTGTGGCTATTTGCTATGATCGTCACTATCCTGAATTCATGAGAGCACTGGGTGTGAATGGGGCGGAAGTGGTAGTTATTCCCCAGGCCGGTACAATCGGTGAATGGCCTGATGGACTCTATGAGGCGGAGCTCCAAGTGGCTTCTTTGCAAAACGGGTACTTTTGTGCATTAGTAAACCGCGTTGGAAAAGAAGATCAAATGGAGTTTGCCGGCGAATCTGTAATTACAAATCCGGAAGGAAAAGTGATTGCCCAAAGTCCTGCCGGTGTGGATGATATTTTGATACATGATCTGGATCTAACTGAAGTACCTAAATCCCCCGCTCGCACCATGTTTTTTCGGGATCGCCGCCCCGATATTTACCCCCTTCATTAAAAGGCCTATTCATTTTATATAATAAAAAGATCCGGAAAAAGTGGTTTTAAGCGCTAGTTATTCCAGCCGAATCAAACCGAAACTGACTGAAATTAATCAGTCGTAACCGACATACCAGAAAGGCCGACGGTAGTACTGCCGGAAAGACCGCCCTACAATAGCTGTATAGATCCATCCTGCCAGCCAAAAAGCAATCGCTGTTGGTAAAATTATATTGATCAAAATCGAGAATACGCCCAATACAAATAGGAGGGCAAAGGGTAGGATCACTGCCATACTGATGTAAGGGTGGTTGAGCATGAATTGTTGTAATTTATTCATCATATTCCTTTTTTGATATTTTATTGGGCAAAAACCATGCTAAAACTGAATGATTGCCAATTTGGTTTCAAGATATGACGGTTTGGCAGTGAAAAATTTGTCACGAAGAATGCAGATTTCTATTAAAAAGAGTTCGAATAAATCTCCTTCATTTTCCCATTCTGCCAATTTAGCTTCACTACCCCAGTAAACCACTCGATTTGAGGAGGATAAAAATGAAATTACGATTAGCTGTATTGATATTGTTAAATCTGGTATGGTCCGGTTGCGGCCAACCGCCGGCAGTTGAAACGAGCGATCCCAAAATAAAACAGATATCCACGTTTGATGTGGCTTTAGATGAATCCGCACAGCGAGAATTGGAATCCCGATTCGACCAAGTATTAAATCCCCAAAATTTAAATGATTGGATGAAACACATGTCATCCAAGCCTCACCATGTGGGCTCCCCATGGAGTAAGCAGAATGCGGAATTCATCGCCAAGCATTTTAAAGAATGGGGCTTCGAAACGGAAATTGAAACATTCGATGTGATGGTGCCCTTTCCCGAGATACGCAAACTGGAATTGGTGGCGCCAAACAAAGTATCCTTTCAATTGAAAGAACCGGAACTCAAAGAAGATGTCACTTCAGGGATCACCCAGGACCTCCTCCCGGGATACAATGCTTTTTCCGCCGATGGTAACGTCACCGCTGAACTGGTATTTGTGAATTACGGCATCCCTGCTGACTACGAAGAACTGGAGCGGTTGGGAATCGATGTGAAAGGCAAGATCATCTTGGCCAAATACGGCGGTTCATGGCGGGGAATCAAACCCAAGGTGGCCTATGAGCATGGTGCTATTGGCTGTATAATTTTTTCAGACCCGAAAGATGATGGTTATGTAAGGGGTGATGTATATCCTAAAGGGCCATTCAGGATGGAACATGGGATCCAGCGTGGATCCGTTCTGGATATGCCCATGTATCCCGGTGATCCCTTAACCCCCGGTTATGGAGCCAAAGAAGACGTGGAACGGCTTTCTGTTGCGGAAGCGCCCACTATTATGAAGATCCCGGTGATGCCCATTTCATACGGGGATGCACTACCCCTGCTTAAAGCTTTGGGAGGTCCTGTAGCCCCTGCTTCATGGCGCGGCGGTTTGCCTGTTACATATCATATTGGTCCGGGACCGGCGAAAGTGAACCTGCATCTGGAATTCGATTGGAGTCTGCGGCGGGCTTACAATCCCGTGGCGAAACTGAGAGGATCAGTTTATCCTGATGAATGGATCATGCGGGGCAACCACCACGACGGCTGGGCCCAGGGTGCAGCGGACCCTATAAGTGGCATGGTATCCCTCATGGAAGAAGCCCGGGCCATCGGGGAATTGGTGAAAACAGGCTGGCGCCCGAAACGGACCTTGGTTTACGCCGGCTGGGATGCGGAAGAACCGGCTCTTTTGGGTTCCTCCGAATGGGTGGAATATCACCGTGATGAAATTCGGAGGAAAATGGTAACCTATATTAACACGGATGGAACAGGTGTGGGTTTTCTCGGTGTGGGCGGTTCCCATTCTTTAGAAAAATTTGTAAATGAAGTGGCTTCCGAAGTGATAGATCCTGTCCAGGATGTGACCTTGCAGGATCGTATCCGCGCCCGGTTGCGGGTAAGCGGGGACAAGGATGCGGAACGGGAAGACCTTCGTATCTATCCCCTGGGTTCAGGGTCGGACTACACTGCTTTCATTCATCATGCGGGCATCCCTGCTTTAAATATCGGATTCGGCGGTGAAAGCAGCGGCGGTTCTTACCATTCCATTTTTGATTCTTATGATCATTACACCCGCTTCAGTGATGGTGATTTTAAATACGGCACCACCCTGGCTAAGGTGAATGGGCGCCTGGTGCTGCGGCTTTCTGAAACGGATATTCTTCCATACCGCTTTGTGAATATGGCGGAAAATATCGGCACCTTTATTGAAAGTAATAAAAAGCTGGCTGAAGGGGTGGCTAAGAAAACGGAACAGCGGAATAAACTGTTGGACCAGAAAGCCTATACCATTGCCCGAAATCCAAAGAAAACGTATCTGCCTCCCAAACGATTGGACGAAGTTCCCGATTTTGATTTCAGTCCCTTAGAAGGGGCCCATAAAAGGCTTGAAGCCAGTGCCTGGAAATATGAGAAAGCATTAGCCGGTTTACAAAAAGGGTCACTATCCGCGGAACAAAAATCCCGGGTGAATCAATTGTTGCGGGAAGTGGAACAAGCTATGACCCGGGATGATGGTCTGCCCCGGCGGGATTGGTTCAAGAATATGATCTATGCTCCCGGTTTTTATACGGGATATGGTGTGAAGACACTACCGGGAATTAGGGAAGGGCTGGAAGAGAGGAAGTGGGATGAGGTCCACTTGTATATCGGTGAAGTGGCCAAGGCCTTAGATAGGGCATCGGCGAAGATCAATGGAGCGGCTAAAATTCTTGAAAAGAAGTAAGTGATTAAGAAAACAATATTAACGCTGCTTATTCTGAGCACGGCAGTTTTTGGTGGTGAACCAAAATCCGTTAAGGCCACCCAGAAGTGGGTGAAGAAAAATGGCCATACCATTATTAAGGATTTTGCCCATTTGCTCTCATTGCCAAATGTTGCTGCGGACAAAGCCAATATCCGAAAGAATGCAGAATACATCCGTGGCCTATTTCAAAAACGGGGCTTTGACATGCAGCTTTTGGAGACAGACGATGCGAACCCTATAGTTTATGGTGAATTCAAAACACCCGGGGCAAAACGAACACTTTGTTTTTACGTCCACTATGACGGCCAGCCGGTGGACTTAACCCAATGGACCCATGGCCCTTTCGATCCGGTTCTCTATGATGCATCCATGGATGCGGGTGGGAAACCAATCTCGTTGCCAAAGAAACAAACCAAGATCGATCCGGAATGGCGGCTTTACGCCCGCTCCGCCGGGGATGACAAAGCGCCCATTATGACCATCCTGAATGCAGTGGATGCGCTTCAATCTTCGAAAATCGGATTTACCTCAAACATTAAATTATTTTTTGAGGGAGAGGAAGAAGCGGGTTCTACAAACTTGGAAGCACACCTCACCAAACATAAAGCGATTTTGGATGATATCGACATTTGGCTCTTTTGTGATGGTCCCATGCATCAGAGTCGTCAACCTCAACTGGTGTTTGGCGTAAGGGGCGCTACAGGAATGGAAGTGACAGTTTACGGGGCGACGCGATCATTGCACAGCGGTCATTACGGCAACTGGGCGCCGGTGCCGGGACAATCCATGGCCCACCTCATTGCATCCATGAAGGATGAAAATGGGAAAGTATTAATCGATGGTTTCTACGATACAGTAGAGCCATTATCTGAATTTGAACGACTTGAATTGAGCGAGATTCCTGATGTGGATGCTCAATTAAAAAAGGAATTGGGATTGGCTTTTACTGAAGGTAATGGCCGCTCCATCAATGAGCAATTGCTGTTGCCATCTCTCACAATAAAAGGGTTATCCAGTGGCAATGTGGGGAAGAAAGCAAGGAATGTAATTCCGAATACCGCCACGGCCGCTATTGGTGTGCGCCTCGTAAAAGGGAATGACCCAAAGGATATGTTGGATAAGGTGGAAGCTCATATCCGTAGCCAAGGATTTCATATTGTTTATGATGATCCGGATATGGCGACACGGCGTAAATATCCCAAGATCGCTAAGGTGGATCGCAAAGGCTCAGGTTATATCGCATCCCGCACATCCATGGAAGAGCCTAACGCCAAAGCCATAATTAATTCGGTTAGGGCATTTGTGGGGGATGAACTTATTCTTATGCCGGCGCTAGGGGGATCCCTGCCATTATATTTATTTACAGATTTGCTTCAAAAACCTGCCATTATTGTGCCTGTGGCAAACCATGATAATAACCAACATGCTCCCAATGAGAATCTCAGGATTGCCAATCTTTGGTACGGGATTGATCTCATGGGTGTTATTATGACAATGCCGAATTGAACTAAGAATATGTTGCATAATAATACAATTCCCCTCTGGAGAGGGAACCTGCCTTTAGGCAGGGGGGTGTGTTTTAATAACCACACCCACCCCTTCGACAAGTAGAAGCCCCTCCAGGAGGGGACTTTTCCCTATCCATACGTTTTTTTTGGAAAATGTGGAGGACATGAGCGGTTGAAAAAAACTAATGAAAAAGAATCCATTGAAACAGGTTAATAAAATTATTCTTCCAATACTGATATCCAGTTTGTTATTAGGACAGACCTTTTCATTACAAAAACTGAACAGTGGCGTAGAAGCATCCTTTCGTGGACTATCAGTGGTGAATCAAAAAGTGATTTGGGTGAGCGGAACAGGCGGTACTGTTTTACGCACTGTAGATGGGGGAGCGAATTGGGAAAATGTCTCTGTCCCGAATATGGACAAAACCGACTTTCGGGATGTTGAGGGCTTCGATAAAAATACCGCCATTGTCATGGGAATTGCTTCTCCTGCTCGATTTTATAAAACTACCGATAGGGGACAAAACTGGAAGCTTGTTTATTTTGACGATCGTGAAGAGGTGTTCTTTGACGGAATGTCATTTTGGAATAAAAGGAATGGGATTGCATTCAGCGACCCGGTGAATGGACGTCACTTGCTCATCCGAACCACGGATGGGGGCGATACGTGGGAGGAAATTCCCGCAGATGGTACACCGGAAAAATTAGACCCTGAGTTTGGTTTTGCCGCCAGTGGAACTGGAATACCAGTGAAGGGACGAAATACAGTTTGGCTGGGAATGGGCGGTATAAAATCCCGCGTATTCAAGAGTGAAAATGGCGGATTAAATTGGTCTGTGGCAGAAACTCCGGTAGTTCATGGCGGCCAGAGTACGGGTATATATTCTGTGGCCTTCAAAAATAAAAAGGTGGGCATTGCTGTGGGCGGAGACTACACGAACCAAGCCATTCAAAACACCATGGCCTATACCCAGGATGGGGGCATCACATGGCATCTCCCGAAAAAACAAACACATCAGTATCGTGAGTGCGTGGCCCATTATCGCGGGAATACATTTTTTGCCGTGGGACCATCCGGCTTTGACCGAACCACAGATAACGGCAAGAACTGGGCGCCCCACTATTGGGAGGTGAAAGATCTTACGGCCTTAGCATTTGCTAAGGGTAGCCGTGGCGGGTTTGCAGTGGGTAAGGGGGGACAAATCTATAAAATAAAAGTAGGACAATAATGGGTCAAAAATCAGCTTTAGTCTTGGGCGCTTCCGGTTTAATCGGATCTGAAGTGCTACAATTATGTTTGGCTTCAGACATTTATAACAAGATAATTACGCCTGTTCGAAGGTCATTATTAATTGAACATGAAAAATTAGATGAAAAAGTAATCGATTTTGACATGTCGCCATGGGAGAATTTATTCCCCGTGGATCATGTGTATTGTTGTTTAGGCACTACTATCAAAACGGCGGGGAGCAAATCAAATTTCCGAAAAGTCGATCATGATTATCCATTGGCTTTTGCCGGTGCAGCAAAAAAATGGAATGCATCTGTTTTCAGTATTGTTACTGCCGCCGGCTCAAACGCCAACTCCAAAATATTTTACAACCGGGTAAAAGGTGAACTTGAATCAAACCTTAGATCCTTAGGTTTAAATTCAACGCTCATTTTTCAGCCTTCATTATTATTAGGGATTCGAAATGAATTCCGTCCGGGAGAGAAGATCGCCATGGGTGTGGCAAAATTGACATCCTGGATGACACCCGGTTCTTTCCGGGCGATACACAGCAAAACGGTAGCCAAATCAATGGTTGCGGAAACCTGTTCAGAAAGCGCCGGATTCAACATTATTTCGAATAAAACCATGCATAACATTGGATAAGGAACAAGCCATGATGAGACGAATGATAATTGTTTATTTTTCAGGACTTTTGCTGTTGTCGGCGCAATCCCTCACAGTTGATCCTAGTGTGTATAAAATATTAGATGATATTAGCACGGACCAATTAGAAAAATATGTGACGAAACTGGTCAATTTCGGTACGCGCCATACATTGTCAGATACAGTATCCAATACCCGGGGGATCGGCGCCGCCCGGCGGTGGATTAAGAAAGAATTCGAAGAAATATCCAAGGACTGCGGCGGATGTCTTGAAGTAGAAGAACAGTGGTCCCTGGCCAAAGGGAATCCCAAATCACGAATCAAAAAAGACACCTGGATTGTCAACATTTATGCGGTGAAACGGGGGACGAAATATCCGAATAGGTATGTGATCATGAGTGGTGATATTGATTCCAGGATTTCCGATCCATTGGACGGAAAAGGTGATTCCCCCGGGGCCAACGACAATGCCTCCGGCATGGCCGGCGCCATTGAACTGGCACGTGTTTTATCGAAACATGATTTTCCCACCAGTATCATTCTGGCAGGACTCTCTGGTGAGGAACAGGGATTATTCGGCGGCAGATTTTTAGCGGAAAAAGCCGAAAAAGAAGGCTGGGAAATTGTGGGTATTCTAAACAATGATATGATCGGCAATATCGAGGGGGTGGACGGTGTTATAGACAACCGCACATTCAGAATATTTTCTGAGCCCTATTCTATTTTGGAAACAGAAAAACAATTGAAACAAAAGCGGTTTTATGGGGGCGAGAATGATAGTGAATCCCGCCAGCTGGCCCGCCATGTATTTGCCAGTACCAAAACATACTTGCCGGAAATGAATCCCTTGTTGATCTACCGCTTGGATCGTTTCGGCCGCGGCGGTCATCACCGACCTTTCAATGAAGCCGGCTTTCCCGGTGTGCGGATAATGGAGGCCCATGAGAATTATAACCGCCAGCACCAGGATATTCGGACAGAAAATGGTATCAAATACGGCGATGTGATTGAAGGTGTGAATTTTGATTACTGCGCCAAACTGACGGCCGTAAATGCAGCAGCTTTGGTCACCTTGGTCATGGCGCCGCCTAAACCGAAAAATGTAAAAATCGGTGGGGTGGTAAAGCCGTCCACTGTTTTATCATGGGATAAAGTCGATGGTGCGGCTGGTTACAAACTTTATTGGCGGGATACCACCGCACCCACCTGGCAGTATTCAAAATGGGTGGGCGGTGATGTAACTAAGCATACCCTGGAAGGAATCGTTATTGATAATTATTTATTCGGCGTTGCTGCTGTGGGAAAAAATGGCCATGAGAGTATGGTGGCCTATCCCGGTGGATTGATCGGCAGGTAGATTTGAATAGGATTCTCTCATGGGCGATTACCCTCATCTTTCTTTTCTTTGCAGTAGTAAATTTGAATGACCCCGATGGCTTTATCTGGACGCCCATTTATGTGGCCGTGGCTCTGTTGCCTATTCTTCGGAAAGTAGATCAATCCTATGTAAACCAATTTGCTGTTATTCTTCTTGTTCTGGGCGCACTGATTGCAACGGGTATATTGAATGATGTTATGCCCCAACAAGTGGATGATCGAATGGTGAATATGTGGGAATACCAACGGGAAGGACTGGGGCTTATTCTGGGAAGTACTTGGCTTTGGGTTAGCCGAAAACTTTTATCCTGATAAAAAATATGTAAACACAGGAAGGAAAACATGAAAAAACTATTATTAATATCCACCTTATTATTGAGTGCCTGTATGCAAAACATAACACCCCCTGATGCCGCCAAAAAACCATTCGAAATGACTGAACACGGTCATACCCGGGTGGATGATTATTACTGGATGCGTCTCACGGATGAACAAAAATCCGCTGAGAAGAAAGATGCCCATACCCAAGAAGTGGTGGATTATATCGACGCTGAAAATGATCATACGGAAAAACGCCTTTCTCATACGAAAAAATTCCAAAAAAGCATTTTCGATGAGATTGTGGGCCGTATAAAAAAGGACGATGAATCGGTCCCATATTTAGATAATGGGTACTATTACTACACCCGCTACGAAAAGGGGAAGGAATATGCCATCCACTGCCGGAAGAAGGGTTCATTGGACGGTGAGGAAGAAATCCTATTAGATGAGAATGTGCTGGCCAAAGGGCACGATTATTTTGCCGTTGGCGGCATAGATGTGAGTCCTGATAACCAATGGATGTCCTATGGCGTGGACCTGGTGAGCCGCAGGATTTATACCATCTATTTTAAAAATTTAGTCACCGGCAATGTGCTGGAACAAACTATTCCCAACGCCACCGGAAGTGTAGCCTGGGCCAACGATAACAAAACCGTTTTTTATACATCAAAAAATGAAGTCACCTTATTATCCGAAAAGATCTGGCGCCATAAAGTTGGTACCGATTCGGCCAAGGACGAGCTGCTCTATGAAGAAAAAGATGAATCATTTTACAATGGTGTTTATCGAACCAAATCCGGCGAGTTCATTATCATTTACAACAGCAGTACCCTGGTAAGTGATTACCATATTTTATCTACTAACGATCCCGATGGGGAATTCAAAAATTTCAGTCCAAGAGGCACGGAGCACGAATACAACATTGATCATTTTGAGGATAAATTTTATATTATCACCAATTGGGAGGCCAAGAACAACCGCCTCATGGAGACGGATGAAAATGCCACTGATATGGCCAACTGGAAAGAAGTGATCGCCCACCGGAATGATGTTCACCTCCTTGGGATGGAGATCTTTAAGGATCATCTTGTTTTGAATGAACGAAAGGACGGCCTCCGCGGCCTGCGGGTGATAAATCAAAAATCGCAGAAGGATGAAACGATCGATTTTGGTGAGCAAACTTATACTGCGCGTATTTCTGTGAACGAGGAATTCAACACCAACATTCTGCGCTATGGATATTCATCCATGGTGACGCCCGCCTCGACCTACGATTACAACATGGATACCGGTGAACGGACCCTAATGAAGCAGCAGGAAGTGGTTGGTGGTTACGACCAGGAAGCTTACAATTCTGAGCGCCGTTATGCGCTCGCCCGGGATGGCCAGAAAGTGCCTATCTCCATTGTGTATAAAAAAGACCTTAAAACAGATGAATCGCAAAACGTGTTACTCTATGCATATGGTTCTTACGGCTCCACCCGGGATCCCTATTTCAGTTCAACCCGCTTGAGTTTGCTTGATCGGGGCTTTATCTATGCCATTGCCCATGTGCGGGGCAGTCAGATATATGGTCGTCAATCTTATGATGACGGAAAAATGCTGAATAAGATAAATACATTCAATGATTTTATAGACGCGGGTAAATACCTGATTAAAGAAGGATTTACGGATTCGGACCACCTGTTTGCTGAAGGGGGCAGTGCGGGGGGACTCCTCATCGGCGCTGTGGTTAACATGGCCCCGGAATTATGGAAAGGCGCCATTGCTGCTGTACCCTTTGTGGATGTGGTCACTACCATGCTGGATGCGTCCATCCCCTTGACCTCCAATGAATGGGACGAATGGGGCAATCCATCCGAAAAACAATATTATGATTACATGCTGTCCTATTCGCCCTACGATCAGGTAGTGGATCGTGATTATCCCAATATGCTGGTCACCTCCGGATTCTTCGATTCCCAGGTCCAGTACTGGGAGCCCTTAAAATGGATGGCCAAACTCAGGGATCACTGGCAGGGTGATAATGATCTTTACCTGCATATGAATATGGACGCGGGCCATGGGGGCAAATCCGGGCGCTTTCGCCGGTACCGCGAGGTGGCACTGGAGTACGCCTTCCTATTTGATTTGGTAGGAATTAAAGAATAGAGTTTAATGTAGAACAATCATCCTGATTGTGCTCCTCAACCAAGGATGGTTGAGGTGCACAAGCCACTGAAAAAGTAAATTACACTGATTTGGTTAATTCAAAATTATAGTGTAATATTCCCTGCAATGAAACTGAGAACTTCACTCATAGGCAGCGGTTTGGTTTTCTCCCTTGTGCTCCAGGGGTGTTATACCCAGTTGACTTGGTTTTACCCATCTCCGGAAGAAGAACAGGACCCGTTTTACGAAACCTATTCCCGGGCAAACGTGCGGCCCAATCTAGACATGTATGCCCAGGACCTCAATTCTACTTCCTCCCTTGCTTACTCCATGATGCACCGCCGTTTTGATCCCCTCTACTCGTCCTATTACGGCTATTCAAACTTCTATAACGGTTATGATCCTTATTCTTATTATGGCGGTTATCGCTATGGCTACAGCTATACACTGGGAGGATATCCCATGTTTATCCCCGTGACGGGTGATAAAGAAATTCGGGGGTTTACCACAGATCGAACAAGAACACACGGTACAAACCTGAATGTGGTTCGTACTTCCAACACGAATACGAGTTCACGGTCTTCCTCCGGCTGGTCCAGCGGATCATCCTCCGGCAGAAGTTCTTCAATTTCATCTACCCGTTCCACTGGGGGCGGATCTTCCTCCGGAAGTTCATCCGAATCTTCAGGGGGACGCCGCGCCACACGCCGGAATTAATTTTTAACATAGAGGGGGAATCATAATGTGTTGCCCATCCAAAAGGCGAGCCATTTTTATTTCCTGTAGTTTTTTCTCATTTGTTTTTTCCCAGACTGCTTCTGAAGCTATCCATATTTTAGAGAATGAAATGGGCTTTGGGGCTCGGTCCCTGGCCATGGGGGGTGCTTTTACCGCCCTGGGAAATGACCCCTCGGGGATGTACTGGAATCCTGCCGGTCTGGCGGGAATGACAAACGGCGCTTTTTATTTTGAAAGCAGTAACCTGGGTTATACGAACAAAACCACTTATATTGACAATACAACCCAAAACCCCCTGAATGTGGGCCGCTTCAACGGCTTGGGGGTCGCCATTCCCCTGCCCACCATCCGCGGCAGTATGGTAGTGGGAATCGGGTTTAACCGTATTTTGCATTATGATGGACTTATGTCCTTTTCCGGGTTCAGTATATTTGACAACCAGTTGAGTTTTCCCATTGAACTGGACGGGAAGGAACAATTTTATGATTTTTCAAAAAATGTCAACCGCAGTGAGACTGTCCTAAACGGCGGCGCCCTGGAGCAACTGACCTTTTCATTTGGGATTGCTCTGTCATCAACATCATTCGGCGGCCTTTCCATATCCAGGGTATCGGGGCGGGAGACCTACAGTTTTGAATTTTCCCAGGAGGATTCCCAAAACGAGTACGGGGAGTTCCCGGCGGATTTTAAGCAATATGACTTGCAGCAAACCCTGGTTGCCAGCACAAAAGCCCTGAATTTTCGGCTGGGGGTAAAAACAGCTGTTACCGATTGGTTTCGAATCGGGATGGCTGTTTCACTGCCTTACCACATAAAGGTGGTTGAGAATCATTCCACGGATGAAATCCTACTTTTTGATAATGGGGATAAAAGCGATGCCAGCGTATTGGGCAACTATGATTACCGGGTGCGGACACCCATGGTTTTAGACCTGGGGGGCGCTTTAATCATAGGAAACCTGGCCGTCTCAGGAAGTATGCGCTACCGGGATTGGTCCGCCACCAGGTTCAACCTGGATGATTTCAACAAGGATTCTGAGGACTATGAATTGCTGCAGGATGAAAATGCACTTCTGGCCTTGAATTACCGCGCTGTTTCCCAGGTACGCGGCGGAGCGGAATACTTGTTGGAGTTCAATGATAATTTCGGCCTCAGCCTGCGGGGAGGAGTTGCGGTTTTTCCTTCTCCCAAGGGGAAGGCAGCTGAAGACCGGATGATTATTTCCGCAGGGGTCGGGATTCCTGTGGGGGATAATATTATGCTGGATGCGGCCTTCCTGTCCACCGCCTGGAGTAAGATATCCAGTGATATTTATACACCCTACGGCACTACAGAAGATGTGCATGCCAACCGTATCCTGGTGAATTTCTCTTATTTGTTTTAATTCGTCCAGCGAAAAAAAATATTTCAAATCTAACAAGTGAACTTGAAACAATAATAAGGGCAAATAATCTTATCCTAAAAGATATGCTTAAGGGAGTGAAGGAAGAGCGGGTTAATTATTCCCTTACATGATATAACGATATCTTGTTTGTTCATATATTTTAATATGTTTCATGCGGAATTCCATTTGGAATTCCATTCATCACTCGACTAATTTTGCGGGCATTTTTTCAAATAAAAATGATGTGTTGGCTCGGTAGCTCAGTTGGTAGAGCAGAGGACTGAAAATCCTTG
>CEPS01059568.1_pt1 | contig 27122 bp, 19 predicted proteins | sample 530401 | NCBI WGS metagenome assembly CEPS01 (sample SAMEA2620035, study PRJEB7988) | marine metagenome | biome: marine biome (ENVO:00000447); feature: mesopelagic zone (ENVO:00000213) & marine oxygen minimum zone (ENVO:01000065); material: "saline water (ENVO:00002010), including plankton... | reverse complement strand
GATAAACCTGATCTTAGATTTGCTGCTCTTGTTCACGATATCGCCAAGCCGCGCACTCGTCGATTAAGTACCTCCAAAGGGTGGACCTTTCACGGTCATGATGTAGTGGGAAGCAGAATGTTGAAGAAAGTGGCTAGAAGGATGAAGCTTTCGAACAAAACGTTGGATTATTTGCAAAAGTTAACGATGCTGCATCTCCGGCCCATTGCTTTAGCCAAGGATGGTGTGACAGATAGCGCTGTCCGACGAGTAATGGCTTATTCCGGTGAAGAATTAGATGATCTCTTGATTCTCTGTAGGGCGGATATCACATCAAAGAATCCCATGTTGGTTAAGAAGTACTTGGGGAACTTTGATCGAGTAGAAAAGCTAATGCAAAATGTTGAGGAACGGGATGCGTTTAGAGCATTTCAGTCACCTGTCAGAGGGGAAGAAATTATGAAAGAACTTGATTTGCCTCCAGGAAAGTTCATAGGGGAAATCAAGAGCCGAATAGAAGATGCAATTCTCGATGGGGAGATTGAAAACAATTATGAAGCAGCATACGATTTCTTTAAGAAAATCAAACCTGATTATACTGATAAAGAAGAGAATCACTCCTGAGTTTATCTGTAGTCCTTTTCCTTGAATAGCGCCTTTAGGACGGGTAAATTCAGTTTGGCACGATGATTGCTTGTAAAGAAGATACAAATGCTCTAATGGTAAGGGGGCACATCTCATGGGAGTCTTAGGCGTCATACCCGCTCGTTATGATTCTGTTCGATTTCCCGGTAAGGTGCTCATACCTATTGATGGTCTTCCAATGGTGGCAAGAGTGTATAATCAAGCTATCCAGTGCAGGGAGTTAGATTCTGTCATTATTGCGACAGACAGTCAATACGTCAAGAATGCCATGGAAGAGTTAGATATTCCGGTTGAAATGACGAGTAGTGATCACGCAACAGGAACTGAACGGACTGCTGAGATAGCTTCGAGGCATGATGATGAGATTGTGATAAATATTCAAGGAGATGAACCATTCATATTTCCAGATATTATTGATGGAGCAGTATCGCTTCTTTTCGAAGATAAGTCAATGGGAATGAGCACAGCTGCGAGTTCTTCAATTTCCCAGGATGAGTGGGAAAATCCTAATGTAGTCAAAGTTGAATTGGATGAAAACGGTTTTGCTAAGGACTTTTTCCGTGTATGGGAAGGAGAACAAATTGATGAGCACTTCAAACATATAGGCATTTACGCTTTCCGGCGTGAATATCTAATGGAATTGACAAAAATAGAGAAAAGCTCCCATGAAATTGAGCGAAGTTTGGAACAGATGAGAGCGTTGGATGCAGGCTGTAAAATGGGTGTTTTTATTACTGAGCATGATGTGATTGGTGTCAATACTCCAGACGATCTTAATGCGCTGATCGAGGAGATGGGAATTGCCTAAGACTAAGACAAAGTACGTATTTGTCCTCGGCGGAGTAATGTCCGGCTTGGGTAAGGGAATTGCCTCAGCATCCATCGGATATCTAATGAAGAGTCGCGGGCTTCGAGTCACGATTATGAAGCTCGATCCTTACCTGAATGTTGATCCCGGAACTATGAATCCGTATCAGCACGGAGAAGTATTTGTGCTGGACGATGGCTCTGAGACTGATCTCGATTTGGGTCATTATGAGCGTTTCATAGATGTGAACATGGACAAGCGGAACAATGCCACGACGGGACAGATTTATCAGTCAGTGCTGGATCGGGAAAGAGAGGGCGATTATCTTGGTCAGACGATCCAGATCATTCCGCATATTACCGATGAACTGACGAGGAGGATTCGGGCTGTCAATCATCCACACAGGTATGATGTTGTCATCTGCGAAGTGGGAGGTACTATCGGTGATATTGAGAGTCAGCCATTCCTGGAGACTATCCGCCAGATGCGACTTGACATTGGTCGAGAGAACTGCTTCGTGGCCCATGTGACTCTTCTCCCGTATATTGATGCCAGTGAAGAATTGAAGACGAAGCCGACTCAGCACAGCGTTATGAAAATGAGGGAAATCGGACTGGAGCCGGATATGATCCTCTGCAGAAGTGATCGTTCTATTCCTGCATCTGTGAAAAAGAAGATTTCCCTTTTCTGTAGTGTACCTCAATCCAATGTAGTAGAAGCCCGGGATGTGGATACCATATATGAAGTACCACTGAGACTATACAAGCAGGATGTAGGACAGATTATTGCTGAACAGCTGCAGCTTGATGGTAAAAGCGCCGATATTTCTAAATTAGATCAGTTCATCGAGCGATTCAAGAATCCGAATCACGAAGTAACAATAGGGCTTTGCGGAAAATACACCGAATTACCCGATGCTTATAAGAGTGTAATTGAAGCATTTGTCCACTCAGGAGTGGAAAACGATGCTAGAGTGCACATCAGATGGATTAATACTGAATTACTTAAATCTGACGAAAACAGTGAAGAACATTTAGGCGATTTGGATGGTATTTTGGTTCTCCCTGGCTTTGGCGACCGTGGGACGGAAGGAAAGGTTCATTGTGCAAAGTATGCTCGAGAAAACGAGGTTCCTTATCTAGGTATCTGTCTTGGATTACAGATGGCAGTTGTGGAATTTGCTCGTAATGTCTGTGGCTTGACTCGAGCCAACAGTACTGAATTTAATCGTCGAACACCTGATCCTGTAGTTGCACTTATGCCTTCTCAGCTGAAAGTGAAAAAGAAAGGTGCCACCATGCGACTTGGAGCCTATAACTGTAATGTATCAACGGGAACAAAAGCTTTTTCGGCATATAGGAAAAAGAATATCAGCGAACGTCATCGCCACCGCTATGAAGTGAACAATAATTATCGAAAGCAACTTGAAAAGAGAGGAATGATTTTCAGCGGGATTAATCCGGAACTAGACTTAGCAGAAATCATTGAATTGAAAGATCACCCGTGGTTTGTGGCGTGTCAATTTCATCCTGAGTTGAAAAGTCGGGTTGAAAAAGCACACCCCCTATTTCGTGAATTTGTGAAAGCATCACTAAAATACAAGTTAGCATCATGACTGTTCAAATAGGAAATATTGAAGTCGGTGGAAGTGAATTAGTAATAATTGCAGGTCCGTGTGTAATCGAATCACGGAATCATTCTTTGAAGATGGCAACCTTATTAAAGGAAATAATGCTGAGTGAGGAGATTCCGTTCATCTTCAAAACATCATTTGATAAGGCAAACCGTACATCCGTGAATTCTTACCGCGGCCCCGGACTGGAAGAAGGGTTGGACATTCTTGGGGAAGTTAAAGATACCACCAGCGTTCCAATTCTTACTGATATTCACTCTCCTGATCAAGCCGAATTGGTAGCTAAAGTTGCAGATGTTCTGCAGGTTCCGGCATTTCTCTGTCGACAAACGGACTTGCTTCTGGCAGCAGGTGAAACAGGAAAGTGTGTCAATGTGAAGAAAGGTCAATTTATCGCTCCTCAAGATTTGACCAATATTATTAAGAAAATAGAGTCTACAGGCAATAGCAATATTCTCTTAACTGAGCGGGGAACAAGCTTCGGTTACAACAATCTTGTTGCGGATATGAGAGCAATTCACATCATGAAGGAGTCTGGACATCCCGTTGTATTTGATGCCACTCACAGCGCCCAGATGCCAGGTGTGCTAGGAGATTCTACAGGCGGTAACAGGGAAATCATTCCCACTTTGGCAAAAGCGGCTGTAGCAGCGGGTTGTGACGCCGTCTTCATGGAAGTTCATGATGATGTAGTAAATGCCAAGAGCGATGCAGCCACTCAATGGCCGTTAGAAAGAGCAGCTGGACTTGTAGTGATACTGAAAAAAATCTTTCAAGTGGTGAGAGATTCAAATGAGTGACCAACTGAAGAAAACAGCTGAGAAGATCAAGATAATTTTGACGGATGTGGATGGTGTTCTTACTGACGGTACAATCTACAAAGGAAACGAAGGAGCTGAGTTCAAACGCTTTTCGGTATTGGATGGAGCCGGAGTAGCACTCGCACATGAGGCTGGTATGAAAGTAGCACTTATCTCCGGGCGGTATTCTCCTGCGACTGAATCGAGGGCAAAAGAACTAGGTCTGGAAGACGATTGTTACCAAGGTTATTTGAATAAAGCTGCAATTTATGAGCATTTGAAAGAGAAATATGATTTTGAAGATGAAGAAGCTGTCTTTATCGGTGATGATCTTATAGACATTGAGGTGATGGAGAGAGTCGGACTTCCTATAGCAGTCGCTAATGCAGTTGCACCTGTAAAATCAATCGCCAAACTGATTACTGAAGCGAATGGCGGAGAAGGTGCTTTTCGGGAAGCAATAGAAGCAATTCTGAAGTCACGGGGAGAATATGAAACAACAATTTTATCTCTGAGAGACAAAATCAGGGAAAGTAAGGTATGAGTATAAATAAGAAAAAAGACGGGAATAATATTCAGGTAGGAAAAGAGGTTATTCAGATCGAAGCGGATGCAGTAGCCCAACTGGCCGATCGCATAGATGAACAATTTAATCAAGCGGTGGAATGTATTTTCAATTGCGGGGGAAGGGTGATTGTCTCTGGTATGGGGAAATCAGGACTAATCTCACAGAAGATCGCTTCAACTCTTGCAAGTACAGGAACTCCCGCACAATTTGTTCACCCGGGAGAAGCCATTCATGGTGATCTTGGTATGATTACTGACAAAGATATTGTACTGGCAGTTTCCAATAGCGGTGAAACACATGAGCTGATACAACTCATGCCGGCCATACGGAGGTTGGGAGTATCTGTTATTGGCCTTGTTGGCAGACGGGAAAGCAATGTTAGTTCCATGGTTGATATTGTAATTGATACCAGCGTCGAACGGGAAGCTTGTACACTTGATTTAGCTCCGACGGCCAGTACCACTGCCATGCTCGCAATGGGTGATGCGCTGGCAGTAGCACTCTTGGAAAAACGAGGTTTCCAGCGGGAAGATTTTGCTCTGCTGCATCCAGGAGGAACGCTGGGGAAACAGCTGCTTCTCACTGTCAGAGAGATTATGCACTCAGGCGATGATCTTCCAATCGTCGCTAGAGATGCTGATGTGAAAAGCGCATTGCTGACAATGAGTGAAAAACGACTAGGAGTAGCAATCGTACTTGATGAGGACGGGAATTTAGCAGGAATTATCACTGATGGTGATATTCGTCGGGCACTTGAAAAAAGTGACCATATCTTTGATAAAACTGCTGAGTTTCTTATGGCTTCCGATCCGAAGTGGGTCTCTCAAGACACCCTCGCTATTAACGGCTTAGAAATTATGGAGAAGTATTCTATTACCAGTTTATTCGTCTATGAAGATGAGGCCAATAATAGAAAACCTGTGGGAATTGTCCACATCCATGACATTCTAAAGGCAGGTATAATGTGATACGTCCCCTGATTATATTAACATTAATTGTATTCATTTCAGGATGCAGTGAAAACAATCAAAAGGAAACTTTACTTAGCAGTTCCATTCCAGATCAAGAGAGTTGGAATTCTACTATCTTCATGACTCGAGAAGGAAAAAAGAGAGCTGTGATACGGTCTGGTCATCTTTCGAATTATGAGAGCAAAGCGAAGGATGAGAAAAGAGAGTTTAATAAGCTTATCTCAACACTAATAAGAACAAATGCTCCCCCTATTGAAAAAGAAGAGGCAATAGAAGAATTGAGAGGGAAATACAGTGATTATTTTGGTGAAGTTGATCTTCGAATTGCATCTTTAAAGGAGTTAAGTGAAATTCAAAAAACCGCTAACTCAAAGTTCAAGAAGATTATCAATACATCAATTCTAGATGAAAAAGTAGAAGCTGATTTTTATTCTACTGAAGAGAGGCACATGTCTAACTTAAAATCTGAAATGGCGTATGTGTATGGGGACACAAAAAAGGACTCCATGCTGGCAATAGGAAATGTGGTGGTTGTTTCGGACAGCGGAGTGACTCTTTTTACCGATTCTCTAATGTGGAACAGTATTGATTCTCTTATCACAACTGACGATACTGTTATGTTTATTACTGAGAACAATGATACTCTCAAAGGTGTTGGCTTTCAGTCTAATGCTGATTTGACTCATTACAAGTTTTATGATGCATCAGGAGTAACGGATAGAACATATGAGTAATCAGTCATCAAATAATTTGATGCTTAGCGTAACAGAACTGAGAAAACGTTATGGAAAGAAAGTCGTTGTAGACGACGTAAACTTGGAGTTGAAGAAAGGTGAGATTGTTGGTCTTTTAGGTCCCAATGGTGCAGGGAAGACGACAACTTTCTACATGATTACAGGCATGATCCAGCCGAACAGGGGACGTATTTCCCTCGGCGATGAAGATATTACGGATCTTCCTATGTATAAGCGTGCACGGAAGGGGATTGGCTATCTGGCTCAAGAGCCATCAATCTTCAGTAAATTGACTGTTGAAGACAATCTTCGTTTAGTTCTTGAAATGACCAGCTTACCTCTAACTGTTCAGAAAGAAAAACTTGAAAAGATTCTTGAAGATTTATCCATCACCGCTATTCGAAAATCGAAAGGATATAATTTGTCTGGAGGCGAACGGCGAAGGGTAGAGATTAGTAGAGCATTGGTGATGGACCCGGATTTCATTCTTCTGGATGAACCTTTTGCAGGAATCGACCCAATTGCTGTAGAGGATATTCAAGGAATTATCCACTCTCTAAAGAAACGAGGTATCGGTGTATTTATTACGGATCATAACGTTCGTGAAACCTTGTCAGTCACTGATCGAGCTTACCTCCTTTATGACGGCAGCATTTTAATGTCTGGGACAGCAGATTCTCTTGCAGATGATCCTGAAGCTAGAAAACTGTATTTGGGAGAAAAGTTTAAACTGAATTGAAATGTCAGAACTGAGACAAACTTTCGAACAAAAACTAAAGCTTTCACCTCAGCAGTTTTTACAGACAGCTCTTTTGCAGCTTAATTCGCTGGCACTAGAAGGACGGATAGAAGAGGAATTGGCTGAAAATCCATTGCTCGAGTTGACTGAAAATACTGTTGAACCCGAAGAAGACGGGGAGCAGAATGAGGAGAATGAAATTGACTGGGATGATGATGAATATGAGACGATCCGTTCACCTCAGAGTAAATCCACAGACCGACAGGGAATGCCGCTGCCGGCCACTCCTGATCCTATTGATCGTCTCTTAGAGCAGATTAGTCTGCTTGAGCTTCCAGCCGAAGATAAATTAATAGCTGAAGAGATCGCCTGGAATGTTGATGAGAAGGGATACTTGGCCACAGATGTTGAAATACTGGCTGACAGGTTGGACGCATCTCTTGGGGATATTGAACGATTGCTGTACTTAATTCAGCATCTTACACCTCCGGGGATTGGAGCCAGAAATCTGCAGGAATGTCTAGCGGCGCAGCTTGAAGTGCTGGGAGAAGATGGTCTTCCGTTGGTTATTGTCAATGGACACTTTGATGATTTTGCTAATCGCCGGTTTGAGAAACTGAAGCAGCACATTGGTTGCTCTCAAGAGGAGCTGAATGATGCTAAGGAGGTGATTGCTCATCTGAACCCCAAACCGGGAGAAGGTTCACCAACCTCAGAAGCAGATTATATATTGCCAGACTTTTTCATAGAGGAAGTGGATGGAGAACTCGTTATCACATTAAATGATTCAAATCTACCCGATCTTCAAATTTCTCCGGTTTATCGGGATATGCTTCGTAGTAGTAACGGTTCCGATGCTCAAACAAAGCAATTCTTACGGCAGAAGATGGAGTCAGCTAAGTGGTTTTTGCAGGCTGTGCAATCTCGGCAGGTAACAATGATGAGAGTGATGAAGACAATAATGGATCTTCAGCCGGAATTCTTCATGGGAGATACTAATAGACTTAAACCAATGATTTTGAAAGACGTGGCTGATAGAATTGAGATGGATATTTCCACGGTCAGCCGTGTGACACGGGGTAAATATGTCCAAACTCCTTTTGGTACATATGAACTGAAGCACTTTTTCACCGAAGGGATGACAACCAGTGATGGGGAGGAAGTGTCTACCCGTATCGTTAAGGAGAAGTTAAAAACAATAGTAGAAGGTGAAGACAAATCTCATCCGTATTCAGATGATAAATTAGCAGAGATCATGATGAACAAGGGATATCCGATTGCTCGAAGAACCGTGGCAAAATATCGTGAACAATTGAGAATCCCCGTAGCGAGATTGCGGAGAGAATTGTAACTTAAACGATGTATTACACTAAAAGGAGAAAGTAATGGCACAGAAAATAATGGTTGGTGACAAGGAGGTTAAAATTCCTGAGTTGAAGATCGGGAAAATCACCCTGATTCTCATTTTGATTGTGGTCTGGGTGGCGTTGACTTCCTTTTACACAGTAGGACCGGATGAAGAAGGAGTCGTCCGCCGATTTGGAGAGTTGGTCCGGACGGAAGGGAGCGGACTTCATTTCAAATTCCCATATCCTATTGAGAGAGTAGATAGACCAAAAGTCACAGAGGTAAAAGAAATCTCTGTGGGCACCGTTGCAGCTGAAGCAAAGATGCTCACCGGAGATGAGAATATTGTTCTGGTGGAAGTTCGTATCCAATACAAAATCAAGGATGCGGCTGCATATCTTTTCAATGTGCAGGATGTTCCTGAGGTCATTAAAGACGCAACTGAATCAGCTCTTAGACAGGTGGTAGGAAGTCATCCTATTGACGCTCCATTGACGGAAAAAAAAGCTGAAATAATGGATGAAATCCGACTTGAGCTTCAAGAGATGCTGGACAATTACAATTGCGGTATTGATGTTCGGCAGGTTCAGCTTCAGGATGTGAATCCACCCCGCGAAGTTGATCATGCTTTTAAGGATGTCCAGAGTGCCAAAGAAGAGAAAGAGCAGCTGATAAACGAAGCACTTGGTTACAAGAACGATCTCATTCCCAAGGCGCGAGGTGAAGGACAACAGATGATACGTGGAGCAGAAGCATATAAAGCTGAACGAATAAGCAAAGCAGAAGGAGATGCTGATAAGTTCCGCTCAGTTCTTAACGAGTATAAGAAAGCGAAGGATATTACAGAGAAACGTCTTTACTTAGAGACGATGGAGAAGATACTACCCGGAATCGAGAAGTACATTATTGATGATGAATCGGGAAGTCTGCTGAATATCCTGCCGCTGGACAAAATGAAATCATCACTAGGAGGAAGATAATGAAGAAAATAGCATTGATTGTATTAGCTGTCGTGGTCGTCCTGTTTCTCTGGTTCTCCCTCTATACAATTGATGAGACGGAACAGGCGATAATTTTGGAGTTCGGTAAGCCAATGGGAGAAACTATAAGCTCTCCTGGACTTCACTTTAAGCTGCCGTGGAGGTCAGTCATCAAGTTTGAGAACCGCATCTTGGAATATGACGTAGAGCCTCAGGCAATCATCACTAAGGATAAAAAGAAGCTGGAAGTGGATAACTATGCCCGATGGCGTATCGCTGATCCACTGCTGTTCTACCGTTCCGTTCGAACTCTTAACGGAGCCCTTAGCCGGATTGACCCCATCGTCTATTCGGAGCTTCGAGTAGAGCTTGGCAAACATGTACTGAGCGATATCGTGGATTCGAATAGGGTCAAAATTATGGAAACAGTGTCGAATGAGACCCAGATAAAGTTAGCAGATTATGGTATAGATATCATCGATGTTCGAATCAAGCGTGCTGACCTCTCCAAGGAAAATGAACGTGCGGTGTTTGATCGTATGCGGGCCGAACGCCAGCGTAAGGCAAAGCAGTACCGCTCCGAGGGCGAGGAGGAAGCATTGATGATCAGAGCTGAGACCGATAAGAAGAAGACCATTATTCTGGCCAATGCCTATAAGGAATCTCAGATTTTAAAAGGTGAGGGCGACGCAAAAGCGGTGGAAATTTACGCTGATGCATTCAAATCTGATCCCAAGTTTTACGAGTTTATTCGAACTCTGGAAGCTTACGAAAAAGTGGTGGATAAAAAGTCAACACTGATTCTTTCCACAGACTCTGATCTATTCGATATGCTGAAGGGTACCGGCAGATGAAGGTTCGCTCCACAACAATCTTAGGCGTTCGGCTGAAAGGGAAAGTCGCAATGGGCGGTGACGGTCAGGTTACACTTGGCGATATGCAGCTCAAGCAGAAAGCTGTGAAGGTACGGCAGTTCGATTCTTCCAAGACGAAAATCCTGGGCGGGTTTGCCGGGGCAGCCGCTGATGCTTTTACCCTGTTCGAGAAGTTTGAAGAGAAACTTGACGAGTACGGCGGACAGTTCCAGCGAGCCGTGGTGGAGTTGGCGAAGGATTGGCGAACAGACAAATATCTTCGGAATCTCGATGCGCTTTTGGCACTTATTAGCCATAAGCAAAGCTACATCGTTTCTGGCGACGGGAATGTGGTGGAGCCAGATGGACCCATTGTCGGGATCGGTTCCGGCGCAGGCTATGCTCAAGCTGCAGCTGAGGCGCTGTTGAGCTGTAATGTGAATTCACCGAAAGAGATCGTCAAGAGATCGCTGAAGATTGCCTCAGACATTTGTATATACACCAACGATAATCTGACAATCCTGGAGCTGTAGCGTGAATGATTTGACTCCGAGGCAGATCGTAGCTGAGCTGGACCGCTTCGTGATAGGTCAGGAAAAGGCCAAAAAGGCGGTAGGCATCGCTCTCCGTAACCGTTGGCGCCGACAACAGGTAGAGGGCGACATGCGGGAAGAGATTATGCCCAATAACATTATCCTTATCGGCAGCACCGGAGTGGGGAAGACGGAGATATCCCGCCGGCTGGCGAATCTCGCCAACGCTCCTTTCGTGAAAGTGGAAGCGTCCAAGTTTACTGAGGTGGGCTATGTGGGCAGGGATGTGGAATCTATCATCCGTGACCTGACCGATATTTCTGTTTCCACTATCCGCAAGGAGGCTGAAGCAAGAGTAGAGGAAAAGGCGGCGGATCTTGCCAATGAGCGCATACTTGATCTGCTTTTTCCCACCAATGGAAGTGAGTCACAGGAAGATCCGAAGGTTCAGGAGCGACATAACAGGACACGTGAGAAACTTCGAAAGAAACTCCTGACCGGCAGTTTCGAAGATCGTGTAGTAGAGATTAATGTTGCGGATGAATCAGTTCCGTTCATGCAAGTGTTCGGCCCTGTGGGGATTGAAGAGATGGGTATGAATCTGCAGGACATCTTTGGGAGTTCCATTCCTAAGAAGAGCAAGCGCCGGCGAACAACGGTTTCCGAAGCACGGAAGGTCCTCTCCATTGAGGAAGCCGGGAAGCTCATTGACCACGACGAAGTGATGCGGGAAGCGATGCGACGGGTGGAAGAATCTGGTATCGTATTCCTGGACGAGATTGACAAGATTGTAGGCAATAGCGGCGGTCACGGCCCGGATGTCTCACGGGAAGGTGTCCAGCGTGATATTCTGCCTGTGGTAGAGGGGTGCAGTGTGGTCACCAAGTACGGTGTTATCCGGACGGATCATATACTTTTCATTGCTGCGGGAGCCTTTCATGTGGCCAAGCCGTCGGACATGATCCCGGAGCTTCAGGGGCGGTTCCCCATTCGTGTGGAGATGGACAATCTGACGGAAGACGATTTTGTGAAGATCTTGACTTATCCGGATAATGCACTCATTAAACAGTATTCAGCTCTACTCGAAACCGAGAGGGTTACTTTGAAGTTCAACAAAGCGTCTATTCGCGAGATTGCCCGTATCTCCACTGAGGTGAATGAAGCTACTGAAAACATAGGTGCCCGCAGGCTGCACACTATCATGACTACTCTGCTGGAAGATATTTTGTTTGAAACGTCAGGTAGCGAAAAGAAAACCATAATAGTAACAAAAGAAATGGTGAGAAACCGATTGACTGAGATAGTGAAGGATCAGGATTTGAGTCGGTATATTTTGTAAGGAAATAGTAATGAAACGCGATTTTCTCCATATCACAGATTTTACCCGAGTCGAGATTGATGAAGTTCTGGAATTGTCAGTACGCCTAAAAAAAGAGACACGAGAGGGAACTTCTCATCTGCTGCTGCAGGGGAAGACGCTGGCCATGATTTTCCAGAAGCCGTCAGCCCGGACGAGGATTTCTTTTGAGACGGGGATGTATCAGTTGGGTGGGCATGCCCTTTTTCTTTCACCGGCAGATATCGGTATGGGTAAGAGGGAGACCACGGCGGATATCGCCCGGTTATTCTCACGATACAACGATATTATCATGGCGCGAGTCTTCGATCATCAGCACATTCTGGATCTCGGCAAGTATGCTGCGATTCCTGTCATCAACGGACTAACCGATTTCAATCATCCGTGCCAGGTGATGTCGGATATTTTTACTGTGCTAGAACATCGCGGTCATCTCAACGACTTGAAAGTAGTTTTTGTGGGTGATGGCAATAACGTGGCTCATTCTTGGTTCAAACTGGCACAGCGCATTCCCATGGAATTGATTATCGCCTGCCCAGAAGGATTCGAGCCAGACGAAAATGTGGTCAAGGAGACACAAGAAACGGGATTAAGTTCAGTTTCAGTTTCCTACGATTCCTATTCAGCGGCAGCAGGAGCAGATGTGATTTATACAGATGTCTGGGCCAGTATGGGTCAGGAAGAAGAAGCGGCTGAACGAAAGAAAATTTTCAAACCCTTTCAGGTAAACACGGAATTGATGACAGTCGCCGGAGATCAAGCTTACTTTATGCATTGCCTACCTGCTCACCGGGGTGATGAGGTAACCGATGAAGTGATTGACGGCTCTCAATCCATTGTATTTGACGAAGCCGAGAATCGGATGCATGTACAAAAAGCGATTATGGTCTATCTAATGGGAGCGGCATAAACGAGGTTGTATTCTTTGGCAGGTAAGACAGCTGCTCTTCTCTATTTTATTTTATTTTTGAGCTCAGGATTAACTGCACAATCCTACACCAAAGATCAGTTTTCCAAACGGGTGGATGAAACAGCATCTGCCATAAAAAAAGCTGAAAAGACTTATAAGAGTATCGAAAAAGAAGTAAAGCGTCACTTTCCTGAAGGTAAACGTAAATCTCCTCTTTATCTCGTTATTCGTGACGATTTCATGGAATACAGGGGAATCATGAAACGGCTTAATGAATATAATATTTCAATTGATAGGAATAGTGACAAATTCAGCAAACTCTTTGGTGGAGTCTTCAAAGGTAAAGATGTTATTTCAACGGAAGATGAGGAATTTTCTCAGGTACTTAAACTGGCCAAAGAACTTGAGGAGGCACTGTCGGAATCTCTGAATGATCTGGCTCGGGCTGCTCCTCTGGGGAATGTCCATCGCCCAATACTTGACAAGATAGTAGATATCGAAAGGTTCAGAGACGATCTTAACGGTCAGATCAATGCTGTATCCCGCGATATTGAGAGATCTTCTCGTGAGAATGGACGTATGCTCAGGCTGTTTAAAAAAAGCGGTGAGGGTGTGACCGATTTTGGAATTTTCCGTAATGCTGATTCTGTTCGCACTAAGCTCCTTGATGAGCAAAGTCATCTCGAATCTTTGGCAGATTCATTAAAGCATCAACTGAATCAAACTCAGCACCTTCTTTCAGGAACAGCAAAACGAGGTGAAGAAATGCGAGTATGGGAGACATTTAGTGATATTTCCGACAATAGAAACCGCCTCACTCAAAAGATTGAAAAAAGTATCTTTCGAATTGAGGATGTTCGTGAAGAGCTGGAGAATTTGCTGAAGCTAATGAGTGAATTCGGAGATATCCTCTCTGAGATGGATAAGGATATAGCGCTTCTCCAAAAGAACTATCAGACTGCAATGAAGAGCCTGAAGCAAGATAGTTTGCGCTATTCGTCACTTGTGAAGAAGATGGCTCGTGGATATACGCAGGAGAAAACACCCTATCGTGAATTGAGAACAACCTTTAGTGAAGCGGAAAGCCAGGTAGAAAGTGCAGAGGAGACACTAATGTCGATGGCAAAATTACGTATTGATCTCATTGACCATGTAAGCGGAATGGAAGGATTGAAAACTGATCCCGGTAAATATGATCGCTTTAAGACAATCGATAGAAATTTCAAAGACGCTAACAAGACAGGTAAAAAGATTATAGAAAAATTTGATGATGCCATAGAGATATTTAGAGGAACAATTATCGAACATTTTTTAAATACGCCTGAGTACTGGCAGCTTGTTTACAAAGTTGAGTTTGACAAGTCATTAGGAGGAAAAGAAACTATTGAAGAAAATTTCGGTTACCTGTTTGATCCCAATGAACTGCCAGCCGAGGATTATCAAGGTCGACTGATATCAAAATACCAGTTGAGGTTGGTGAAGCAGAAGAACCGCAGACAGCAAAAATGGAACCACCATCTATTATTTTCTGGTGAACACGATTTTCCTCTGGAGGGATTCTTGCTCTTGTCATCGGATGGTACAATTCTCGTAAAAGCAGATAGAGACAGCATCGCCGTGGAAGAGGAGACGAGTAAGGATGGCGTGGTCCAGTTTGAATGGGAGGTTCCAGTGAGTCAGATGGAACGGGGACAATTATTAAAAGAGAAAGACCTCACTTTTCGAATTCATTTATTAACAGCTACACATCGAGTGAATCTTACTATGTACAAGAAAAAGATATTGAGGGATTATCTAATTCCAGACAAACGTAAACAGATGTGGGAGAGGATTTTTCAGGATAAGATTGAAGGAGGTTAGAGTGTATCACTCTTCAGCTTCGTATTCACGCCATTCTATTTCTTTTGTACGATACGCTACTTTCTTACTAACCTGTTTTTCTACTATTACGTGATACCTTCCGGTTTGACCAGGACGAAGTGAAGCGTCACTGATAACACCAGTTGAAAAACGAGTGGTCATTCCATCTACCATTCCTGAAGCTATACCGAGCGGATTGGTTGTAGCATCCCAGAGGAAAAAGGTTACCTTAATGAAATCAGCGCGAGTTTTTCCTACGTTGCGAACAGTACCGACAAATTCTTCTCGATCAGAATACTCGATTAATTGATAATCTCCTTCAAACTCCACTTTCGGACCCGGGAAAAATTTCTCGTCATATTTAACGATGAACTGTTTGTCAATCACTAGTTTTCCAATTGTAGTTTGCATAACTATGACATCCATGTTTTCAGCGAGGATGTGACCTACTACAATGGTACCATTAGCGAGAGTGATCTTATGTCTGAGTAGAGGGAGTTTCAGTATGTTCAATACATCCTCATCAATTTTCGGCAGTCCTTTCTCGGCGATATCGTAGTAGCGTACAACGCCCTTCAGGGAGTCCATCTGAGCCCGGAAAAGGGACATATTCGTACCCACCTCAAAAAAGAGGCTATCCGATGCACTTTGCTGTGCAGACATGCTGTCAGTGATGACGGTGGCAAGGTTGGCGATATTGTCTTTTATGGCTGCATCCACCTCTCTGATCATTGTGCCCATGGAGTCAGCTGTAGAGGACAGGTCATCTTCTAGAACTCCAAACCCACGTTCCTGCTCTGCCCGAGTTGTATCAATCTGAGTGTACAGATTGGAGACATCACTCCTTGTCGCTTCGATTTCTCCTTTCATAATTTGTTCTCTTTCCAAAATAGCATTCATTTCTTCTTTGGCTGAGCGGTATTGTTCGACTGTAGTCCTCAATTCTTCCAACTCCCGAGTCATCTCTTCAACATCCTCTACTATCTCAAAGAACATGTCCACCGAATCAGATTCAACTACAAAAATGCTCCCGGTTTTTAGACTATCAGGAGGCAGAGGGAGTGACGTTTCGATAAACTGAAGTTCCGATACCAGAATCCGAGAGTTGGATTCAATGGCACTTTTTTCCTCATATTCGATATTCTGATCAGTTATACTGGCATCTAATGAGAGTGTATAAGTGGCAAATTTCGCCACAACATTTTTTCGGCCTTTGGAGATATTGGCAAACATTTGACCGTCTGTCGGGAGGTATCCGATGAATGTGTCAAGGTCGAAAATTAAGTCTTTGTAAGTGGTCCCTTCTTGAGTTTTAATTTCCTCTAATCGCTCTAACTCATCCTCACTGAGGATCTGATCTGTTGCAGAAGTGAAGGTAGCATCTGCCCGGTTCTCTGTAAGAAAAATCAGTGATGCCACATGTCCTCTTATGCGATTAGCCGTTGCCATAAAATCCAACTGTTCCTGAGTAGAAATACCGGGAATTTCCACGGTAGAAACCGAGGCACCATCGGTAGGACGGGAGACAGGTGCCTTGGGTCCACAACCCCAGAAAAAAAGTATTAGCAGAGTGAAGTAAGAAAGTCGCCGATAGTACATTTTATTCTTCACGTTTCTCTTCTTCCAATGCCTTTTCCTGTGCCACTAAAGCTGCTTCTTTAATCTCGTTTTTGTATTCTTCTGCCACGCCTAGTGTAAAGGCCAGTTCAATTATGTAAGGATAATAGAAATAACTCTCAGGATCTTCCAGCATGGGGAGGACTTTCTTAAAGATTAATGGATCTCTGAAATTGCCCAGGTTCTTTATGGCTTTTACCCGCAGATCTTTTGGAATATTATCCGAAAGTGCAATTTCAGCTAGAGTTGGTTTTACAGTTGGGTCGTCAAACTTACCTAATGCATCCAGTAGTGTATTCAGTAGAGAATAATAACTGGCTTGTCCCTGATTAAATGTTTCAAGTAAAGCCAGAATCAGACGTTCTTCTTTAACGCCTTTCATTGTATGCAAAGCAAAATCACGAACTTGTGTTTCCAAGGAGGGATTGGTTAACATCTCTACGAACATTTCCACAACCTTGGGATCATCTTTGCGCTTGGAAAGGATTTCCAGTGCACGGTTACGTGTTTTCACATCCAGCGTCTCATCTTGAGCCAAAAATATCAGGATAGGGACGACCTCATCCTCATCCATCTCTGCTAATGTCTTGGATATCATAATCGAAGTATTATAGAAAGCAGCTCTGCTGCGCTCGTACACATCAATAAGAGCTAAAACCTGATCTTCAGAACTGACATTGGTCAAACTCTTAAATACTGTACCCTGAAGTTCTCGCAGTTTTTCATCGATACTGAATATTGATTCCATTAGCGCTTCAGATGCGATGGGATCATCTTCAAAACCTCCGAGGACATCAATGCTTGCTGTCATTAAATCAAGTTCGAGCGCTTCAGCAGCACCAACATATTCAGCCAGGGAATGTAATGCCAGCGGGTGTCGGCTCTCTCCCATAGCTCTGACAGCTGAAACTCTCACGTTGAGTGGTTGATCTTCGTCAGTATAAATGGTAATTAATTCTTCTAGAGCTGAAATATCACCTTGTATATAGCTTAATCTCAGTTCTTCGACTCCGGCAAGGGTCTGTTCACCAGTGGACTTTTTACCAAAGAGTCCTTTTATCATTGAGCAAGAAGAAAGAGTGAGTACACAAATCAAGGCGACTATGATTAGAACGGTATTTCTTCCATATGATTTTGTTCTATTCATATAATAATCACCTCCAATAGTTAAGAGATAAATTATCACCATCGAATACTGCGAATGTGTTGTATTTAATCCAATCCCCCAAAACTATCAGTTTGCCTTTTGTTAGATTGACTTCTTTTGCTTGATGATAGTGTCCCATTATCACATAATCAGCACCATTTTTGCATTTATCCCCGGCATATTCTGTCAATTCACCCATTACAGAATCATTGTATTCATCACTGTGAGTATAATGACGACTTCTTCTGGAAATCCACCGAGCAAATGTATAACCCAAATCTGGATGAATCCAACGGTACAGGAAAATGAAGAGTGGATTTCTGATTATAGCCCTGAAAATTCTGTATCCTCTTTCCCATGATAGAAGACCATCTCCGTGAGTTACTAAAATTTGTTTACCTCCAACTTCTAAGACAGTTTCTAAGTCATATACTTTATCAAAAATCCTTTTATTAATAAATTCTCCTGTCCAATAGTCATGATTTCCAAGAACGAAATTAAGAGTTACTCCCTTCCTTTTAGCTTCCTGAAGAGCACTTAAGATTTCGAAATAAGCTTTTGGTATAACGTATTTATATTCAAACCAAAAGTCAAAGAAGTCACCGACGATGAAAAGTGATCCACCTTGTTCCGCTACATGGTCGATAAAATCGATAAGACTTTCACGTTTGTCTGTTTCTGACTCTACAGCAGAAAGTCTCAGATGTACGTCTGAGATAAAAAAGAGAGGGAGATCCATCGTCTGAAAACTTACCGATGGTGATTTCATCACGCAAACAAAATTGTCTTCTTACAATGTTTAAGTTGTTTAACTTTTTGATGAAGCATTAGTCAGAGTATGGAGCCTCATTTGTTTTCTCCGACAATCTTTTTTAATTTGTCAGAAGAATGATTGATTGGGACTTTTCTTGGAACCAATTTTTGCATAGTTCATAATAAAGATATGAAACGATTACTGAATATTACAATAGTTGCTTTTGTCCTCACGGTTCCCTTCTTGCTTGTTGGTCAAAACTTTGGCAAGAATAAAGTCCAATACCGGACTTTTGACTGGTCATATATACAATCTGCTCATTTTGATATTTATTTCTATGGTGAGAATCTACAGCTGGCTGAATTTACTTCCGAGATATCTGAGAAAGCGTATGACCAAATTGGTCTCCACCTCAACTGGGATCTGAAGAAACGGATATCCATTATCATATACAGCTCTCATAACGATTTCCAGCAGACTAACGTTACTTACCAGTACATGCCGGAAGGAGTAGGTGGTGTTACTGAACTTTTCAAAAATCGAATTGTAATTCCATTTGAAGGATCATATGAGCAGTTTCGTCATGTGATTCATCATGAATTGGTTCACGGTTTCATTAACGACATGATCTATGGCGGTTCCGCCCAAAGTTTAATCGCCAATCGAATCCAGATTAGAATACCACTCTGGATGAATGAAGGATTGGCAGAATATCTCTCCATGAAATGGGATACCCAAGCGGACATGATCATGAGGGATGTAGCTGTTAATGAAAGAATTCCTGATATTAGAGAACTAGAATATTACATGGTGTACAAGGGAGGCCAGTCAGTCTGGAAGTTCATTGCAGATACCTACGGTTGGCAGAAAATCGGGGAGATATGGGTACGCGCTAAACAGAAGCAGAATGTAGAAGAAGCGTTTAAGCATTCTGTTGGTCTTGATTATGAAGATTTGTCAAAACGGTGGCAGAAATATCTTAAGAAGGAATACTGGCCGGACTTTGCCGGAAGAGAATATCTGGAGGATTATGCACATCGTCTCACTGACCATGAAGAACTTCAGAATTACTTTAATGTCTCTCCAGCGATCTCGCCGGACGGCGGTCGGATAGCAATTCTGACCAACCGAAGCGGTTATGCTGATGTCTATCTGATTTCAGCCGAAGACGGTAAGGTATTAAAAAAACTGGTAAAAGGGAATCGGACACCGGACTTCGAGGAACTGAAATGGCTCCAGCCGGGATTATCGTGGTCACCGGATGGGAAGAAACTCGTCCTGGCTGCCAAATCGGGTGAATCAGACGCACTCTATATCATTGATGTAGATTCCGGTAAGGAGCAGAAACTGACGTTCGATCTAGAAGGGATTTTTACCGCGGCGTGGAGTCCAATAGGAAACAAAATTGCCTTTATAGGCAATAAGAATAATTCAAGTGATCTCTATATATATGACCTAAAAGATAAGTCTCTCCTGAATCTTACGAAGGATATATTTTCCGACAGTGAGCCTACTTGGAGCCCCGATGGCTCTCAACTGGCGTTTGTTTCTGATAGAGGTGAATATCTTCGTGAGCCAGATGAATTCAGCATGATCGGCCATGATTATCGCCAGACAGACTTATATCTCTATGATCTTAAGAGTAATGCAATCTCAAGAATCACGAATACACCAGATAGTGAAAATTATCCCGCTTGGTCTCATACCACCAACACGCTGGCGTACACAGCTGATAGAAATGGTGTTTGGAATCTCTACCTCTATGATCTCGACAGCGGAAATTCCCGAGCCATCAGTAATGTATTGACAGGAATTTTCCAGCTTAGCTGGTCTAATGATGATCAAAATCTCATATTTTCCGGTTACTCAGATATTGGCTGGGATATCTATTCATTGACTAATCCGTTAGACATGGAAACTGTTGATGTGCAAGCATCAAACTTTGTCTTAAAAAGTGCAGAATCGGAAGAGAAAGATGCTAAACCTGCTGTCGAACGTAAAAAGCGAAAAAACAGAGGAATAGATGAGTCAGAATTCTCCCGCTGGATTTTTGCCTCAGAATACTCCGATTATAATGACGAGGTTGACAGTACATCTGGATTAGGTGAAGAACCGTTAACTCTCATTGAATATACAGAAGAGGACGGCGATTACCGGATTCATCCCTACAAAACACGATTTTCCCTTGACTTGGTAAATGGTCAAGCGAGTTTTAGCAATGTTTTCGGGTACATGGGGACAACACTCTTTGCCTTTAGTGATATTTTGGGAGATCACAGGATTTTCCTCGGAACGGAGATGGTCATCAGTCCTGAGAATAGCGACTACTTTTTCCAATATGATTATCTGCGTAAGAGAACAGACTATTCATTCTCTTTCTACCACACAGCGAACTTTTTTGGGAGTCAATATCAATTTCTTCGCCTCAGACATTATGCTCTAGATTTGTCTCTCGCCCGGCCGTTTAGCCGCTTCCAGCGGATGGAGGTCGGTATAAGTACTCATGCCGTTAATCATCGCTTATATAATTTGGCTGGCTATGATGAATACGAAATCGGTGAAGATTTAAGTCTTAAAGCTCTCACCTATCGCCTGAACTGGATTTATGATAATTCGGTTTGGGGTTTCACAGGTCCAGGTGACGGATTCAGGGCAAATCTGCAGTATTTCCAAAGTCTCGACGCTTATGGTGATGAACTTGATTTTAAAACAGTTATGTTGGATGCCCGCCGCTATTTCAGATTGTCTAGAATCTACACTTTTACTTTAAGAGTTATGGCCGGACAGAGTTTCGGAACAGATGCACAAAAATTCTTTTTGGGAGGTGTGGACAACTGGATTTTTGGTGTTGGAGAGACAAATGGAGTGACTGATAAATCTACACGATTCAACCCCGATGAATATCTGTTTGACAGTGATCAGGAGGATTATCTAAAAAATCTCTACTTCTCCATTTTCGCACTACCGGTTAGAGGAACACGATTTCTTGAGCGGGCAGGAACCAGCCTTTTTCTGACCAATTTCGAATTCCGTTTCCCATTTGTGAACTATCTTGCTCTAGGTTTCCCGCTGAAAATAATTTTCGGCAATATCCGCGGAGTCATGTTTGTAGATGCCGGCGCTGCGTGGGATGGAGATTTCAGTTTTACCCATGAGAATCCTAATACCGGGCGAGAAGAATTTGACGATCTGATCGTGGACTATGGCATCGGAATGCGAATCAACCTCGGCTACTTTATTCTTAGGCTGGACACGGCTTGGGACTATACGATGCACGGCTCATCCCGACCTCAGTACTATCTCTCGCTGGGGACTGATCTATAAGATTCGTTCCTTGCCTGAAATAATCTTCCTATTACCTGATTTTCATTCGCCCGTTTGATATTTAGTTCATCTCGAAGTAGATTACTTGAAGCTTTCATGAGGATTGCAGACCGTAATCAAACACCATGAGTTACAGTTTTAAGAACTACTCCATATCCAAACTTTCTGTTATCGGCGCCGGCCAGATAGGTCCGGATATATGCCTGCACTTTTCAAAAGTTTTTTCAAATCACGATGTTGAACTTATTCTTGTAGATATTGTGGAAAGTGCCTTAGAAAGCGCCAGATCCAGGATCGAAAAGAAAATCCACAAAGGTGTCGAAACCGGTGCCTTCAGTCCGGCCATGGCTGAGGAGATGATGAACAGCATCACTTACACCACTGACTATCAGGCCATTGGAGGTTCTGACATTGTACTGGAAGCGGCTACAGAAGATGAAAAAGTAAAGAACATAATCTTCAATCAGGTGGAGGAGATATGCAGTGATAACTGTCTTTTCCTTTCGAATTCATCTCATATGCGCCCGGAAGAGATCTTTAAGAATATCAGTGATAAGAGCCGTTGTCTCGTTACACATTACTTTTTTCCGGCTGAACGGAATCCAGTTGTCGAAATTGTTCCAGGGAAAGAAACCATTTCCACGATAACTGAATTACTTATGGGTTTCTATGAAGACATCGGTAAAGTTCCGATAAAAGTAAAAAGTTCTTACGGCTATGCAATAGATCCGATTTTTGAGGGTCTGTGCCAAACAGCTATAATATGTCTTGAAAAAGGGCTTGGCAATGTAAAAGAAATTGACGCAGTTGCCCAGAAGACTCTCGGCCTTGGCGTGGGACCTTTTACAGCTTTAACTTTGACAGGAGGGAATCCAATTACCAACCACGGTTTGGATGAAATGACTGATAAATTGATGTCCTGGTTCGGGTCTCCAAAGGCGTTGCAGAATGCCGTTCAAAATAACATTTCCTGGGAAATCGCAAAACGTGGTGAAAAAGTTGAATTATCACAGGAGAAAGAATCTGTTTTAGAGAAACAATTTCTTGGGGCTTATTTTGCACTTTCGTCTTTTATTCTTGATCTGGATATCTGTACGATTCACGATTTAAATATGGCATGTGAGATTGCATTAGTAGTGAAACCTCCGTTTGATATGATGAATGAGATCGGACTCAGTCAAGCCCATAAAATAGTGGAAGATTTTTGTTCGGAACACCCAGAATTTCCAATTCCTGATTCTCTTATACGTGCGAAAGCTTTAGGGAAATGGGAAGTTTCTAATATTATGAAAACAGTGAAAGATCAAGTTTCTGTCTTTACTATACGTCGTCCGAAAGTGTTGAACGCATTAAATCTCGACGTCATTGGTGAGTTGAAATCTGCTTTTGAAGAGGTTGAAAATGATGATTCAATTGTTGGATCCGTCCTTACGGGTTTTGGTGTAAAGGCGTTTGTTTCGGGGGCTGATATTAATATGCTGGCTTCTTTAAAAACGCCTGAAGAAGCCTATGAGAATGCCCGTTATTTCCAGGAAGTATTGAGTCGGATTCAACACCTTAAAAAACCGGTGGTTTGTGCCATGAATGGATTTGCTTTCGGTGGCGGCAATGAATTAGCCATGTCCTGTACTGCCCGAATCTGCGGGAAAGGGGTGCGTGTCTTGGCCTGCCAACCGGAAGTAAATCTTGGTTTTATTCCTGGAGCTGGAGCTACTCAGCGCCTGCCGAGGTTAGTAGGAATTGATACAGCTTCGGAAATATTGAGAACGGGCAGGCCAGTTTCATCAAAAGAAGCGGTGAAAATCGGTTTGGTGCATAGAGAAGTTGAAAGTAATCTGATTGAGGAAGCAGTCACTTTCGTGAGAGAAATCGCCGACGGATCTGTGGAGATTTCTCCAATGACTGAAATGCCAATTAGTGACAGCGGTGATATACCTGAGGTAGACATTGGACATTTAAGCCGTAAAATTGATACAATCATCACAGAGACTATCTATGAAGGAGCCGGAATGTCATTGGAAGATGGACTCGATTTTGAAGCACGGCAATTTGGAAGATGCATGAAAACTGAAGACATGAAAATCGGCTTGAAAAACTTTCTAACAAACGGTCCAAGAGTGAAGGCTAAATTTGTACACAAGTAGGATGTTATTCATCATGTCAAGGAGCGCATGAGATATAAGCTGGGAATAGATGTAGGCGGAACGTTCACGGACTTCTTTCTTGTTTCTAACGAGGGTGAAGAAGTGATGCACAAAACACTTTCAACACCGGAAGACTCTTCTATTGGGTTTATTACCGGAATCAAAGAACTGGCGGAGAAACTCATGAAAAGCGACTCCGATTTTGTTCAAAGTATTGATACCATTGTCCATGGAACTACTGTTGCTACCAATACACTCCTCACACTACAAGGAGCGAAAACTGCACTTGTTACAACATCGGGTTTACGGGATGCTCTGGAAATGCGACGTGGTATCCGGGAAGAACAGTACAACAACCACTATCAGAACGTTGAACCTCTGGTCCCCAGATATCTCAGACTGGAAGTGAATGAACGGATTGATGCTGAAGGAAACGTAATTACACCGTTAAGTGAATCTGATTTGGATCAGCTTGTTGAGAAGCTGAGAGACGAAGAGGTGGAAGCGGTTGCTGTCTGTTTTATGAATTCTTATTTGAACGAAACACACGAAAAGAAAGCTACAGAGTATTTGAGAGAGCAACTGGGGGATATGTTCATCACATCTTCATATGAAGTACTGCCGTCTATCCGGTTTTATGAAAGAATAAGTACCACTGTTGTGAATGCCTATGTCGGTGTGGTAGTGGACAGCTACTTCCAGTCTCTTATCGGAAAACTGGAAGCTATGAATTTCAAAGGAAGTTTCCTGATCATGCAGTCCAACGGAGGTGTGGTAACCCCAGAGATTGCCCGGAAAATACCTGCAGTTACGGTCCTTTCCGGCCCGGCAGCAGCCCCGATTGCAGGTGCTTTTTTCGCTGATATTCTCGGGTACGATAACTGTATTACTATCGATATGGGCGGAACGAGTTTCGACGCCAGCCTCGTGGTGAACAGGCACTGTGTGACTAGTACAGAGGGAGAAATCAACCGTTACAGGATTGCACTGCCAACTCTTGACATTGTGACTATTGGAGCTGGGGGCGGCAGTATCGGCTGGATGAACAGTGGCGGTTTGCTGCAGATGGGTCCTCAGAGCGCAGGTGCCTTGCCCGGACCAGTCTGTTACGATCGGGAAGGCGAAGAGCCGGCATGTACGGATGCTGATCTTATTCTTGGCTATCTTGATCCAAAATACTTTGCCGGCGGAAAGTACAAGCTGAATAAAGAGAAGACCTTTGCACAAACCGATGTGAAACTTGCTCAACCGTTGGATCTTTCAATTCTCGAGACTGCTGCGGGGATGTATCGCATCATCAATATGAATATGGCGCAGGGAGTTCGTCAGGTGTCGGTTGAGCGTGGTTACGACCCGAGGGAGTTTCTGATGATTGTAGCGGGTGGGGCGGGGCCTATTCACGCCGGAGAGATCTGCCGTGAGTTAGAGATACCCATGTTTGTGGTGCCCAATGTAGCGCCCATCTTCTGTGCTACTGGTATGCTGTTAGGAGATCTGAAACACGATTATGTCAGGTCGTTTATCACCCGGTTTTCTGACATTGATAAAGAACTCTTTCTCAAAGTCTATAAAGAAATGGTGGATGAGAGTGAAGCCGTCTTGTCGAATGAAGGGATGACTGAAAACAACGTCGAACTGCAGCCTTCGCTGGATTTGCGTTATGTGGGGCAATACCATGAAGTACCGCTTCAGGTAAACATGGATGATATTCGATCATTCAATCTGGAAAGAATCAAAAAAGCATTTCACAAGGAACACAATCGCCAGTTTGGATATTCTCTTGAACAGGAAGAGACTGAACTGGAGATAATAAATGTTCGTCTTAGAGCGATTGGTGTCACCGAAAAACCTGACTCGTTTGCCAGGTTGGATACTTCAGTCACGGTTCGGAACATTGATTTTGCACTAAAAAGTAAACGGAATGTCTATATTCCGGAAATAAATGATGTTAAAGAAATCCCTGTTTACGATGGGGATAAACTGACGGAGAAATATACTGTTGAGGGTCCAGCGATCATCGAGCAGGTTAATACCACTATCTTTCTAGGAGAATCCTATGATTGTGACAGTGGAATTGGCGGATCGTTTGTTGTATATAATCGGGATAAGTACCCAGATGGATTTAAATTTGACCAGACAGACTGAAAAGGGACAAGATGGCTGATATAGACAAAATACTACTTTCGATTTTTCAGCGAACTTTTAAGTCTATCACTGACGAGATGAGCATTTCACTAACTAAAACGACTCGATCTCCAATTCTATGTGAAGCAAAAGATTTTGTTACGGGGCTGTATGATGCCAGTGGCCAGATGCTGGAACAGACAGAAAATCTGCCTATACTCTCGTTTTCTTTAGGACCAGTGTGCAAGGTTATAGTGGAACAGTACGGAGACAACATATATCCCGGAGATGTTATTATCCACAACGACGTGTTTTCCATGGGTAACCAGAATAATGACGTAGCTATCTTCAAACCCATTTTTCATGATAACGTTCTCATCGGCTGGGCTGCAGCAAAAGGTCATCAGGCTGACATAGGAGGTTCAGTGCAAGGGGGCTATAATCCCAATGCCACGGAAGTATGGCAGGAAGCTCTCCGGATCCCGGCAGTTAAGATTTATGAAAAAGGGAAATTGAGAAAAGATGTTTGGGACCTTATTTTTGCGAATATCCGTCTGACTATGGTTCAGGAAGATATTAAAGCCCAGGTGGGTGCCTGCACGTTGGGTGAAAGGAGGCTGAAGGCGCTGGTAGAGAAATATGGTGTGGAGTGTTATAAGACACATAAAAAGGAACTGTTCCGCTCTACAGAAAAAATGATGAAGAGCGAAATTGCCGCTATTCCCAACGGTGTTTATAGAGGTGATAGCATGGTTTTCTACGACGGAAAGCATAAAGGGACTGAATTTACAGTGCGAACAAAAATCACAGTTGATGATGATGCTATCACTTTTGATTTTTCTGAGTCATCCGACCAGACGAAAGGTTTTGTAAACGGAACTTATACATCTACATGCTCAGCCATTACTTTGACCTTCCTTCAGATGATTAATCCCAATATTCCTCACAATGAGGGCATGATAAAACCACTGCATTATATTGTGCCTGAAGGCATCTTACTGAATGCTTCTTACCCCGCTGCCACCACGTTCGGGAATCATCTGTGTCCACAGGTAGCTGACGCTATTTTCAAGGCTCTGAGTGAGGCAATCCCGGATCGAGTCACTGCCGGATGGAACCATCTCTTATGTTCTCTTTTTACTGGCATTAACCCAAGGACGGACGAGAAATATGTAGATATTGGGTTCCTCGGTATGAAAGGTGGTTCTGGAGCGCTATATCAATCAGACGGTTACGATCATATCGGTATGATAGATGCATCAGGCGGAGTTCTTGATCAGGATTATGAAATGTT
>CEPS01017277.1_pt1 | contig 27532 bp, 23 predicted proteins | sample 530401 | NCBI WGS metagenome assembly CEPS01 (sample SAMEA2620035, study PRJEB7988) | marine metagenome | biome: marine biome (ENVO:00000447); feature: mesopelagic zone (ENVO:00000213) & marine oxygen minimum zone (ENVO:01000065); material: "saline water (ENVO:00002010), including plankton... | reverse complement strand
GCGGGCGACGTGACGGCTTACCGTCTGCCGTCCCACGATAGATTCGGCACCTATCGGAAAACGGCGCAAGAGCTGAGGCAAAAGTTTCAGGAGATGGAGTGGCGCACGGTCGTCGCCTTTCAGACGCGGAATCCCATCCACCGCGCTCACGAATACATCACCAAGTGCGCTTTGGAACTGGTTGACGGGCTGCTGCTACATCCTATTGTGGGCGAAACGAAGGGAGACGATATTCCGGCGGAAGTGAGGATGGACTGTTACGAAGCTATCCTCGATAATTACTATCCCCACCGCCACACCGTACTCTCAGTCTTTCCCGCCTTCATGCGCTACGCCGGACCGCGGGAGGCCGTCTTCCACGCCATCACCAGAAAGAACTACGGCTGTACGCATTTTATTGTCGGGCGCGACCACGCCGGCGTAAGAGATTATTACGGTACTTATGACGCTCAGAGAATCTTTGATCGTTTCTCCCGCGACGAACTGGGTATCGAACCGATGTTTTTTGAGCACGCATTCTATTGCAAACGGACTGATCTTATGGCTACCACCAAGACTTCCCGTGCCATGGACCATGAGAAAATCTATCTCAGCGGATCGAAAGTGAGGGAGACGCTTATGAAGGGTGAGCGATTGCCCGAAGAATTCACTCGACCGGAGGTGGAAGTAATCTTGAGGAGGTATTATCAGAATGAGTGATGAGCAGGCTGTAAAGCCAGGCCGGAATCAGGAACGTGGTGTAGCCATCTGGCTAACGGGTCTTTCGGGCGCCGGCAAAACGACTATCTCCATTCCTCTTGTAGAAAGACTCCGGGGAATGGGCTACTATGTACAACGCCTCGATGGTGACGTGGTGAGGAAGAAGCTGACGCGCGATCTTGGGTTTTCCAAAGAAGACAGGGACAAAAATATTGAGAGAGTGACATTTGTGGCGGAGATGCTGGTGACACACGGTGTCATCACCGTCTGCGCCTTTATTTCGCCCTATCAGGCCGAGAGACAGTATGCCCGGGGAGAAATCGGCAGGTTTGTCGAAGTGTTTGTGAAATGTCCGTTGGAAGTGTGTGAGGACAGGGACGTGAAGGGACTCTACGCTAAGGCGCGCAAGGGCGATATCAAGAATTTCACCGGTATAGATGATCCGTATGAGGTGCCTGAAAACGCTGAAATTACGGTTGACACGAGCGAGATGACCCTCGAGTCCGAAGTTGACGCCATCATCCTGTACTTACGGGAAAATGGCTACATAATATAGCCAGTCCGCTGTAATTTCCTCTCCGCGAGGGGAGAAATGAAAATCTACCGACAGGCCGGAAATATCAAAGCGGCACTCTTTGTGGGTGCCATTGCGTTAATGTCCGGCCTTTTTTTCTATACTCAATCCATTATCTCTGATCTGAGAACAGAGAGTCGTGATACGGTAACTCTCTATGCCCGGCTCATCGCTAAAGGCGTCACAGAAGCCTCTGACAGCGAGCTGGAGTTCGTTTTTACCGAGATCATCCAGAAAGTAACCTTTCCTATTATTCACACCGATTCTGTTGGAAATCCCATCATCTGGAGGAATCTTGAAGGGAGTGAAGAACTGAATATAGAGGCCGTCCTCGGCTTCATGCGCGATATGGATAGCCAGAACACTCCCATTCCACTCATGGTGTCGATCCAGTCGGAGGACTATCCCGGAGTCAATGAGGTGAATCTAGGCTATCTCCATTATGGTGATTCAGTCCTTATCCGGCGGCTTAGAATCATGCCTTTTATTGAGATCGGTGCGGTGGCCTTCTTCATCTTTCTCGGATTCTCAGGTTTTCAGGTGATTCGTAATACTGAGAAACAGCACATCTGGTTCGGGATGGCGCGGGAGACCGCCCATCAGCTTGGAACGCCGGTCTCTTCCCTCATGGGATGGTTGGAGCGGTTGCAGGAAAAGCCGGAAGCGGCCGCCGAAGTTTCCGATCAGATGGCTGATGATGTTGACAGGCTGAAGAAGATCAGCGACAGGTTTGCGCGAATGGGTTCCGTACCCAGGGTGGAAGAGATTGATCTGCGTGCTCTGATTCAATCGACGGCGACCTATTTCCAGAGCCGTCTTCCTCAGAGTGCCAGTGATGTTGCTCTCAGTGTGGTGGATGGCGATCCCGTAACGGTGACCGCAACGCCGACGCTGCTTTCGTGGGCGCTAGAGAATCTTGTGAAGAATGCCATCGATTCAGTCGATAAAACTGGCGGAAAGGTTACCATCAGCGCCGAAGCCGCCGCTAATGAAGCGATAATTTCAGTAACAGACACAGGACGGGGCATTCCGCGCCGCGACCGAAAGAACGTTTTCCGCCCGGGTTACACTACTAAGGAGAGAGGGTGGGGCGTCGGGCTCAGTATGACCAAAAGAATCATCGAAGACTTTCAGGATGGGAAAGTCAGAATTGTGAAGACTGATGTGGGCACAGGTACAACCTTTGAGATCAGGCTTCCGTTGCTGCGTAGCCGATAACGTCAACCTTAGAAGGGGATAACTATGATTTCAAGACGAAAATTCATTCAAGCTGTCTTGGCGACGTCTGCAATTCCGGCGGCATTGGTAAAGGGTGAAGTGAGAAGAGTATCGCGTTCAACCGGTAAGCCAGCTGTCATCTCTACATGGAGTTTTGGCGTAGAGGCTAACCAGGCGGCCATGAAAATCCTCGAGCGAAGAGGCTCGGCGCTGGATGCGGTAGAGGCGGGTGTGAGGGTACCGGAGGGAGACCCTGAAATGGGTGGGGTCGGTTACGGAGGTCTGCCTGATGAAGATGGTCACGTTACACTTGATTCGTGTATCATGGATTCAACGGGTAATGCAGGTTCGGTGGCCTTCATTCAGGACATTAAGCACCCCATCTCCGTGGCGAGGAAGGTAATGGAGCGCAGTAAACACGTCATGCTGGTGGGTGATGGAGCCAGGCGTTTTGCTCTATCACACGGTTTTAAGGAAGAGAATTTGCTAACCGATCAGGCGCGGGAAGCGTGGCTCAAATGGAAGGAAGGATTGAGTGATAAGGATAACTGGGGACCTAATGAAGATCACGATACCATTTCCATGCTGACGCAGGATGAAAAGGGAAATCTTGCTGGTGCTTGCACCACCAGCGGTCTCGCTTTCAAGATCCATGGCCGCATCGGTGACAGTCCCATCATCGGGGCGGGAATGTTTTGCGACAACGATATTGGAGCAGCCGGTGCCACAGGCCTGGGAGAGGAGGTCATTAAAACAGCCGGTAGTTTCCTGGTGGTGGAACTGATGCGACAGGGTTTCAAACCGGAAGATGCCTGCAAAGAAGCTCTGCAGCGTATAACGAGGAGATACAATGGAAATCCGGATTTTCAGGTTGCTTATATAGCTCTACGGAAAGATGGTGTTACTGGCGCCGCTGCTATCAAGGACGGCTTTCAGTATGCTCTTTATCAGTCGGGAAAGAACAGGCTGTACGATGTGAAGGGATTGACCTGAATCTCAGAGAATACCATTTACAACACAAAAGCCCCGAATTTCGGGGCTTTTGTGATTGTTCCGGGTTATAACGTCAGAAATCCTACGATTCCAGTTTCTCGATGACGAAATCCCAGTTGATAACATTCCAGAAAGCTTCCACGTATTTAGGACGGGCATTGCGGTAGTCGATGTAATAGGCGTGCTCCCATACGTCACAAGTGAGGAGCGGAGTTTGTCCCGAACTAATAGGGTTTTCGGCATTCTTTGCGCTAACGATCTGAAGATTCCCGCCGTCGTTGCTCACTAACCAAGCCCACCCAGAGCCGAAAGTGGTAATAGCTGTATTAGAAAACAGATCCTTGAATTCATCAAACGATCCAAACGCGCCGTTTATGGCTTGTGCCAGGGTGCCGGAAGGTTCACCGCCTCCGTTCGGACTCATACAGTCCCAGTAGAAGGAATGGTTCCAGTGCTGGGCGGCATTGTTGAACAGTCCACCCGTAGCGTTTGCGACAATCTCATCTAAATCCTGATCCTCGAACTCAGTTCCCTGGATCAGTTTGTTGAGATTCTGTACGTAAGTATTATGGTGTTTGCCGTGATGATATTCGAGCGTCTCGCTGGAGATGTGTGGCTCGAGAGAATCTTTCTCGTAGGGCAAGTCAGGTAATCTGTGTTCCATTATGGTTCCTCCTGATTCTATCTGAAATGTGCTGAGAATGCATTAACTACTTTTTGCAAATATATGGTTCTCCGCGCACTATTTCCAACGCCTATTTGGACTAAATTCGTCTACTTTATTCAAGTCAGGTTGGGGATGTCCCGTTATACTTTGACAGACAGAACTTATGGGACCTTCAAGGTTTTCGCGGATCAATGAATACTGGTAGGGAGCCGTGGCAATGAGATTCGAGAGACGTTACTGTATTCATCAAAATTTTTTTGACTTTTCGCTCTCTATCACTAACTTTGCCTACTTTTTGAGAGACAAGAATTGAGGTAATCATGGCACGAGTTTGCGAAATATGTGGAAAAGGTCCCGCGGCGGGGAATAATGTCAGTCATGCCCACAACAAGACGCGCCGTCGTTGGTTGCCCAATCTGAAACGGGTAAAGGCGGTTGTTAACGGATCGGTTAAGCGGATTAAAGTCTGTACCGCCTGCCTCCGCTCTGGCAAGGTCATCAAGGCCGTCTGAAAATCTTTCATTTAGAGAGAAGTTCGACTCTTCTTTTATGTCACTATCCTGGGAAAGTCCATCAAGATTTGGATAATCTCGAAGGTTGAAAGATTCTCACCCATGAACGATTAATCAGGTTCTTATCTTAATGAAACAAAAACCCGCCTTTGGGCGGGTTTTTGTTTTCAGGGAGGTGTGTGACTATTCGTATGAGGGAATCAGGTGGCGTTATTCGTGCCTCTGTCTCAGGAATGCCGGGATCTCCAGATCGTCATCCTTGAAGATGACAGGATCTACCTTCGACTCAGTTGGCGATTGTGCCTCTCCGGATTTCTTGGCCTCGTGTGTTGGTGCATTCACCGTGTTATGAATGGTGATTGCTTCCTTGCGGAATGTCGGTAGTATTTCCTTCCGAGATGATTCTTCTTCCACCGCGGTTGCTCTCATGGCGAAGCCTGTGGCGATGACCGTCACATGGATTTCATCTTTCATATTGGGATCTATGACAGCGCCGAAGATAATATTGGCGTCATCGCCCGCTTCTTCAAAGATGATGGATGTTGCTTCATCAACTTCCATAAGTGTCATCTTTTCACCACCGGTGATGTTCACAAGGACGCCTTGTGCCCCGCAGATATTCACATCATTCAGCAGCGGACTGGAGATGGCCTGTTGCGCTGCCAGCACCGATCGCTCTTCACCTTCGGCAATGCCTGTCCCTATGATAGCGTCTCCCATGTCCCGCATGACGGTATCAACGTCGGCAAAATCGAGGTTGATCAGGCCATGAAGGTTGATGAGGTCCGAGATCCCGCGTGTGGCTTGGAGCAGGATCGAATCGGCCATCTGGAAAGCTTCCACAACGGTAGTGGATTTATCGATGATGGAAAGGAGCTGCTGATTTGGGATCGAGATCAGCGTATCACAGTTCTTTTGCATATCGTCGATTCCGGATTCAGCCCGCCTCATCCGTTTGGGGCCTTCAAAATTGAACGGTTTTGTTACGACGCCTACAGTAAGCGCGCTCATCTCCTTTGCAATCTGAGCTACGATGGGGGAAGCACCGGTTCCGGTACCGCCGCCCATGCCGGCAGTGACAAAGACCATATCAGCCGCTTCCATGATGGATGCTACCGCGTCTTTTTCCGATTCCATGGCGGCCCGGCCTATATCTGCTTTCGCACCCGCGCCCAAACCCTTCGTCAGGTTTTTTCCGATCTGTATCTTCGTCTCTGATTTATTGTTGTCCAAGTCCTGTGCATCCGTGTTGATGGCGATAAAGTCAACGCCACCGAGGCCCGCAGATATCATACGGTTAATGGCATTTCCACCTGCACCCCCTACACCGATTACTTTGATTCTGGCCTTCTGGTCTGCTAGTGTGTCGAATTCGAACAGCATGATTCCCTCCTTATTTTACTCTCCCGCGAAGCTGACTGTTATTCCAAATTTGTGAAATCAGTGCTCCGTCATGTTGATGTTATTTTCAGTTTCTTAACTCCTTTTATCTAACTTCCGTCAAAGATTTCTAGAAGAATTCACTGAACCACCCTTTCACGCGACGAAAACCCTTCGAAAACGGCGGTTCGCGATCTGTTCCCAAGTTAATGTCCAAAGCTACAGTAGAACTGAACTGGACGAGGCCGATGGCAGTGGCATAGATGGGACTTGCGGCAATATCCATGATACCACTCAAACCTCGCGGAATACCGATCTTCACCGGTCCCTCGAGGACTTCTTCAGCCAGACTTGTAACGTTCTTGAGCAGCGCACCGCCCCCCGTGAGGACGATGCCAAAGCTGACCGGGCCGTCCACATCGGCACGGCTGATTTCGCGTTCTACCATATCGAAGATCTCTTTCATCCGTGCTTCCACATATCTGGAGATCTCATGTTCGGAAATCTTCCTGGCCATCTCGCCAGGCTTATGCGGTAGTTCAACTTCTAGATCCGTGGACGCCATCGATGCCTTTGCTGAACCGTACTTGATCTTAACGGCTTCAGCCTCCTCGATGGAAACTTGTGTCATCATGGCGATATCATTAGTAATGTTATTGCCGCCGAGCCCGATAACGGCAGAATGTCGTACGGCACTATCAAAGAAAACGGATACGTCGGTAGTTCCGCCCCCGATATCCACCAGGGCAACCCCTAGCTCCTTTTCATGACGTTCCAGGGCCGCCGCCGCCGATGCGAGAGGCTGGTAAATGAGCCCGTTAACTTCAATGCCCGCTTCTTCTACACACTTGCTGATATTCTTGGCTGCTGATGTGGCGCCCGTAACAAGGTGCACCTGCGCTTCCAGCCGTCTCCCTACCATCCCCAGAGGATTCTTCACGCCACCCTGTTCGTCTACTACGTATTCCTGAGGAAGGATGTGGAGGATACCTCGGTCAACGGGGAGGGAGATAGCCTTCGACATCTCCAGAACTCTGCTGATATCAGCGTTAGAAATTTCATGTTCATAGTTTACCGGGTGACCGTTCTTTGAAACGGCAATTGCCCCGTGCGTATTGATGCCCCTGATATGATCACCAGAAATGCCGACATAAGCGTCAGAAACTTTCAGATTGGCCATCTTTTCCGCTTTATGAACAGCGGATTCAATAGACTGAATAGTGTCATCGATGTTTATTACGATACCCTGTTTCACGCCCTCCGATGGGGCAATACCTGTACCGAGAAGTTTCAGTCCGGAGCTCTGTTCATCGTATTGCGCAATGACGCAGCATATCTTAGTGGTACCAATATCGAGACCGACACATATTCCTTTATCTTGAGCCATAATCAGTTCCTCAAGTTCTTTCTCTGACGATTATCTGGTTTCTGTAGCGCAGGTCAACATACTTGTAATCGTACAGAGAGCGGATGCCCGAAACCGTGAACGCAAATTTTCTCAGCATATTGAGCTGATGCGGCACCTCTATGGCGCCGAGATAGATTTGAGTGGGGCGCTTAGCCAGAACAATGACATATTCATCGCCCGCATCTACCTTCATTTCAGAGATGTTACTGTAGAGGTTGGTAAAATTTGTCCTGATCAGATGGAGATATTCCACCGCTTCCATAACTTTTTGGGAAAGACACTGTTTACCGATCGGGTAAAGTTCCGTCGCCGGATTGAAGCCGGTGAGAGTAGGGATATCGAAATCGAAACTGCCGTTTTCAGTGGGGAGGACAACACCGTCCGCATCGATCATGATGAAAGGCGCAAGATTCAGATAAGCGATAGGGGATCGTTCGATGAGATCGATATTCAAGGTAGAGGGGAAATCCCTACTGATTCTGGCCCCTTTAACGAATGGGTGTTCCTCCAGTTTTCGCTGAATGGCTTCTAGGTCAATATCCATGAGGGAAGGGAAGCGGGGCAAATCGATTGACTCAAGTATATCTTCCCGCTGTAGGTGACTGTGTCCTGCCACCCTGATATTCAAGACATCGAAATGATCGAAAGAATCAGCCCAAGAAAAGGCGAATAAAATGAGCACCGCCACCGATACCAGAGAAAAAGTTACAACTGTTGCCCGCACAAGAAGGGAAACCCACTGAGGCATCCGTTTTATTGATCTGCCTTTACGTTTCTTGTTTTTTGTCTGTCGCTTACGCATCAAAGTGTCCTTGTGGGAAACCGAGAGTCTTAATCTCAAGTTCCAGATCGATATCGAATTTTTCCTTAATCTCCTTACGTGCTGTCCGGATCAATTCGGCAATGTTTTCTGCCGATGCCTTACCGTGATTGACGAAGAAGTTGGCGTGCTGTGGAGAGATTTCCGCATCGCCTGATCGTTTCCCCTTTAGGCCGGCCTTGTCGATGAGGTAGCCGGCGGCTTGGGCATGGGGCGGATTCTTGAAAACACTGCCAGCGGAGCGGAACCGAAGCGGTTGTGATAACTTGCGGCTGGCACTGGACTTGGCCTTCAATTCAGCGATTTTATCCGGCAACCCTTTCTGGAACTCGAACTGCGCTGATAGAAGAACCTCACGATCAGTGAGAGAAGAATAGCGGTAGCCGAAGTCAATTTCACGCTTCAAATAGGTTTTCGGCTTTCCGTCGGGGGTGATGACATTAACAGTGGTCAGGAAGTTAGATATCTCGTGACCGTAAGCGCCGGCGTTCATCCTGATAGCGCCGCCGAGCGTCCCGGGAACACCGATCAGGCTTTCCACACCGGCTAGATCGTTCTTGATGCACTCTTTCACGAAATGACCCATCATGGTACCGCTCTGGGCAAAGACGCTGGTGCCGTCAATTGTAAGCTTCTTGAAGTGTTTCGCGAGGCTGATAACGAAGCCGTCAAAACCGTCATCACTTACCAGAAGATTCGAGCCGGAACCGGCGAAAAAGACTTCCACGCCGTGATGACCTACGAAGCGCAATAAAACTTTCAGATCTTCTTCGTCAGCGGGATAGAAGAATCCCAGTGCCGTACCGCCGATACCGTACGAAGTGTGGCGCGACATCGGTTCGTTCCACTTTACTGTACCGTTCATTTCTTCTTCCAGATCTCTGAATTCTTTGCTAACGGTTGACACTTCAAACTTCTATTTTCTCTCCCTGTAGTACGGCAACGTATTGATCCCCCATGCGCCAGATATCACCGGCACCCAACGTTATTACTAAGTCACCTTCGTTTACCAGCGCCCTCAATGCCGCCACCACCGATTTCTTGTCTTTAACCCAGTGGACATCCTTATGCCCCATGGACTTTGCAGCATTGACGATTAATTCTCCACTAACCCCTTCGATGGGCTCTTCCCTGGCGGGATAAACATCCGTTACAATGAGGACGTCGCTGATGAGGAAAGCGCGTGCAAAATCTTCGTAAAAATCCCTGGTGCGCGTATAGAGGTGAGGCTGAAAGACAGAGACTAGTCGTCTCTCCCAGCCATTCTTGACCGCCTTCAATGTTGCCGATACTTCTGTAGGGTGGTGTGCATAATCGTCCACTACCATAATGTCGTTAAAGATCCCCTTGATTTCGAATCGCCTGCGGACACCAGAGAAATTCTTCAACCCTCTCCTGATCGTATCGAAGTTGATATCCAGTTCAAAGCTCAGCCCAATGACGGCCAGGGCGTTTTTGACATTGTGGGCGCCTGGAACCTGGAGCTGAATTGATCCTAATTCTTCATTCTTATGCTTTACCACGAAGTCCGTCTGAATCTCGCGGTACTCCATCTGTTCCGCGCGGAAATCGGCATCCTTAGTAAAACCGTAAGTAACGACGGGACGACTGATGTTGGGGACAATCTTCTTCACCAGCGGTTCATCAGTACAGGCGACTACAGTACCGTAAAACGGCACCGCATTTGCAAATTGGGTGAAGGCGTTCAGCAGATCTTCCTGACTATCGTAACAGTCCATATGATCACTGTCGATGTTGGTGATGACAGCGTATGTCGGACTGAGCTGGAGGAAACTCTTGTCGAACTCATCTGCCTCTACCACGATCACATCTCCCGCTCCGAGTAACGCATTGACATTAAGGCTCTTCACGACGCCTCCCACGACGATTGTGGGATCCAGTTCGCCCGCTGTTAAGACTGCGCCCATCATCGAAGTGGTGGTCGTCTTGCCATGTGTGCCGCCGATAGCAATGCTTATCGCCTTAAGCTTGAGAAGTTCACCAAGCATCTCCGCCCGGCGGATAACGGGAATACCGCGGTCTCTGGCAGCCTGGACCTCTGGATTGTCCATGTTGACCGCCGATGAATAAACCAGCATGTCACTGTCGTTGATGTTATCATAGCCATGACCTTCGAAAATGACGGCGCCCTTCTGCCTCAAACTTTTAGTAATCTCTGACGGTTTAAGGTCTGATCCTGACACATTGAAGCCAAGGTTGAGTAGCAGTTCGGCAATGCCGCTCATACCGATTCCGCCGATACCAACAAAATGAACTTTTCTGATCTTGCCAAACATCACGCTTCCGCCAAAGCTACGATTTCATCGACGATCCGTTCGGCCGCATCCTGTACAGCCGCGCCTCCAGCCTTTATGCTCATGGCCGCTAGCCGCTCCTTATCCCCAATCATAGATTGTATGGCCTCTGTGAATGAGTCGTTTGCCAGATCGCCTTCCTTGATAATCACGGCGGCGTCCCTGTCGGCGAGGTTTTGGGCGTTCTTCATCTGATGATTGGCGGCAGCACCGGGAAAAGGGATCAGGAGCGACGGTTTGCCACAATAGGCGATCTCCGCCAGGGCTAGGGCACCCGCCCGTGAAACAATCAGGTCTGCCGCCGAATAGACAGCACCCATATCGTCCGTGAAAGGGAAGACCTTCACCACCGGCGAATCTGTCTCAAAATGCTTCAACTGTTCGTAGTGTGCCATCCCGGTCTGCCAGAGGATTTGAATATTGTTCATCTTCATCTGTTCGACAGATGCGGTGACAGTGTCATTCAGCGCTTTGGATCCTTGACTTCCGCCGATGACAGCAAGTACCGGTTTTCCGTGGTCCAAGTTGAAATGATTCAACGCTTCATGTTTGCTCATCGTATTCAGATCCTTGCGCACAGGATTGCCAGTGAGACGGAAACTTTTTTTTTAAGGTATGCGGCACTTTCCTCATAACTGAGACAGAGGCGTCCGACTCTCTCTGCCAGCCATCTCGTAGTTAATCCCGGATACGAGTTTTGCTCATGAATGAGAGTGGGAATCTTTTTATGCACGGCGGCGAGAAGCGGCAGGCCGCTGGCATACCCGCCGGTCCCCACGACTACGTCGGGCGAAAACTGGGTCAATAGTCGTCTCGATTGCCAGTATGCGGTGAGGAATCGCCACGGAAACAGCAGATTCCGTGCCACAGCGACACTAGAAAATCCTCTGGCAAATCCCCTGATATTCAGAAGTGTATAGGGGTAATCGCCGTGAGGGAACTTACTTGCTTCAATACCATATTTTGAGCCGACAAAATGAATCTGGACATACTGCACTTTCTCTTTGAGTGCATGGGTGATAGCGATGGCGGGGAAAAGGTGACCCCCGGTGCCGCCACCTGCCATAACAACATTCAGTCCGCGTTCAGGCAAAGAGAACTCCTGCTGGTTTTTTTTCACGTACAATACGTTTCGCCATTGAGATGTTTAACAGAATTCCAATGGATAGAAGATTGGTAACAAGACCGCTGCCGCCGAAGCTGATGAAAGGCATGGGGAGACCTGTAGTTGGCACCATAGCGGTCACTACGGCGGAGTTGATGAAGGCGTATAAGATTACCTGAAGCGCAAGCCCCGTTGCCAGAAGAATGCCAAAAATATCGGTACACCCTTTGGAGATTTTCAGCGCTCTCTGGAAGAGAGCCAGATAGAGTGTGATAATCAGAAAAATACCGGCGAAGCCCACTTCTTCGCCGATGATAGACAGGATGAAATCAGTGTGTGGTAGCGGTAGGAAAAGGTTCTTGCCGACACTTTCGCCAAGGCCGACGCCGGTGATGCCACCATTGCCGAGACTGATGAGTGACTGCTGAACCTGATAGTTCATTCCCGAAATGTCGAGACCCCCGCTGAAGAACGACTTGATACGGGCGATACGGTATTCGGCGGCCAGCAGCACCGGAATCAGGATAGCGATGGATACACTTGCCGTTGCAATAATATGAGGCAGCCTGGCACCGCTTACAAAGAGTAGTGTGACGGAGATCATTCCGATCATGACAGCTGTACTGAAATCGGGCTGAATGATGATCAATCCCATAATAATCCCTATTACGACGATGGGGGGAAGAAACCCGGTAACGAAATCGCGCAATTGATCGCGTTTCTTATCGACGTATGCCGCCAGGTAGAGAATAATGGCGAATCTGGCAATATCCGAAGTTTGGAGCGAGAGCAGTCCCAGTGACATCCACCGTGCCGGTGAACTGTTGCCCTGCACAAGGTAGAGGACTTTAGTCAGGATCAGCAGTACAATACTTCCGATCAGGAAGGGGGATGCAATCTTCTTGAGGATTCGATAATCGACTCTCATTGCTGTGATCATGAAGATCAGGCCTATGGCGGCTCTCAGCAGGTGACGTCGGAAGAAGTGTGTTCCGTTGCCGTAATTTTCCATGGAGATATTTGTGCTGGCGCTGAATACCATGACCGTTCCGATGGAAACAAGAATAAGAGCAATCGTGAGCAGGCTTTTGTCGTAATGCTGTGAAGATACCTGGATTGCCTTCACTGTTGACTCTCCAGAGCGTTGACAGCCTGTTTAAAGGTATCGCCGCGTTCCTCGAAATTAGTGAACATGTCGAAGCTGGCGCATCCCGGGGCAAGAAGGACGGTATCACCGGACTGGGAATAATCATGTGCGAGGGAGACAGCTGAATCGAGCGAGTGGGCTCTTGTTGAGGGGGGTATGGGTGAGAGGGACTCTTGGATTCGATCAGCCGCCTCTCCCAGCACGATGATTCGTTTCACCTTTCCCGCGAGGTAGGGGTGAAGTTCCCGGAAGTTTGCACCTTTATCTCTGCCGCCCATGATGAGGATGACAGGTCCTGGGAATGAATCCAGTGCAACCTTTACAGAATCGATGTTAGTTGCCTTGGAATCGTTGTAGTAATCGACGCCATCGAGCGTGAGGATATACTCGAGGCGGTGTGGTACTCCGCTAAATGTTTGCATCACCTTCCCAATAGCTTCGACAGTTACGCCGAGCAGACGGCACGCCGTTGCGGCCGCAAGGAAGTTGGTCAAATTATGAACACCGGGAAGCGATACATCCTTCTTGTAAATAAGGATTTCATCTGCTCCATCATAGATCTTCGTTTCATTGACACTGAAGAGGGAATCGCTGTGACCGGCGAGTGAGAAGGGGATAAGTTGCGCCGTTGTATGAATCATAGCTGACAGCTGGGAGTCATCACTGTTGAAGATGACGGTGTCGTCAGCAGTCATATTCTCCATGATGCGCATCTTGGCGGCGGCATAATCATCCACCGTTGGATACCGGTCGAGGTGATCAGCAGTTAAATTCAATAAGACAGCAACCTTGGGATGGAAATGACGAATGTGCTCCATCTGGAAACTGCTGATCTCCAGGATGTGTATGCCTTTCTCAGGTCGAGTCTCAAGAGTAGAAGTGACTGTTTCCGAAAAAGGGATACCGATGTTGCCAGCGAGAAAGGGATTAAACTTGCCCCTGGTACACATTTCCGCCAGCATTGTAGTAGTGGTGGTTTTGCCATTTGAACCTGTAACTGCCACGACAGGCAAGTCTGTAAACCAGCTGGCGAGTTCGACTTCGCTCACTACTGGTATCTCCTTCTCGCTGGCACATCGGATGGCATCGGCATCCTGTGGGACTCCGGGGCTGACTACCATCATGTCTGCCTCAAAGATTTTTTCTGAGTGGCCACCAAATTCCATGGCTACACCCAATCTTTCCAATTCAGATAAATCCTTAGTTAATAAAGGTGACTCATTTTGATCGCTGAGAAGAGCGTTGGCCTCCTTCTTGATAAGGAGCCTGGCGGCAGCAGCGCCGCTTTTCCCGGCGCCAATGACGGCAACTGTCTTGCCCTTTAATTCAATATTCTCTCTTACGCTGATATCTATCATCGGATCTTGAACGTGCTCATGGTCATCAGGGCGAACAAAATTCCGATAATCCAGAATCGGATAACCACTTGTGTTTCCTTCCACCCTTTCATTTCATAGTGGTGGTGGATGGGAGCCATGCGGAAGAATCGTTTTCCTTCCCCGTTTTTTTGTTTACTCCACTTGAAGTAGCTGAGCTGGATAAGGACGGAGACTGCTTCCCAGACGAAGACGCCGCCAAGGATCACAAGAAGGAATTCTTTTTTCACAAGCAAGGCGAGGGTACCCAGGGCGCCTCCGGCAGCGAGAGCTCCTGTGTCGCCCATAAAGATCTGTGCTGGCGGTGCGTTGAACCAGAGAAATCCGAGACAGGATCCCATGAGAGCAGATGCGAAAATGGCCAGCTCACCAGCACCGGGTAGATAGATGATATTCAGGTAATCGCTAAAGTCCACACGGCCCGAGATATATGCCACTACTCCCAGGGCGACGGCACAGATAGCAAGTAGACCGGAAGCAAGGCCATCGAGACCGTCCGTAAGATTGACGGCGTTCGAGCTGGCGGTCACCACCACCATTACCCATGGGATATAAAGGAAGCCGAACGAAATTTCAAGGTTTTTGAAGAAAGGTATTGAAGTGATGCCCCTAGTTTCGGCAAACTCTGGCGCCAGAAAAAGCCAGCTTCCCAGCAAAAGTCCGATAACGATCTGGCCTGTCAGCTTGTAGCGGGCGATGAGTCCTTTCTTGGTTTTCTTGACGGTTTTCAGGTAGTCGTCCATAAAACCGAGAATGCCGGTTCCTACCGTCACAAAGAGTATCATATGGATATAAGGATTTTCCAGGTTAGCCCACAAGAGGGTGGGGAGAATCACCGCGAGGAGCAAAATGACTCCCCCCATGGTTGGCGTGCCCTTCTTGATGTGATGTGTTTCCGGTCCCGTATCGCGAATCTCCTCTACTATCTGGCGCGACCGCATAAGTTTAATGAGCAAGGGACCCACGATAAAGCTGATCAGCAACGCCGTGATAGCCGCCATTGCCGAACGGAACGTGATGTATTGAAAAAGGTTAAACCCCGAGATGTATGAAGTGAGAGGGTAGAGAAGATGGTAAAGCATCAGTCCTTGAATACCTCCTCAATAACGGTCTCCAATTCCATGCCGCGCGACCCCTTGAACAGGATGATATCTCCTTCGCTGATCTCCTCTTTTATGCAGTCGGTGAGCCCTCTCTTGTCGTCGAAATGTCGTGCATCAATGGCAGCTTGCGCCAGTGTAACTGTTATCCGGCTCTCCTCACCTAGGCAGAACAGTTGCTCGATCCCGTTCTCTACACACGCCTTACCGACCCGTCTATGGTATTCTTCAGAATCATCACCAAGTTCGAGCATATCAGCGAAGACAACTATTCTTTTTCCCCGCGAGGGGTGTGCAAGAAGAAGATCAAGTGCAGCGAGGGTGGAAGTGAGGTTGGCATTGTAGGTATCATCGATTACCGTGACACCGTCGAACTCCTTGATTATGCATCTGCCTTTTGTCGGCTCAAAGCTGATTACCGACTGCGCGAAATCTTCCCAGCTGACATCGAAAGTGATGGAGACGGCACAAGCAGCTATGACGTTGTGGGCAAATGTCTGATTGTAGGAATTAAGAAAAATTTCGTGACCGTTGATGATCATACTCAGTACGCCGTCTTCGTCTCTGTGAATATCACAGGTAAAATCGCATTCGGCGCTGTAGCCGTAAGTGACTGTTTGAGCACCAGTGGTCAAGTCTCGGATTCGCTCATCCTCGAAGTTCACAAAAGCAATGCCGTCGGACGGTAGAGCATCGAAAAGTTCACCTTTCGTCTTGCTGATGTTTTCAATCGATCCGAAGCCGGAAAGGTGGGCAGGGGCGATATTGGTAATCAATCCGTACCGGGGTGAGGACAGATTGCACAGATAACCGATATCGCCCCTCTGATTGGCTCCCATTTCGAGGATTGAGAGGGTGTAATGGGAGACTAGCTCGAGTAGGGTGAGAGGTAGTCCGAGGTGGGTGTTATAATTTCCGCGTGTGCCGTGAACTACGTGGCTGGCGGAAAGTGTATGCATGAGCAAATCTTTGGTTGATGTCTTGCCGTTACTACCTGTAATTCCCAGTGCGGGGACGGAGAAGTTTGATCTCCACTCTTGCGCCAGGCCTGCAATAGTTATGGCGGGATTGTCCATTTGAATCTGCGGCAGGGGACAGTCTGAGTTTATTTCTTCGACGAAAGCAGCGGCACACCCTTTCTCTCTCGCGCTGTTGAGATATTTGTGACCGTCCACACGATCTCCCCTGATGGCTACGAAGAGATCACCGGGCTGTGCTTCCCTGGAATCGAGAGTTATACCTGTCGGCATGGTCTCCAATTGCTTGCCTGTTTTGCGTAACAGCATCCTGTAGAATAGTTCCGGTTCGGGCAGATCAATTCGCATTCAGTTGCGCTTTTGCTCCTCATTTTGCCTGTTTTTCTTCAGTGATCTTTTCGACAACTTCGATGTCGGAATATGGAATTCTTTCGGTACCGATAAGCTGACAGTTCTCTCTGCCTTTGCCGACCACCGCCAGTATATCGCCTTCCTGAAGTTCTTTGACAGCCTGGCGAATTGCCACGGCACGATCGTCGTAAAATGTGTGTCTATCCTCCTTGAAACCCGCCGCAATATCCTCATTGATGGAATCGATAGACTCCGTGCGCGGATTGTCCGGTGTCACCAGGATCCTGTTAGCGTAAGCTTCGGCGGCCTCGGCCATTAACGGTCGTTTGTCGTGATCTCTGTCACCGCCGCATCCGAAAATCACAATCAGCTTTCCCGAGATAGGCAGAAGTGTCCGGAGAGAAGAGAAAAGTTTATGGTAAGCGTCAGGTGTATGAGCGTAATCGACGATCACCGAAGCGCCATTCTGCAGGAGAAATCTTTCTGATCTGCCGGGTACCGAAATGCAAGCCTCGATACCGCGTCCTATTATGTCGGTCGGTATACCCATTGACCACGCTGTTGTGGCCGCCGCCAGAATGTTCTCAAGATTGTGTACGCCGATGAGAGGTGAATTGATACTGACTTTTTCATCTTCCATCCTGATGATACCGGTGATACCGGCACCTGACATACCCCATTCCTGAAAAAAGATATCTGCGTCGCTATCAACAGCGTAACTTGCTATTTTCGCATCGGTGAGGTTTTTCAATCTGTCGAATCGGGCATCAGATCTGTTCAGGATCGCTACACAATCGGCAGGCAGCATTTGAAATAGGCGCGCCTTCGCTTCGAAATAGTTGTCCATAGTTCCGTGGAAATCGAGATGATCCTGGGAGAGATTTGTGTAGACGGCTACATCAAATTCTACGTCCTCCACGCGGCTAAGCTGGAGGGCATGGGAAGAAACTTCCATCACAACGTGAGTTACATTGCCGTCAGCGAGCAGTCGCAATGTTTTTTGCAGATCGAGGCTGTCCGGGGTGGTGAGAATTGATTGGGCTTCCATGCCCGGCGCGTGAATCCCCAGCGTACCCACGACACCTGTCTGCAATTCGTGTTTTTCGAAGATGGAATCGAGCAGGTAGCTGACAGTAGTTTTTCCGTTGGTACCGGTGATACCGACAATGGTGAGTTCTTTCGAGGGGTGACCGTAAAAGTTGGCCGCAATGCGGGAGAGGGCCTTGCGCGGATCGTCAACTCTGATCAAAGGTGTCTTTACCTCTATAGAATGGTCAGCGGTGCTTCCACCGTTTGAAATGACCACGGCCGCGCCGCGCTTAATTGCATCGGGGATATAAAAGCTCCCGTCCTCTGTCAATCCGGGGATGGCAACGAAAGCGCTTCCGGGCCAGATGTGCCTTGAGTCGGCGCTCACCGACTGGACGGGAACATCCAATGCTATGTCAGTGATCGTAGTTACACCTTCAAGCAGTGAAATCAATCTTTGCATCAGTTCAGTCCCATGGTACAGATTGAGTTCAGTTTCACCATCTTTCCGGGCGCGGGACTCTGCCAGACAACAGTACCGGACCCCCGAACTTTTGGTGTCAATCCGGAATTCTTGAGAACATTAATTGCCCTTCTGAGGCTCTTTCCTCTTACGTCTGGAACATATGCCATACCATTTTCAACTTCTGGTTTGGCGATTGTTCCCGTTGTTATTAGAGTGACCGGTTCAGTAGCTGCTGTTTTATGAACAGGTTCTGTCATTGCAATGAGCTCGTTCATCTCCTGTTTTTTCTGGGGTCGGTGAACTAGAATAGAATCGTCGCTGTTTATGATCCGTTTGACACATTCACGGAAGACGGGTGCCGCACCTGTTCCACCCCAGTGATATCCCGGCTTTGGTTCATCCAGGATGATGACGCCGGTCATTATCGGGTCGTGTGCCGGAAAGAATCCCACAAAGGAGGCGATGAATTTTGTGTCAGAGTATTTTCCATTCAGATATTTTTTAGACGTTCCTGTTTTGCCGGCGATATTCCACCCTTTGATGCGTGCGCTTGTCCCTGTACCAGTTTCCACCACCTGACGCAGCATATCGGTGAGCTGTTCCATGACGGGCTGTGATGCCACCTTGCGGATCAGCTGCGGCGACGCAGTGTAAGTGACTTTTCCCGTTGGATGAATAATCCGGTCCACGAGAAACGGTTTCATAAGAAAACCGCCATTCGCGATGGCGCTGTAGGCGGCGGCCAGCTGTAAAGTTGTAACGGAAACCTCGTAGCCTAATGAAATTTCGGCCAGGGAAATTCCGCTCCATTGATCGGTCTCCTTCAGTACACCCTTTGTTTCGCCGGGGAATTGGATTCCGGTGATGGTGCCGAAACCGAATTTTCTGCCTGTAGTATATATGCGGCTGTTGCCGACAGTCTCGGCGATCTTTACCGTCCCTACATTGCTGGAGTTGGCGATGATCTGAGGAAAAGTGAGAAGTCCAAAATTGTTCCAATCCTCGATGACCTGTCCGCGATAGACGTAGCTGCCGTCTTCGCAGTTGAATTCATCCTGAATGCCTACTGTATTGTAGGTCAACGCCGCCGTGGCCGTCACAATTTTAAACGTGGAGCCTGGTTCGAACTGATCGGTGATGATCTTGTTCTTGTAGGCCTCGCGGACGGAGGCTGCCGGTTCGTTAGGGTCAAAGTCCGGCAGGCAGGCGAGGGCCAGAATTCTACCTGTGTGAGGCTCAACCAGTAGACCCATACCGCCGGCTGCACCTGTCTGCACTACTCTACGGCTCAGCTCGTCTTGTAAGATAGCCTGATAGTTGAGATCTAATGTCAATATGATATCGGAGCCGTCCATAGGATCCCGCCTGGGGTAAGCGTGATTCCTCCAGTTGCGACCCTTTCCATCCCTCTGTAGAACAATCCAGCCGTCGCGACCCTTCAGGTGGTTGTCGAATTGCTTCTCGATACCTTCCAGACCGAGATTATCTACATTCGTGAAACCGAGGACCTGCGAAGCGATCTTCTGATGAGGATAAAATCGGTAACCATGCCGATTTGTGATCAGGCCCCTGTCTCTTATCTTCATCAGTTCACGGCTCACTTCGCTACGAAGATTGCGTTCCAGGTATACGTACGGAGAAGAATTGTTAAGTCTGCCTTCATAATAATCCCGGCTGCGACCGGTGGCTGACGAAAAACTTGTGATGATTTCTTGCCTGTTTTCCACCTCTTCAGGATGAATGGCGAAGGAGTAGTGGATAATGTTCTCTGCCAGCGGAATGTGATTCCTATCCCTGATCTTTCCCCTTACAGCTGAGAGGATGACACGGTTTTCCCCCTGGTTGTTACTCTGTGCGCGGAGATCGGCTCCCCGGATGACCTGAATATAGAAGAACCTCATGGTCAATCCGGTCCAGCTGAGGATGACTAAACATGATATGAAGAGGACGCGAGGACGAAACTTTGTGAAAGCCTTTGTCACTTGGTAACGCTTCCCGGTTTATAAAGGTGCGAGTCGTCCAGATAGACGACCAGAGTCTCAGGCTCCGGCGTCACCATACTCAGTTCATCCTCGGCAATTCTTGTAATGCGGTCTATTCGTTTGAGACGTGTGATTTGGCTGAACAGTTCGCCGTTTTCCTCAATCATATTTACTTTAATCTTGCGCAGTGCCACATTCTCCCGCGTGGTGATGTTGATTTCGTTGTAGACCCATAGATAGGTAAGGAGACCTGATATGGACAGGATAGAGACGACGAAAAAGAGGAGTGAGTTGATGAATTCCTGCTGCCTTTTAGATTTGCGTTTACGCTGGACTGGTTTTTTCCTCGTCATCCTGTTTTCTCCGCTGCCCGTAGCCTGGCGCTTCTGGCGCGGCTGTTATGGGCAATCTCATCAGCTCCCGGGCGTATCACTTTCCTGGTGATGATTCCCAATTCTGGTTGCTTACCGCAACGGCACTGTGGCAAATCCGGGGGACAGATGCACCCTTTCTGGAGTTGCCGGAACCTCGCTTTTACCAGCCGGTCTTCCAGCGAGTGATAAGAAATAATTACAATGCGTCCGCCCAGCTTCAAATAGGAGGAGAACAGAGCCAGGAACTGCTGCAAAGACTCCAATTCACGATTCACGGTGATACGCAGCGCCTGGAATACCCGTGAAAGCGTCTTGGTGAGATACCTTTCTGGTGTCACTTCACTGATAATGCTCCGGAGATCGAGAGTTGTGCGCACAGCTGAACCGCCCCTTTTCTCGATAATTGCTTTGACCAGTCTTTTCGCTCTGCGCTCCTCACCGTATTTTTGCAAGATTTGCACCAGATCGTCTTCATTCCAGTCGTTGACAATCCCTTCAGCTGTGAGGGGTGCGGTGACATCAAAGCGCATGTCGAGCGGCCCATCCTGTCGATAGGAAAACCCTCGCTGAGGTGAATCGAGCTGGAAGGATGAAAGCCCCAGATCTAGAAACATGCCGTCCACCTCGCAGATGCCGAGGGATTCGAGATGAGCAGGGAAATTGCTGTAGGAGCCGTGGAAAAGGTGGCACGAGGAGGCATGTGAAAGACGCGAATGACAGCGTTTAATTGCCTCACCATCGCTGTCAAGCCCGATAAGTTGGCCTTTGTTCGAAAGAGCCGCAAGCACAGCCTGCGCATGCCCGCCGAGGCCTACTGTCCCGTCCAGGTAGATTCCATTGGGCCTGATCCTTAGACAGGAAAGCACCTCTTTCTTGAGAACGGGGATATGGAGAGAGTTTTGATCCGAGCATGCCGAATTCACTATTTATAGAACGATTTTGTCTCTTAAGTCTTCGAGTTCATCAGAAGAGATGGTGAGTGTCTCATCTTCTATCTCGTTAAGTTTCTCCGGATTCCAGATTTCGATTTTGTTTACCACGCCGATTATCATGACATCCTTTTCAATGCCGGCAAATTCGCGCAGTACGGGGGAAACCTGAATGCGCCCCTGTTTATCCATAGTGACGGGAGTGGCGTATCGTACTGTCGAACGAATAAACGAGCGGTAAATCTTGGAAGCAGATGAAAGTTGCCGTAGTCCTGTCTCGACCTTTTGCCATTCGGTTAGAGGATAAGCGATGATACACGTATCCATCCCTTTCGTTAGTACGAACGTTCCTTCGTTGTCGCCTGAAAGGGAGGTGCGAAATCGGGCCGGAACATTTACTCTCCCCTTGGCATCAAGGGAATAAGCATATTCACCTGTGAATGTGTTGAGTGATACCATTCTAGTAAAGAACGTATGGGAAAGTAACCCACTCCTACCCACAAGGTTAAATCAATAACCCACAAATGTCAAGGAAAAATTCTCACATTTTTTGAGAATTTATCTTTTGTGGATTATTTTAGTGTAGAGCGGACTATCTGGGGATGTAGCTGATAATGGTCAATTGACCCGTTCCTACCCGATAGAAAACATCTGTGGGATTGGGGAGAGAGTCGAGACCAATTGGTGCATCATTGAGATTGAGTTGAACTTCACTGCTCTTTTCGATACGGATGCTGACGAAGGATTCGAACTTCAAAACGAACTCATCTCCGGGAGAAACTGTCCCGGACGCCGGTTCCGATCCGTCTATGATATACTCGTACCAGATGGGGGATAAGGTACTTAGAGTAAGAGAGAAGGGTGCCGGCAGCAACAACTCGTCCACGCGGCGATTTTGGCTGTAGTTGGCCAGCAGGAATCTGTCCGTAATTCTCTCTTCGGCAGATTCCGCTTGCTCTATTACCGTAGTTTTTTCTTCCGCGGGAGCAGGTACATCTGTCACAATGCTTCGGATGATGTAGACGGCGAAGACGACTACTATCAGCAGTGCGACTAATTTGCCGATGGGTGCCTGCATCTGGAAAGGAGTGCGCCCTTTTAGTTCATGATCTTCTTCCATCTCGTCTTCATCATTCATTGCCGGGACAGTTTCTTCCACTGTTAGTGATGCCTCTTGGGGCGATCCCTCACCTGTGTTTGCGAGATGTATTTCAAGCTGGTTCAGTATTTCGTCTTTATCCGCGCCGATTTCAACGGCATAAGCTCTTAAGAAAAGTCGCACGTAGACTGTTGGCAGGAAGGAGAAATCGCCTTGCTCCATAGCTTCGAGGTACTGGATATTGATTTTTGTTCGATTGGCTACTTCGGAAAGCTCGATGTCTTGCTTTTGGCGCAACTCTCTCAGCTCTGTATAAAATGATATCACCTGTTATTTTCCTTATAATCTCGAGGAGAAAGTTTAGCCGTAATCCTCTTGCTTTGCAAACCAATTGTAGCGTGACTGAACTGAGTTTCGCTTGAGAGTCGTGATTGTGAAGTTCGTTTTGATTCCTGTTTCCACTTATTCAAGACTTTACCAATGTTCTCATAAGGCGAAGGAATTGGTACTGAACCGCTTCTGAATCTTTGCTGTTCTCAATAGTTGGGCAAATTTTGAGATGGGGAATCCCACCACGTTGTTGTAACAACCATTAATCTTTTCCACAAAGCAGGCTGACCAGTCTTGGATGCCGTAAGCGCCGGCTTTGTCGAGCGGAGTAGCGCTGCGGATGTAGTAGTCAATCATCTCATTGGTGAGTGGTAAAAAAGTGACATCGGTCTTTTCGTAGAAGGTATATTTTTCCTCTCTGGATTTCTTCACGATGGCTACACCTGTAAATACAGTATGTCTGTTGCCAGATAAAGCTCTCAGCATTTCTTTCGCTTCTGCCTCGTGGGCCGGTTTCCCCATAACAGTATCCCCGAGGACGACTACGGTATCCGCGCCGATGACCACCCTGTCCGGGAAATGCTGGGCCACCTCCCGCGCCTTCTCAAGGGCAAGCTGCTGGACGAGTTCAGCCGGATCGGCGGCATTGGTGTGACACTCTTGAACCGAACTGGGGATAACCTCGAAAGGGACATCCAGCTTTTGCAGTAGTGCTTTGCGGCGGGGAGAGCCAGAAGCGAGAATGAACTGTGACTTCATGCGTTCGGACGCCATTTCAGCGGTACTTCGCTATCTTTCCTATATGTTTTGCTTTTTTTCCGCCATCCACCGGTACCGCCGTAATCTGGTAGAGATAGGCTCCATTAGCGATATCACCCTCAAAATCATCTCTACCGTTCCAGTCGATGTGTGTGTAGCCGTAGTAGCTCTCCATCGGCTCTATCACCTTAACCAGCACGCCTGACAGTGTAAATATCTTGATAGTGACTTCAGCCTCCCTGTTTACCTCGAAGCCGAACTGCGTCTTGTCGCTGAAGGGGTTGGGGTAGTTAAAGACATTGGTGAGACGCAGTTCCTCGTCTGCTGTGATGTGGAACGAGATGGACTTTTGGTTGGGGTTGTTTGCGTTATCCCACGCCTCCACCGTAATGTGAGACTCACCTTTGGGAAGATCTGACAGGGAGAGGTCGAGGCTACCACTGGTGTAACTTCCCGCATCATAGACAAATCGATCGGTAATGTTTTTAGCGCTGTTTTCGTCGTCATTGAACCAGGCGCGAACGGTGTGACCGACTTCTTCCGTAACATTGATGCCGAGTGGATCGGAGAGGATGACAGTCAGTTGGCCACTTTCTGCAATATGATCACCCCATTCAACACCCCTTTCACCGTACGCGAAGGAGATAAGGGGACCGTCAGAATCGACGGGATTTGACGTTCCGCCGGTGAGGATAAGTCCCTCCTTCATACCGAGTCCCTGCCAGAGATCATCGCCAGCACTGCCGTGAAGAAATACAGTCAGCTGTCCATCCGTTGTGGCGTAGTTGATATCTTTGGGAAGGATGAATTCGCCCTGGAACAGTCCGCCTGTGTAAGGCAGGAGACCGCGAAAAAGGGTGCGGCCCAGAAGTGAGTAGGTCATCTCTTCCGTATATTCTTCGTGCTCATAGATGCGCGAAACAGTACGGTCGGCATCATAGATGATGACGTATCCTTCTCCTTGAGTGGGAGCATCAGCCATGACGGATCCCGAGTAACTGCCGGTCTCCAACGCCACAAGGGTATCGGGAGAAACATCGGTCACCGTTACAGTATCTGACGGTAGTGCGATTGTCAGTCCCGGATCTCCGAACAGGTGAAACATTTCACTGCCAGTGGAGCCGTCCTTGATGGAGCTGTATATGGCTCCCAGCGTCAGGTCGTCCACACTTTGTTCCGGGAAGAAGCTGGCGAAAAGATTGAGGATAAAGTTTCTGTTGGCGGAGAAGGTGATGAGGCCATTTGTACTGATGATGGCGATACCGCCGTTCTCCGCGTCCCGCATAATATCTTCCGACATGGCACTGCCTTCCACGCGGTCGTACTTTCCCCAGCTGCAGGTTGCGGCAACCCAGACGGGGAGCTTCGCACCTGTGTTAATAGATGAAAGGTCTCCCCGCGCCGATGAAAGCAGTCCTTCCTGTGCCCACTGATAGGCCGAGCCGTGACCAATATAGTTTAAGAGTGCTGTCCCTTGCTCCAGCAGATCAAACAGCGCCTCCGAGGCGCCCGGCTTGGTGACGCCGTATTGTGAACCGTCGTTTACCGCCGGAAATTCCTCCATATAGATCTTGCGCGTCTCCAGCGTTTTTGGGATCATGGCGGCTACTTCCTCACTGTTCTTAGTATGCGTCAACTCAATTGAGCCAAAACTCGGGCGGGCAAAATCGTCTGCAATGAGGGTTATTCGCCGCCGCCAGAGACCGATATCAGGGTTGTTTTCGTAAGCAATTGTCTTATCTACCATATTTTCGGCATCGGCTAGCGAAACCGCCGGGAATCGTCCAATAGCCATCTCAGGAACCTTGCCGTCAAGATAGGTAAAACGATCATCTGATGAAGTAGTAAACGTCTGCCCGGACTGAAATGTCGGTACCATATTGTGTGAATTTTGCGAAAGGTTGCGATAGTCGTAGTCGCCGTCACCCAGAAGAAGGACGTAGCTGGGAAATGATCCGTCCGCCGGATTGCGCCAGTTATCCTTAGTCCATTTCAGAAAGTAGCGGATGGCGAGGGGGTCTTGCGTCCCGCCAGAGAATTCGTCATAGATCGCCTTCAGCGGCGCCACAATTGAGTTTTGGCGATAGCTCCTAAGTTTTTCCGCTGCCGCCGCGAATTCCTCTGGAGCGATAATAATATGATCAACAGGGTATATCTCTGTCCGCAGGGTGGTGAACAATTGGTTCTCCATATAAGTGATATCGGTGATCTCCTGAATCTCCTTGTCGTTGAAGACTATGAATCGTTCCTGCTCATTCTGAGAAAGCAGTTTTTCGAAAAAGCCGGTATTGCCGCTGAGGACGATGGTTTCTTCAATGGGCGTAGTGAAGTCCGACACATCCCAAACATTCACGTCTGAGTTGACCTGCGCCACAGCAAACCTGGCGACACTCACATTTGACGGTGCCCAAAATTCGAACGGTAAACCTTCCCACACCAGCTCCTGTCCGTACTTCACCGTTGTCCAGTCGAGGAAAATCTTGGATGCAGGGTCACTGGAGGCGTTCTCATAGACGATGTAGTTGTTGGGGCCGTCACGCAGGAGGGATCCCTTAAGAGTGGTTGAAAAATCACGAAGTGACAGTCCCGACCACGATTTCGTAGCCAGCAGCGTATCCTGCTGCGTACCTCTCTGGTAGATTTTGACAAAATGGACAGGGTATTCCTCTGAATCGCTGGAGGTGCCGCCAAAGAGTGACAGATCGATGGTGGCTTCGATATCCTGTTTCGGGTGGTGTAGAGTCAATACCGCAGCCACTGTCTGGCCGGTAGGGACGCCGGCTCCCACCCATAGAAGTCCTGACTCAAACGGATTTTCAATATCCTCTTCATCGTGTCGGTAGGCTAGACCGTAATCCAGCGAGACCGGATTCTCCGCTTCCACATCTTCCACGGTAACCCGTTTTCCCTCCAGATCGGGATCGTCGGGAATGTTAAGCCAGTAGGTGTTGTCGTTGGCGTATGGATTCTGCGTATAGATGACATCGTTGTCTTCGGAAATGTCGAAGCCCGCCGGCCCTCGTCCGTAGAGAACAATTTCGTCCCCCTCGTGGAAAACGCCGTCTGACGCACCTTTCACTTTGAAACCGACCTCTATCAGATTCTCCGGTACAGCTGCACCGATCTCATGCGACATGGGTCGGCCTCCCTTCGGATTGGTGAACATGCGTAGAGCAAAGGGATCGAGAGTCGCGATATCAATGCCGGCAGATTGAAGAGTAGCGGCTGTGATTCTATACATGCCGTCCTCGGGTACTGGAAAGCGGTACCACTGGCCGCTCACTGATTTCTGTCTTGCCGATTTCCTCATTTGAAGCGGGCGCTGCAGCCATCCCTTCGCTTCAGACCAGTTGACGATGGAGTGAGCATAGAGGAGTGCTTCGGCATGTCCTGTTCTCAGTGGCACTGAGCGCGCTTGCGGGAAATAGACCGTCACAACCGCCTTCGTCACCAGATGAAGATCATCGCCTCTGTAGATCAGCGGAGTGAACTTCAGAATGCCAACGTTGAGATCGCGGTAGCGGTCGAGTCTTTCCCAACGTAGAGTCTGATCTGCGGGCTCGAACGTGAAAGGGTGGCGGGGTGATTCGCTGAAAGGCCGCGACTCTATGGAAGTGACTACAATCCTCGGCAGAGATTTTTCGGGCAGTCCAATCCTCCAGCGCAACTCCTCTAGGTAATAGGACTCGCCCGGAGCGGGATTCTCTATTGAGAGCGTCAGGTTCGCCGTGCTGCTTTCAAGAACAGTCCACGATTGCCCGGCGAGAAAAGCAATCAGCGCGAGTGACAGGGGGACGACACGTAGAATTCTCGAAGGACGGCTATATTCTATTGGTGATGAAAGCTCAAAGATGAGTAATGCTCCGTTTGAATGGATTTGAAATTTCGCACCGAGGCCCGTAATTTCCAACGGCATCTTCGA